>SAMEA3663296__coassemble_206_pt1 | contig 31342 bp, 34 predicted proteins | sample SAMEA3663296__metabat2_low_PE_021 | metagenome-assembled genome bin SAMEA3663296 (sample SAMEA3663296) | pig gut metagenome | biome: pig gut; feature: pig-associated habitat; material: faeces | place: China | collected 2013
CGCCGCCTCCACCAACTCGTCGCAAGCGTTATATCGCTTGCGACGAGTTTTTTTATAAAAGTCAGACGGAGAATACGTGTACTCCATCCAGCTTAACGAAAACAAAAAAACACCGGTTTCCCCCGTAGCAGTATTTGCAAATAGCAATCCTGCGTTAAGTGTAGGGGAATCCGGTAGTGGCAATGTATCACATAATGAGGGCGATGTCAACGGGAGAGAACTGCCGGAAAAAACGGTGGGCTGAAAAGCAGCGCCTGAGACAAAGAAGCCTCTCTTGTCTGCCGCGACAAAAGAGGCTCCTTTGATTCAATTTGCATGAAATGCCTTGACAGCTTCCGTCCGTCAGCTGTCCGTGCGGGTGCGCCAGGAGATCTCCTGCTCGAGCTCGTAGCGCAGCTTTTCGTTTTCCGCCGTCAGCTCATCGTAGTGCTTGCTCTGCACATAGTACTTGACAAAGGTAAAGGACGCTTCGTCCAGTTCCTCCTCCGTATAGGAGGGGAGCAGGGAGCCGTTCTTGCGCTGAAGTCCCTGCACGTTGATGACGACGAGACGGCGGTGCTGCTCGGAAAGCTGGAAGATCTGAAGCTTTTCGGGGACCTCAAGTCCGAGATCGTACATGTCGTTGACACGCTTGATGATGGGGATCTGCTCGGGCTTGGCGGAAACGATCACGCCGTGCTCGGCGAAGAGCTTCTTGAGATAGTCAACGGACACCGTTTCACGCGTGATGGTGCCTTTACCGATGCCGGTGAGCATGGTGTTGGACAGATTCAAACTGACGTAAACTTCTTGACCGGTCACTGGATAATTCATAACGCAACCTCCGTTTTTTTATTTGATACGATTCGAAATACAGCATTTTCGGTTTACTGATGGTCTACACGGTACATATATTCAATGAGATCGAGGATCTTGTTGGAGTAGCCGATCTCGTTGTCATACCAGGAAACGACCTTGACGAACGTGTCCGTCAGCGCGATGCCGGCGGTCGCGTCAAAGATGGAGGTGCGCGGGTCGCCGAGGAAGTCCGAGGAGACGACCGCCTCCTCCGTGTAGCCGAGGATGCCCTTGAGCTCGCCTTCGCTGGCGGTCTTCATTGCCTGGCAGATATCCTCATAGGTCGCGCTCTTTTCAAGGTTGACCGTCAGATCCACCACGGAGACGTCCAGCGTGGGCACGCGCATCGACATGCCGGTGAGCTTGCCGCTCAGCGCGGGGATGACCTTGCCGACGGCCTTGGCGGCTCCGGTCGAGGAGGGGATGATATTGCCGGTCGCGGCACGGCCGCCGCGCCAGTCCTTGACGGAGGGACCGTCCACCGTCTTCTGCGTCGCCGTGACGGAGTGCACGGTGGTCATTAAGCCGTCCTTGATGCCGAAGCTGTCGTTGAGTACCTTGGCAATGGGGGCAAGGCAGTTGGTGGTGCAGGAGGCGTTGGAGACGAAGTTCATGTCGCTTGTGTATTTGTCCAGATTGACGCCGACGACAAACATCGGGGTGTCGTCCTTGGACGGCGCGGACATGACGACCTTCTTTGCGCCGGCGGCAAGATGCCCCTGCGCCTTTTCCTTGGTGAGGAACAGACCGGTGGACTCGACGATATACTCGGCGCCGACCTTGCCCCACGGGAGGTCGGCGGGATTGCGCTCGGCAAAGACCGGGATCTCCTGTCCGTTGACGATGATCGCGCTGTCGGTGCTGCCGACTTCGGCGCGGAATTTGCCGTGCATGGTGTCGTACTTCAGCATATAGGCGAGATAGTCGGCAGGACACAGGTCGTTGATGCCGACGATTTTGATTTCGGGGTGATCGAGACTGGCGCGCAGGACCATGCGGCCGATACGACCGAACCCGTTGATGCCGATTTGAATGCTCATAAGAATGACCTCTTTTCTTGAGTTTCGGAACATAAAGAATATATGGTACATTCCATATTATAAACAGATTTCCCGAAAAAACAAGCCTATTTTGAAGATTTGTTTCATTGCCGCTCAAAACGCATGCTTCGGGAGAAGCGGGCGTGGACATTGACGGTCGCGGGAAGGCGTGGTACAATCATCAAAACGCAGGATCATACAAAACGGCAGGGGAGCCGCCCGCGGCTGCCTTTGCACCGATGCGGCTGCGGAAAGCGGCTTCCGGGGCGAAGCGGTTTGACCAAAAAAGGAAGAACAAATGGCACAAATCATTGAAATTACAGACCTTGCGGCACCCGGGCTGGAGGTGTACGCGCGTCTCACGGAAAACCAGCTGGTGAACCGGGAGCATCCGGAGCAGGGACTCTTCATTGCGGAAAGTCCCAGAGTGATCGGGCGGGCGCTGGACGCCGGCTGCGAGCCGGTGTCGCTGCTGCTGGAAAAGAAGCACCTGGAGGGGCAGGCGTGCGCCGTGCTTTCGCGCTGCGGCGACATTCCGGTCTATACCGCGGAATTTTCCGTGCTGTCGCAGCTGACCGGCTTTCCGCTCACACGCGGCGCGCTGTGCGCGATGCGCCGTCCGAAGCGGAAAACGGTGCAGGAGGTCTGCGCCGGTGCGCGCCGTGTGGCGGTGCTGGAGGATGTGGTCAATCCCACGAATATCGGCGCGATCTTTCGCTGTGCCGCGGCGCTCGGCATGGATGCCGTGCTGCTGACACCGGCATGCAGCGATCCGCTCTATCGCCGCGCGATCCGCGTGAGCATGGGAACGGTGTTTCAGGTGCCGTGGACGTATCTGGACGGCAGCGGTATTCTGCGGCAGGAGCGGCTGCGGAGCATGGGGTTCAAAACGGCGGCAATGGCGCTGCGCGACGACTCGCTGAGCATTGACGATCCGCGCCTGCGCGCCGAGGAGAAGCTTGCGGTCGTGCTCGGTACGGAGGGCGACGGCCTCGCCTGCGATACGATCGGCGCCTGCGACTACACGGTGCGGATCCCCATGTATCACGGCGTGGACTCGCTCAATGTCGCTGCGGCGAGCGCGGTGGCCTTCTGGGAGCTGCGCGCAAGGTAAGAGTAAGATAGAGTAAGATAAGATAAGAAAACAGGTCCGGTTTTTCCGAGAGGAAGACCGGACCTGTTTGAAATAAACGCGGACCGCGTCACACCTCCACTTCCGCTCTTGTGGGAATGGACGGTGCGGCGCCGCAGCGGCTGACTGCGATGGCGGCGGCCTTGGCGGCAAGCAGCATGGAACGCTGCACGTCCTCGCCGCGCAGGCGGGACGCAAGGAAAAAGCCCTCATAGGTGTCGCCTGCGGCGGTGGTGTCCACGGCGGCGACGCGGATCGACGGCTGGTAGACGAGTTTGTCGGCGTCGGCGTACCAGGAGCCGTGTTCGCCGAGCGTAAGGACGATGGCGGCGGAGGGGAAGCGCCCGCGCAGCGCATTCATAACGGCTGCGCCGTCCGGCGCATCGCCAAGCTCACGCCCCAGCAGCTGGGCGGCTTCGACCTCGTTCAAAAGGAACAGGTCGATTTTTTCAAGCGGCAGTGCCGAAACGGCCTCATTCATCGGCGAGGGATTGAGCACGATTTGAAGCCCGCGCGCTTTTGCCGCGTCAATGAGACAGTCAAGAGCGTTGATCTCGTTTTGCAGCACCAGCCAGTCGCCCGCATCAAAGTGCGAAAGAACGTCGTCGATCAGCTCTTTCGTGATGGAGCGGTTTGCGCCGCCGTAGAGCAGGATGCAGTTGCCGCCGCTGCTGTCGCGCTGGATGATGGCGTGACCGGTGCGCACATCGTCCGAAATGCGGACGAGCGACACATCCACGCCCGCCGCAGCGGCGGTATCGAGCAGGAACGCTCCGTCCCTGCCGGCGGCGCCGGCAAGAAAGACCTCCGCACCCGCCCTGGCGAGCGCGATCGACTGGTTGAGCCCCTTGCCGCCGCTGAACACCTGCAGGGCAGAGGAGGAGAGCGTCTCGCCCGCGCCGACAAAATGCTCAACGTCGTAGGTATAGTCAATGTTGAGAGAACCAAAGCATAAAACTTTCATCGGGCACCTCACCTGTTTTCGTAGGATAACAAATTCATTATAATGCAAGGGAAGGGCTGCTGTCAAACCTTGGGAAAAGTGCGAAGAAATCGCTTTATGGCAGCACGATTTTTCCGCTTGCTCTTGTCATTTTTTGCCTTGGCATGGTATAATCATATCATAGGAAGAGACGGCTGCAAACCGTGCGGAGGTGTGAAGGATGACGATGCTGGAAACCATCATGGCGCGTCACAGCGTGCGCGCTTACCTGACAAAACCGATCGAAGCGGAGCCGGCGGAGCGGCTGAGGCAGGAGATCATCGCCTGCAACGAGGAAGGAAAGCTCCATCTGCAGCTTGTTACGGAGGAACCCGATGCTTTTGGCGGCTTTATGGCGCATTACGGGAAATTTACCAATGTCCGCAATTATATTGCTCTGGTGGGAAAGCGCGGCAAGGAGCTTGACGAGCGCCTCGGCTGGTACGGGGAACGCATCGTGCTGCTTGCGCAGATGCTCGGACTCAACACCTGCTGGGTGGGACTGACCTTCTCCCGCGGAGCAGCCAGAAAGAGGATACGGATCGACAAAGGCGAGGAGCTGCGCGGCGTGATCGCGCTCGGCTACGGACTCACGCAGGGCGTCCCCCATGAGAGCCGCCCGATGCGGGAATGCTTCCGCGCGGAGCGCACCCTTCCGGAGTGGTTTGGCCGCGGCATGAAGGCAGCGATGCTCGCTCCCACGGCGGTCAATCAGCAGCACTTCCGCTTCACCCTGATCGGGGAGAATACCGTCAGGGCGGAAGCCACCGGCGGCGCTTACAGCAAGATGGATCTCGGCATCGTCAAGTACCATTTTGCGCAGCTTGCCGGCGAAGGCAACTTCAACTGGGCATAAAACGGAGCTGTTCGGCGGCACGGGAACTTTTCCCCGTGCCGCTTCGTCAAAAGAAGCGATGGAAGAAAGGAGAAACGCTATGAAACGAAAGATCACGCGATTTCTGCTCTGCACGCTTCTGATATCGCTGCTTTTGAGCGTCAGCGCGCTTGCCGACAGCGGACCCAAGCCGCAGCTGATCGTGCGCGTGGAGCACGCGCCGCAGGAGCTTTACTATCTGGATCTGCTCGCCGAGGGCGAGTATGACGGCAGCGACGGCTACAACGGCATCGAATGGAGCTACAGTGACGAGGAAGCCGCCGCGCTGGACGAAGATCTGCTGGCGCTGCTGCGCGCCGCCGTCCCGGACGGCTGGCACGCCTGCACGGCGGAGGGAGCCACCGGCGCGCCGATGTGGGGTCAGCTTTATGCAGAGAAAACAGACAGTGTAGGCAATGCGCTCCATTCGTTCAGCTATTTCGGCGTGCCGGGCACCTATCGCATCATCATCGTGACGAAATCGGGCGAAACATGGATCTCCGATACGCTCGAGCGCAAGGTGCTGCAATCCTCCGCCACGGTGGACTGGGAAAGCGGCACGGCGGGCGCCGGGGATACGACGGTCTCCACGCCGCCGGTGTGGCTTGGCTATGTGCTGCAGTTTCTCGCAACGCTCCTGCCGACGCTGCTCATCGAGGGACTGCTCCTGCTTGCGTTCGGCTTTTCGTGGAAGGAAAACCGGAAGCTGTTTTTGCTGGTCAATTTTGTGACGCAGGGCGGACTTGCGCTCTATCTCGCCGTAACGGTGCTGCGCCATGGGGTCAGCGGCTGGTCGTATCTGCTTTTCATCCCGATCGAGCTTGTTATCCTGCTTACCGAGACGCTGATCTACAGCAAGGCTCTTGCGGGGCAGAGCCGCTCGCGCGCGGCGCTTTACGGCGTCTGTGCGAACCTCGCCTCGGCGCTCATAGGGCTTTTCCTCGCGGAGCCGGTCTGGCGGTTCGTGGTGTCAATCTCATAAAACGGCAAAAAAGCGCCCGAACCCGAAAGAGTGTTTCAGACAGTCAAAAAGGTAAAAAGTGCGGGCGTTCGGGAAGGAAGATAGTTACGAAAGAAACCCAGGAGGGGTGTCTCAAGGTGAATTGCCGCAAAGCGGCAAGAGAGGGTGACCTGGGTCATTCGTGTTAGGTCAATAAGTTTTTGCAGCTTTTTAAAGCTGCAAAAACTTGCTTCAGCTTGCCGAAAAAGTCTTTTCGACAAGCTGAAGCGTTTTTTGCGCATTTTCGGGAAAACGGACTTGACAAGACCGATGCGTTTTCATATAATTTCTTTTAGTCTAAAGGCAATGAAGGGAAGAGTACGCCCGGCGGAACGCAGCAGAGAGCCTCGGCAGCTGAAAAGAGGCGCGGAAAACCGTGCGGAAGATGGTCCCGGAGCCGCGCACCGAGCGCGAGAGCGTAAGGCTGCGATGGGTGCGCCCATTACAGCGTCAGGGTATGCTTGTACCTGCAGAGGTCTGCTTCGCGAGAAGCAGGCGAATCAAGGTGGTATCACGTGAGCTTGCGCTCCCGTCCTTGAGAATGCTCAAGGGACGGGGGCTTTTTTCGTCCCGAAAACGGGGGGATCCCCGAAAAACAGAAAAGAGGAAGAAACAATGAAGAAACAAGCAAATGCAAAAGCGCTGCTGCCGATTCTGGTATTTCTGGTGCTGTATCTCGGTCTTGGCATCGTGTTTGAGTATGTGATGAAGATCTCGATGGGATTCTACTCCATTCCCATTGTGGTCGTGTTCCTGATCGCGCTGCTCGTTGCGTGCCTGCAGAACAGGGCGCTCAAGTTTGACGAAAAGCTTGCCGTTATGGGTCAGGGCGTGGGCGATAAGAACATCATGACGATGATCCTGATCTTCCTGGCAGCCGGCGTGTTCGTCGGCGTTACCGGCCGCTCCAGTGCGGAGGCGGTTGCGTACTTCCTGCTCTCCGTCACACCCGCGTGGACGGCGGTGGCTGTGCTGTTTGTCGCCTCCTGCTTTGTCTCCACCGCCATGGGCACCTCCTGCGGCACGATCACGCTGATCGTGCCCATCGCCGTCGCCGTTTCCAACGTTTCCGGCTTCTCCCTGCCGCTTTGCATCGGCTCCGTCATGGGCGGCGCCATGTTCGGCGACAACCTCAGCTTCATTTCCGACACCACCATCGCCGCCTGCAACACGCAGGGCTGCGCAATGAAGGATAAGTTCCGCGCCAACTTCAAGATCGCACTGCCTGCCGCCATTGCAGCGCTCGTGCTGATCCTCGTTTTCTCCCATGGCACTGCGCTCGCTCAGATCGAGATCCCCGATTATAACATGCTGCTTCTGATCCCCTATGTGCTCGTTCTCATCGGCGGCATCATCGGCTGGAACGTGTTTGTCGTTCTGCTCATCGGCATCTTTTCCGGCATCGTCATCACACTTGCCACCGGCACGGTGGATGCAATGGCGCTTCTCGGCAGCATGGGCAGCGGCGCTTCCGGCATGTTTGAAACGATCCTCGTTACGATCCTCGTTTCCTCCATGTGTGGACTGATCCGTGAATACGGCGGCTTTGAGTCCCTGCTCGCGTTCATTCGCCGCACCTTTAAGGGCAGCGTCGGCGGACGTCTCGGCGTGGGTCTTCTCGTCGGCGCGATGGACATCGCCACGGCGAACAACACGGTCGCCATCGTCATGGCAGGTCCCATCGCCAGGGAGATCAGCGAGGAATACGGCATCAGCCCGAAGGAAAGCGCCTCTCTGCTGGATACCTTCTCCTGCATCTTCCAGGGCATTATCCCTTACGGTGCGCAGATGCTCCTTGCCATTTCCGCAGCAGCCGAGCTCGGCGGCGCCGTCTCCGCGTTTGAGATCATTCCCTTCCTGTTCTATCCGTTCCTGCTGGCGGTCAGCTCCGTCGTGTTCATCTTCATTCACGCGAAGAAGGCAAAGTGATGAACGCTTTGACGCAGCTCGAAGCAAAAAAAGCTGTTCCTGCTTGATCTGGACGGCACGCTCTGTCTCGATGAGAAGCTGTTTGACGGATCCGACCGACCCTTGTGCTGCCGAGTGTGAAGGAGCTTCTGCAGCGGACAGGTGGACTGTGCGGATCAAATGAATAAGAGAAAAAGGACTGCTCCGGCAGTCCTTTTTTCCTGTGTACCGGTGTGCGGTTTAACGTCACGCCGTTTCCTCTTTCATCAGATCGGCAATGGTTTTCCGATCGAGGTAGTCATTTATGATCGTATTCAACTCATTCCACATGGGAAGCGTTCTGCAATCCGCCATGCGCTGACAGGGCTCTGCATTGCAGTCCAGACAGGCGACCGGGGCAAGATCCCCCTCGGTCAGCCGCAGGATTTCGCCGACGCGGTAGTCTTTTGGCGCGCGGGTCAGCCGGTATCCGCCGCCCTTGCCCTGCACACCCGCAACCAGACCGTTTTTTACCAGCAAAGGCAGAATACGCTCCAGATATTTCAGGGAAATGCTTTGTCTTGCGGCGACTTCCTTCATTGCGATATAGCCGCCGTCGGAATGCTCGGCAAGGTCGACCATCACGCGCAGAGCATACCGACCCCGTGTGGATACCATCATAAAGTCACCCCCTTTTTCCATAATAAGTATACCACAGACCCGGCAGACAAATCAATCCCGGGCAGCGGAACGTATGGTCCCCCCGCCGAGCACGGTATCGCCGTCATACAGTACGGCCGCCTGACCGGGTGTAATTGCCCGCTGCGGCCTGTCAAAAACGATTTTTATCACGTCGGCTTCCGGCGGAAAGACGGTTGCCGCAGCCTCTTTTTGGCGGTACCGGATCCTGACGCGGCATCGGAAGGCGCCTTCCGGCGCTTTGCCGCTGATCCAGTGAAAGTCACTTGCATAAGCGGTATCGGAAAGTAAGCTGTCTGCGTTTCCGAGCGTTACGGTGTTGTTTTCGGGACAAATGCCGCAGACATACAGAGGCGCTGACGCGGAAAGACCGAGCCCCCTGCGCTGACCAACGGTGTAGTGGATGATGCCTTTGTGCCTGCCGAGTACGGTCCCTTCCGTGGATACGAAATCGCCGGGCGGATAGTCTTTTCCGGTATGCGCCCGGATCACTCCGGCGTAGTTGCCGTCCGGCACGAAGCAAATATCCTGGCTGTCCGGCTTGTGGGCATTGAGAAAGCCGTTTTCTTCGGCGATGCGGCGCACATCCGTTTTTCGCAGTGCACCCAGCGGGAAAAGTGTGTGCGCAAGCTGATCCTGAGTCAGAGAATACAGCACATAGCTCTGATCCTTCGTTTCGTCCAGCGCTTTTTTTAAAACGAACCGTCCGCCTGCCTGTTCGATCCGGGCATAGTGCCCGGTCACGATGTAATCGCAGCCGAGTATTTTTGCGCGCTCATACAGCTTTTCAAACTTCATGCAGCGGTTGCAGTCGATGCAGGGATTCGGCGTGACACCGGATTCGTAGCAGCGGACAAACTTTTCGATGACCTGCCGGCGAAAGCTGTCGCTGAAATTGAACACGTAGTACGGAATGCTCAGACGGAATGCGACGCTTCGGGCATCCTCCGCATCGTCGAGGGAACAGCAGGTGCGCTCGCGCGAAACGCCGGCGTCCTCATTTTCGTACAGCTTCATTGTGCAGCCGATGCAGTCATATCCCTGCGCCTTGACAAGATAGGCGGCGGCGCTGCTGTCCACGCCGCCGCTCATGGCGATCAATGCCTTCATTCGCCGCAGCAGCCCTCACAATTCGGAAATTGGCTGCGGTCATATTCGATGCCGTTTTTCTCGTAGTAATCCTGAAGCGCCGCCTTGATGGCCTCCTCAGCCAATACCGAGCAGTGCAGCTTGTGAGCGGGCAGACCGCCCAGGGCTTCCGTTACGGCTTTGTTCGTCAGCTGCAGCGCGTCCGAGACCGGCTTGCCCTTGATAAGCTCCGTTGCCATGGAGCTTGATGCGATGGCGCTGCCGCAGCCGAAGGTCTCAAACTTGACGTCGGCAATGGTGTCATCCTTGATCTTTAGATAGATCTTCATAATATCGCCGCAGACGGGATTGCCGACCTCTCCCACGCCGTCCGCGTTTTCGATGATGCCTACGTTGCGGGGATTTCGAAAATGATCCATTACTTTCTCACTGTATAAAGCCATGCATTCAACCTCTCATTCTGCAAAAATATGACAGCGCCTGCCGCTGACCAGATCGCGCCAGAAGGGGGACATATTCCGGAGATAGGTCACGACCTCGGTGACCGATTGGATCATATAGTCGATCTGCTCTTGCGTTGCGTCTTCGCCGAGGGTCAGGCGCAGGGAGCCGTGCGCCACTTCGTGCGGTCTTCCGATCGCCAGCAGCACGTGGCTGGGATCCAGCGAGCCCGATGTGCAGGCGGAGCCGGAGGAGGCGGAGATCCCTTTGTCGTCGAGCAGCAGCAGGAGCGATTCGCCTTCAATGCCTTCAAAACAGAAGTTCACGTTGCCGGGCAGGCGCTTTTGCGCATCTCCGTTCAACGCTGAGTACGGGATCTTGTCCAGCCCTCTGATCAGGCGGTTCCGCAGTGCGGTAAGCTTTGCGCTGCTGCGGTCGATATTGGCGCAGGTCTCCTCCAGCGCGGCGGACATACCGATGATGGCGGGAACGTTTTCCGTTCCGGCGCGTTTGCCGCGCTCCTGCGCGCCGCCCTCTATCAGATTGGTCAGAGGAATGCCCCTGCGGGCATACAGAGCGCCGCAGCCCTTGGGACCGTGGAACTTGTGCGCGGAGAGGGAGAGCATATCGATATTCTGCTCTTTTACGTCGATGTGGAGATGTCCGGCAGCCTGAACGGCGTCGGTGTGGAAAAGCACGCCCTTTTCCCGGCAGACCGCGCCGATCTCGCGGATGGGCTGAATGGTGCCGATCTCGTTGTTGGCGAACATCACCGTGACGAGACAGGTATCCGGTCTGATCGCCTCCGCGACCTGCTCCGGAGTGACGACGCCGTTCTCATGAACCGGGAGCAGCGTGACGGAAAAGCCTTCTCCTTCCAGTTTTTTCAGCGTATGCAGTACGGCATGATGCTCAAAGGCGGTGGAAATTATGTGTTTTTTTCCCTTTTTCGCACCGATGCGGGAAGCGGAGAGGATCGCCTGGTTGTCGGCTTCGCTGCCGCCGGAGGTAAAAATGATTTCCTTTGCATCGCAGCCCAGACACTTTGCAACGCGCTCCCGGGCCTTTTCCAGACCCTCCTTGGCTTGCTGACCGATGCCGTACAGGCTGGACGGGTTGCCGTAGAGCTCCTCCATGTAGGGCAGCATCGCGTCGATGGCCGTGCGGCTCATTTTAGTAGTAGCCGCGTTATCCGCATAAATCTTCATGCCGTGACCTCCTCAGGCGTCAAAAAGCGGTGTGGACAAATAGCGGTCGCCGGTATCGGGCAGGAGAACGACGATCTTCTTGCCTGCGTTTTCCGGACGCTTGGCAAGCTCAATGGCAGCCCAGGCCGCTGCGCCGGAGGAGATGCCAACCAGCACGCCCTCCGATCTGCCGATCAGCTTGCCTGTGGCAAAGGCGTCTTCATTGGAAACGGTAATGATCTCATTGTAGATTTTGGTGTTGAGTACTTCGGGAACGAAGCCTGCGCCGATGCCCTGAATTTTGTGGCTCCCTGCGACGCCGGTGGAAAGCACGGCGGACGCGGCGGGCTCTACGGCAACGACCTTGACCGCCGGCTTCTTTGCTTTGAGGTATTCGCCGATGCCGGTGATCGTACCGCCCGTGCCGACGCCGGCGACGAAGATGTCTACCTCTCCGTCGGTGTCCTCCCAAATCTCCGGACCGGTGGTTTCAAAATGCGCCTTCGGGTTGGCGGGATTGACGAACTGTCCGGGGAGGAAGCTGTCGGGGATCTCCTTTGCCAGTTCCTCGGCTTTGGCGATGGAGCCCTTCATGCCCTTGGCGCCCTCCGTCAAGACAAGCTCAGCGCCGTAAGCCTTCATCAGCTGCCGGCGTTCGACGGACATCGTTTCGGGCATCACGATGATGATCCGGTAGCCTCTTGCCGCAGCAACGGCGGCAAGTCCGATGCCTGTGTTGCCGGAGGTTGGCTCAATGATGACGCTGCCGGCTTTCAGCTTGCCCGATGCCTCGGCATCGTCGATCATGGACTTGGCGATGCGGTCCTTGACGGAGCCGGCAGGATTGAAGTATTCAAGCTTTGCGTAAATCTTTGCGTTGAGTTTGTTGTCCTTCTCAATATGAGTGAGTTCCAGAAGCGGGGTTTTACCGATGAGCTGATCGGCGGAAGTGTAAATGTTAGACATGATAGTTTCTCCTTTGTTATTCTAATGTTTATTTCAAATGATTATCCGAAACCGGTCTGAAAGCGGGATACAGAGCTGCACATCAGCGACAGCGTCGACACATTCGGTCAAAGCGGGAGCAAAGCATTTTCATAAAATTGTGCTGCATGATAAAGCCGCATTAAACCTACCTTTTTAGTAGGTATATGAAGCTTAGCACATATTTCCTACCAAGTCAATAGGTAAAACGGATAAATTCTGTTTTTTTGCTTCTAATCAAACGCTCCTTTTTCATAAAATGGATGGAAAGGGGGAACGATATGGCGAAAAAAACAGGAATACTCGGCGGTGACGCGCGCATGAGGCTGCTGTCGCAGATGCTTGCGCAGGACGGATACGAGGTATGCACCTGGGAGCTGCCCGGGGGTGTCGATCCTGCGGCGCTGTGCGACGCGGTGAAGGCGGAGGTGATCGTCCTGCCGGCGCCGCTTTCCAAAGATGGGATGCTCAACGGCACGGAGCTTCCGCTCGACGAGCTGTGGAGGCTGCTGCGTCCGCAGCAGCAGATCTATGCCGGCGCCGTCCGGGAGGAGGAGCGGCGCTCGGCGGAGCAATGGGGGCTGACCCTGACGGACCTTTTCTCGCGGGAGGAGCTTACCGTGCGCAACGCGATCCCCACGGCGGAGGGTGCGATCGAAACGGCGATGCACCAGCTGCCTGTTACGCTGCACGGCACGCGCTGCCTTGTCGTCGGCTTCGGGCGCATCGGCAAGCTCCTCGCGCACGATCTGCAGGCGATCGGGGCGCAGGTGACAGTCAGCGCGCGCAAGCTCTCCGACCTTGCGTGGATCGATGCGTTCGGTTACGCCGGGCTGCATACGAACCGTCTGGCGGGAAAGCTCGGCGGCTTCCGCGTGATCTTTAACACCGTGCCGCATCAGGTGTTCGATGAAAGCCTGCTGCGCGAGGTTGCACCGGATTGCCTGCTCATTGAGCTTGCCTCGGTCTCCGGCTTTGAGCGAAAGGCGGTGGAGTCGCTGCACCTGAGCTATATCAAGGCGGGCGGACTGCCCGGAAAAGTTGCGCCGGAGACAGCGGCACTTGCCATGAAAAAAACATTATGTAAACTCATGGAGGGACAGGAATGAAAATCGGATTTGCCTTTTGCGGCTCGTTCTGCAATCATCCGGAGCTGCTGAAAATTTACGAACAGATCGCGCAGGAGCACGAGGTGGTGCCGATCCTGTCGGAGAACGCGGCGAAATATGACACGCGCTTCGGGCGCGCGGACGCCTTTGTCGAGCGCGTGGAAAGTCTCGCGTCGCGCAGGGCGGTGCGTGACATTGTGGAGGCGGAGCCGCTCGGTCCGCAGGGGGCGATGGAGGTCCTTGTGATCGCCCCCTGCACGGGCAATACGCTTGCAAAGCTTGCCGGCGGCATCACCGACGGACCGGTGACGATGGCGGCGAAGGGACATCTGCGCAACGCCAAGCCCGTTGTGCTGGCGATCGCCACAAATGACGGGCTTTCCGCGAGCGCGCCGAATATTGCTGCGCTGCTCAACCGGAAAAACTACTACTTTGTACCCTTCGGGCAGGACAATGCCGAGGCGAAGCCCACCTCGCTCATCGCGGACTTTACGCAGATCATCCCAACGGTCGAGCTGGCGCTTGAGGGCCGTCAGCTTCAGCCGCTGCTGCTGTAAGGGGATTCATCGAAAATTCACAAAGAAAGGATGCTTTGTTCATTTTTGCCCATTATTGTAACGGTATCAAATTCTCAGCGACCTTTGCAGAAAGGGAGAAGAAAATGAACAAAGCGATATCGATCCTGCTTGCCTTTGCGATGGTGGTTTCCCTCGCCGGCTGTACGGAGCAGAAAGAAGAAACCGGGAAGGACGGCGTGCAGATCGTGCTGTCCGATGAGGGCGTCACCGTGGACGGCGCGCCGGTCACCGGCGAGGAAACCGCGGCGGTCTATACGGCAAACGATATTGTGTTTTACCTTGCCGGTCAGGGCTTTACCTACGGCGAGGGGAGCGAAGCCGACGAGCACACGCAGGCTGAGGCGGACGCCCATACGGTCGTGCACATCACGCAGCCCGGTACCTACCGGCTCAGCGGCAGGCTGTCCGCAGGACAGATCGCGGTCGACCTCGGCGAGAATGCGAAGGAGGATACGTCCGCGGTCGTGACGCTGATCCTTGACGGCGCGGACATCACCTGCACCGTGGCGCCTGCCATCATCTTCTACCGTGTGTATGAGTGCGGCAGCGCAGATACGGAAACGGCAAGCGAGACCGTGGATACGAGCCGGGCGGGCGCGAATGTCGTTCTTGCCGACGGCAGCGAAAATACGCTCAACGGCTCCTATGTCGCGCGCATCTACAAGTCCTATACGCTCAGCGAGGACGGCACCGAAGTTGTGGACAACAAGAAGCTGCACAAGTACGACGGCGCGCTTTACTCCAGGATGAGCATGAATGTCGGCGCGGAGAAGGACGGCAGCGGCGTGCTCAACATCAACGCGGAAAATGAGGGACTTGACAGCGAGCTGCACCTCACGGTCAACGGCGGCAATATCAACATCGTCTCCGGAAACGACGGAATCAACACCAATGAGGACGGCGTGTCCGTCACGACGATCAACGGCGGCACGCTCAATATCCGCGTTTCCGGAACGACCGGAGAGGGCGACGGTATCGATTCCAACGGCTGGCTTGTCATCAACGGCGGTACGGTCATTTCCTCCGCGTGCGCCGACAGCGGGGACGCGGGCATCGATTCCGACTGCGGCATCTATTTAAACGGCGGCACGGTCATTGCCGGCGGCAATATGCTCGACGCCATCGCCGGCGGCAGCCAAAACTACGCGGTGTTCCGTTTTGCGGAAAAGCAGCCGGGCGGCGAGACCTACACGCTCAAAAATGCGGATGGGGAGGAAGTGATCTCCCTGCCAGCGGCAAACGCCTTCCAGTACCTGATCGTTTCCTCACCGGAGCTGACGGAGGGCGATTACACGCTTTGGAACGGAGACAAACAGCTTGTCCACAGCGGCGCGGGCAGTATGGACGGCAGAGGAGCAGGCGGCGGAATGCCGCGCGACTTTGACGGTGAGCGGCCGGAGCTGCGCAGCGGCGAACTGCCGCCGGAGCCTCCGGAGGACGGAGAACTGCCCGGGCAACCGGAGCGCGAACGCCCGATGCTTCCTGACGGCGAGCGGCCGGAGGCACCTGACGGCGAGCGGCCGGAGCTGCCGCGGAACGGTTCGTTCCCTGGGGGCGCAGACGGCGCGGAGGAGAAAAGCGAAATATTCACCCTTGCTGCCGGAGGAAACCTGTTTGCCAATGTAGCGCAAAAGGAGTGAAAGAAACGGAGCATAAAGAGGACGCCTTTCGGGCGTCCTCTTTTTTTTGTGCAAAATAAGAAAAATGATTGCAAAACTCTGTCCTTTGTATGTATAATAAAGACAGAGTGTAGAATACCACGGTATTCTCAACAAACGGAGGAGGAACATCGCATGAACGAAAAATACAGTCCCTTGTTTACCCCCTGGAAGATCGGTAATGTAGAGATCAAGAATCGCATCGTGCAGGTCTCTATGGGCGGCACCTCTTTGTTTGGCTGGCTGGAACCCTGCCATTTTGACAAGGAGGCCGCCTACCATATTTTGAACCGCGCCCAGAATCATGTCGGTCTTGTTTTGCCCGGTATGCAGTGCGTGCGCGACACGATGGGGCGCCGCTGGCTCTATCAGAACAAGAAGATGTTCAAGGACCTCGCCGAGTGGATGCCTGAGTTCCACAAGACCGGCGCCAAGCTCTTCATCCAGCTTGCCGCGGGCTTCGGCCGTTCCATGGCCATCAACCAGATGATGGTCGATATGCTCAAGAAGAAGCCCTTCGGCGCCGTCGCCAAGCCCTTCCTTGATGTGGAATACAGCTGCGCTTCCGCGTCCGAGACGCCGAACCGCTGGTATCCGGAGCTCAAGTCCCGCCCGATGACGGTGGAGGAGATCCACGAAATGGTCGAGGCATTTGCCAAAACCGCCAAGATGTGCAAGGACGCCGGCGTTGACGGCGTGGAGATCCATGCCGTTCACGAGGGCTATCTCCTCGACCAGTTCACCATCGCCAACATGAACTACCGTACCGACGAGTACGGCGGCTCGTTTGAAAACCGCTACCGCTTCCCGGTCGAGATCGTTCAGGCGATCAAGCGCGAGTGCGGTCCCGACTTCCCGGTGGCACTGCGCTACAGCGTCGTTTCCAAGACCAAGGGCTTCGGTCAGGGCGCCGTTCCGGGCGAGGAGTTTGAGGAATTCGGACGCGACATGGCGGAATCCGAACGGGCCGTCAAATACCTTGAGGAAGCCGGCTACGATATGTTCAACTGCGACAACGGTACATACGATGCCTGGTACTGGGCGCATCCGCCCGTTTATATGCCGCAGAACTGCAACCTCGCGGAGGTGGAGCACATCAAGAACTTCACCACCCGCCCGGTCGTCTGCGCCGGCAAGATGACGCCCGAGGTCGCCGCGGCTGAGATCGCCGCCGGCAGGATCGACGCCATGGGCGTCGCCCGTCAGAACCTCGTCGATCCCGAATGGGTCAATAAGATCCTGGAGGATCGCGTCGAGGATATCAAGCCCTGCATCAACTGCCACAACGCCTGCTTCAGCTTTTCCAAGTCCAAGGGCACACCGAACATGCAGACGCTGGATGACTCGCTGCATCTCGCGCGCTGCGCGCTGACGCCGCCCACCATGCAGCACAACAAGTACAAGATCGTGCCTGCCAGGAAGAGCAGGAAGGTCGCCGTCATCGGCGGTGGCATCGGCGGCATGGAGAGCGCGCTCGTGCTGGCAAAGCGCGGTCACAAGCCCGTTATTTTTGAAAAGAGCGATCGGCTCGGCGGACTCTATGTCACCGCTGCCGCCATGAGCTTTAAAGAAGCCGACAAGCAGCTGCTTGCCTGGTATGAGCGCGAAATCAGGAAGCATGACATTGAAGTTCGCTTCAACATGGAGATCAACTCTCCCGCCACGCTCAAGCGCGAGTTTGACGAGATCATCGTCTGCACCGGCGCCGTGCCCAAGACGCTGCCGGTCAAGGGCTTCAACAAGACCATCAACTTTACCCAGCTCCTGCTCGGCGGGGATCCCGGAGACAGGATCGTGTTCTTCGGCGGCGGTCAGTCCTCCTGCGAGGCGGCGTATGAGATGGTGCTGCAGGGCAGGCACCCCGTCATTGTTGAGTTTGCCAACGATCTGATCGTCACGCCCGGCACCTGCCTTGCCAACAGCTCCTTCCTGCGCGAGATGCTCGCGTTCAAAAAGGTTCCCGTGTATCTGGAGCATACCATCACCGAGATCGGCGACGGCTATGTCATGGTCGCGCCCAAGGGCGGCAAGGAAGCCTTCAGGCTCGAGTGTGACGCTGTCGTCAACGGCATCGGCTTCATCCCCGCGCCCATCGCGCCCAACGAAAAGGGCGTCAAGCGCGTCGGCACCTGCGAGAAGTGGGGCAACCTGCGCAACGTCATCTGGAGCGCGTGGGACGTCTGCATGAAGATCTGAATGCGGTCGGGAAATGTCCCGCCGCTGCGCGGCGGGGCATTCCTGCGCGGGACCGGAAACGGCTTGCGCAACGACGCTTTTTTTCCTCCGGACGCGCGGTACCGTAAGTCCGCAACGAGGGGGACCGGTTGATTACGCCGAAAGGCTTGATCATAAAAATCTTTTATAAGGAGAACGCTGTTTGAAAAACAACACCTTGGAGACTGCGGCATAAACCGGGAGGTTTGTGTCCGTCGATCTCAACCAAACCTCCCGCCGCCGGCAAATGAGAGTCAACATTTTTCAGGAGGATAAACAATGAAAGCAAATGACTATACGATCCGTTTGGAAACACCCGCCGACTATGTGGAAACGGAAAACCTCGTCAGAGAAGCCTTTTGGAACGTCTACCGTCCCGGCTGCCTGGAGCATTATGTGCTGCACACCTACCGGAGCGACCCGGATTTCGTCCCGGAGCTTGACTTTGTCATGGAAAAGGACGGCAAGCTCATCGGTCAGGTCATGTACGTACGCGCGTCGATCCAGTCGGACGACGGCAGGGTGATCCCCATCATGACGCTTGGACCGATCGGCATTCTGCCGGAGTATCAGCGCCGGGGCTACGGCAAAAAGCTCCTCGACTACTCGATGGAGAAAGCGAAGGCAATGGGCGCGGGCGCTCTTTGCTTTGAGGGGAACATTGACTTTTACGGCAAGTCCGGCTTTGTGGTGGCGTCCACCAGAGGGATCCATTACTATGCCGAGCCGCGAGAGGAGATTGTTCCGTACTTTCTGCTCAAGGAGCTGACAGAGGGGTATCTTGACGGCGTGGAGGGCGTCTACCGCACGCCGCAGGGCTACTTCGTGGACGAGAAGGAAGCGGAGGAGTTTGACAAGCGGTTCCCGCCCAGGGAGAAGCAAAAGCTTCCGGGGCAGCTTTTTTAAAGCGAAACAGCAGGGCAGCGGGCGTAAGCCCGCTGCCCTGCTGCTGTATTCTGCGCCCGCTGCAGCATCGCTCTGCGGCAAAGCCGCCCGGATCGCGTCCGGACGCTATTTTTGCCTGATTTTGCGCAGATACGATTACCGCTCCGCGCTGTGGGATGCGTATGGACTCAGCAAACGGTGTCATCGGGAGGCTGAGGCTTGTAAAAAAGGATAAGCGCCAACAGCTCCTGAATCATGTACAGCTGTGTGCTGTTGGATTTCCCGGGGCTGCCAATCAAAGTATATAATGCAGAAAAATGCAGGCGCCGGTTGAGAGACAGGTGAGCGCTGCATATAACTCCATCCCATCCTTGGACTCTGCACGAATTGCCTTGATCAAAAAGAACGGGGAAATGGCGCCAAGAACGCTGGTCAGAATAATTGATAGCATCAGTCTTGCTCCTTTTTCTAAAATGACAGAATAGTTTTACCTAATGCGTCCCGATGTGTCCATTCGAATATACCTGTTTCCATATGTTGTAACTCCGCTGGAAAAAGAAAGGATGTGAAGATAATCTGCCTGCTTATCAAATCTAAATCTTACCAGAATGAGGAAAAGAATACATAGATACCTAAAAATGCAAGGGAAAAATATACTGCCCACTCAAATCGATTAGAATGACCAGAATGACATAGCTTTACTATATTAATGCCGGATATTATGACAATTGATGCACCGAACAAAGCAGGAAGAAAGTTCAATTCTTTCAAGCACATTGATGCAACAGCAAGAGGAATGCTTATAAAGCTATATAGATTCTTATAATCTTTCATGTTCTTATAGCCTTTCATGATTCAACAGTGTATTTTTACGGGCAGGTTTTGCCCGGGGGAGGGGGACGGCAGAGCTACCCTGCACCCCACAGTAAGCACGGCTGCTTTTGCCATAACGTCGTACGCTTGCCGGCATACCTGCGAACTTTATGACAGATGGTAGAGTTCGTTATGAGTATCAAAAGGTGAAGTTTATTGTTCCGCTCAGCGATCTGGAAACTGCCTTCACATGAATAATATAAGTGCCTTCCTGTCTGATTCTAAGTGTTCCCGTGACACCGGACGCTACACTGGTCATTGTTCCATAGCTGCCATCATCGCTGATGATTTCTACTGTCAGGCTGGCATATGATGGTCCCCATGTGCCGATAAAGGAAACCGTGCCGGGTGTCAGCTCAAGCGATGAATCAAGTGTATGATAATTGCCATCATACGGAACATTGATACTATAGGTATTCACGATAGAACGTAAAATCCCTTCATCGTCATATATGGTATCCTCCCCAAGAAGCGAGCTGCTGAATTCCGTATTTAGACCATCTTCTTTCATAATCGCAGCACTCGATTCTGCTTCATCTCCGGCTGCAAACGCCGGAGCGCACAGGGACAGGCACATGGCTGCTGCTAACATCATGGCAAATAACTTTTTCATATTCTTTCTCCTTTTCATTTGTCATTTTGTTTGATTGATTTGCTTTGTCCGCAGGTCACGGGCAGGTTTTGCCCGGGGGAGCGGCAGCGTCCCTGCCCCTCCCCGAACAAGTATGCTGTTACTGCACCAGTTTTGCTATGTAAAGCACTCAAATACAAACCAAACGAAAAGCGCCGCACTGGTCAAAAGGGTCAACAGGGGAAACCTGCCGGATTCTCCGCCGCGCTTCGCTGCAATATAATCCAGTGCTGTACTCACCGCTAATACTGCGCCGAAAACTACCCAATAGAAAGAGCCGCTTTTGCCCAGCCGACCGCAGATCAGACCATACAGGATCACGAGGATCAAAAGCAAGTTACTGCCGCGTCTCAATTGATTCAGCCATTTCATTGTCAGTGCCTCCTAAATAAAAACAGGTCAATGGGAGTTGCCGCCCGTGCAGGGCGCTGCTCAACACTGCCGATTCGTTTTTTTTTGATTTCGCATACCGTAAAATCTTTTGCATGCAAAGCGGCAAATATCATAATTGATCAGCCATAGGAAAAACCCAATATAGTGTGAAAAAGATAAGCTTGAGAATCCATTGTTAGTGAAAAATAGAATTGAACCGATCAGAATATATGTCATGAGCCAAATGCCAAACTGTATATTGAACAATTTTGTGGTTGGTGTGTTATCCGTGGACCGGCAGAAAAAGCCAGCGAGGCGGAAAGTGTACCCCCACAGGACTGCGGATGCTGCGATGATGATAAAAGCGATAGGGCTGTGAGGAGTTCCATCTCCTATCAGCTTATTAACAAACTCGGATTTATTGGCTAACAACACAAACAATAGCAAATGAGTGCCGAGGAAAATGAGGATCGCTTCCCAAATTCGTTTTTTGCGATTGAGCATTATAGACTCCTTCGTAAGCATTAAAACTCGTAGTCTCCGGCATACCAGGTAGCGCTATATCCGCCATATGTAGTGCAGGTATTGTTGTTCCATGGGTAATCAATTAACGAGTAATATCCGTCAGATGTAATTGTATGCAGAACAGATGTTTTTCCTGACGAGGACAAGCAGCAAAGGAATCAAACGCTTTTTCATTTTAGTTCGCCTTTCTTATTGTCCGTTTTTTGTCTGTCGGGCTGCTTGGATTCGCGTGCTTTGTCCGCAGGTTACGGGCAAGTCTTGCTGACCGGCGTTCCGGTGAAGGCAATGCCGCCGGCGGTGCCGCTGACCGTGAGCGTGTAGGTGCGTCCGCTTACAACACTGTGCGTCCCCGCCAGCGTCAAGCAGGTAGAATCTGAGTCGGACCATGAATCGACCAATGTGCTCCCGTACCACAGCTCCATGGTGGCATCAATCGTCCCACTGATAGTTGTGCCATATTCAATGGGTATCATTCCTCGCCTTAACAACAGCAAAAATGAGAAAGCCAACTGCCAGAAAAAGGTTAAAAGCATTTTGATACTTTATACTTGATGCTATTTGCAGCACAGCACAGAGAATATAACAAACTATCGAGAAAGTGCCGCTACCAAGAATCTTTTTTAGCTTATCCCATAGATTCAACATAAGCATCTTACTCCTGAGCAATAGAAGAATTGAAGTAACTTTCTCATAAAAAGCATCTCCAAAAAGGGTTAAACTGTTACGCCGCCATAATTCCACTGGCAGTAGAGCTCGGTATCACATCTTGCATGAGGGCGGGGAAGTTTTACAATGTCTCTAATATACAACACCAATCTATATAGGCGAGTTATTCTGAAAGCGTTAATGCCAAATCATATAGATCTGCATTGTTAACAACAAGAACTTCGTTGTCAGAAAGAAAAGATTCCTGAGCTTCAGGAAGACCTAAAACACATAGATCTTCGGTATTCTCAATTAAATAAAAGCGATACTCTGTAACTGAATCTGCAATGCGCAAAAACGTGTCGGTTTTTGTAATATTATTCGAGTTGCATACACGTAGTTCTTCTGCTGTTAGAGTTCGGAGAATGCTTTCTAATTTTTGAGACGTGCTATCCAGTTCATTTCCTATAAGCCCTCGGGATGCTTGACCATCTGTTGTGATTGAAATTTCCGGCATATTGCTTGCACGAAACCGTCCACACCATTCTAACAGAAGCGAATTTTCTAAGTCATCCTGAGAAACATTAACTTTAGTACTACAGCTCAAAAAAATAAATGTAAAAAGCACGGCGGCAAAAAGAACGGATGCGATTCTTTTCATAACAACCCCCTCAATTGACATAGGATGTAATGCTTGTTGCATTGTATGGGACAGGAATGCTTCTGGTATGCTACCGAGCCGCCTCTTGGCGCATAAACATTATTTACACTTCCATCCTCTCGAAGGACAGAATTCTGCTCATTTAATTCTGAAGAGAACATTTCGTACAGAATTGCCTCATATTCATCTTCAAGAAACAATGCATTCTGATCTGATAGCTGAGGTCTAATAATTTCCATCTTTTCATCAACAAGTTGCTGAATCGGGTCTGACCTTATTCCTGCATTTGTCGCAAACGCCGGAACGCACAGGGATAGGCAGAGGGAAGCTGCTAACATCATGGCAAATAATCGTTTCATATTCTTTCTCCTTTTCATTTGTCATTTTGTTTGATTGATTTGCTTTGTCCGCAGGTCACGGGCGGGTGTTGCCCGGGGGAGGGGCGGCTGCGCCGCCCCTCACACTGCTGCCCACGGTTATTCGGATGGGATAGACACCGATTCTTCATCAGTAAGCAGCCATACTTCCTCCAACGGGATGTCCCGGCTCCAACGGGTGATCTCTCCAGCCGCATCAATGCTGATAAAATCGACACGGTTTTTCTCTACATAGGCCTTATAGGTCGTGATACCGTCAGGACCGGTAATGACCGCGAAAAGGACACCGTCCTTCTCCGGGTGGTGAATGGTATAATGTAAATTTCCCTCCTCGTCTGTCCACTCCGTTACGCCCGGCTGCCACTCGCTCCCTTCGGGTTGCTCCGGCGAGGAATTACAGCTGACCATCACGAGCATGATCATTGCGGCGAAAAGTACCATAAAAAACCTTTTTGTCATTTTCATAATTCTGTGCGATTCGTTTAAAGGAATCAACCGCTTTTTCATCAAATCACCCCCTTTCCTGTTTTGAATCACTAAAACGATGAAAGGGGGTGCATTTTGGACAAAAAATCCAAAAATCTTTTATTTTGTCGGATTAACCAAATATATACTCTCTGCTATGTGCAAGATGTCCTCCTTGCTCAGCGTGCTGTCTATGGTACAGAGGACACCAGTTTCGGCATCGATCCAGAGCAAATTGCTGCTGTCCGAATCGTCGATAGCCGCATAGAAGTCCGCATCCGCTCCTCTAACGAGCAGATGCTCCGGCTGCCGGGTGGTGAAAAGCTCTGTCTGTCTTTCCTCGGTCAAAAGACAATAACCAATTATAAGGACATCTCCCGTGTCTGAATTTTCATAAAGGGCACTGTATGTTATCTCACTCTCATAGACATCGGGTTCGCCGAATCCGTCCGGCAGCCAGGTCAGCTCGTATTGGGGCAATGTCTCCGCCGCGTGGTTCGGCATCGTGCGATACACGGTGCTGTGCGCATAAACTTCTTTGACCCAGCCGAGGAACGCCGCCCTTGCCTCTGTATCAACCGCCAAATACATACTGCCGGCAAGAATCGCGGCAAGAAGCACCGAAGCGATGCGCTGCACAGAGCGGTAAAAATAGGGATGCTTCGCCCTGTGGACAAGCCGTTTGATTTTCTTTTCAAAGGCAGCGGAGGGCTCATATTGCCGTGCCGGAACGTAGTCCAGCGCAACGGTCTGCGAAAACAACTCAGTTGATCGGGCGGCGGAAACACGAAGCATTTCGTCTGTGATCATAGTTTACAGTCCTCCTCATACATGTCATACATGGCTTCCAGCTTTTTTCTTGCCCGCTGATCTGTTTTGATTGCAGCAGCAAGAGATATGTTCAGCATAGAGGCGATTTCGCGCAGGCTATAGCCGTAATAATACTTCAGCCATATCACCTGCCGCTGCTTTGCCGGAAGCTTCAGAATAAGCTCCGAGAGCACATCTTCATCCTCCGTGCGTGCCGGAATCCCATAGGTGACAGCATCGAGCGAAATTTCCTGATGCCGATTCCGGCGCCGAAGAATATCGATTGCTCTGTTCTCAACTATTATAACGACGAAAGCTTTTGTTTTTGGACACACCGGCTCAGAAATTTTTATAATATTTTCCGCGATTTTCACAAAAGCGTGATGGACGGCATCTTCCGCGTCCTGCTCCTGCTCCAAGATTTTGAATGCGACATGGAACATCAGACCGCGATACGCCTCGTAGATCTGCTCGAATTTGGACTTATCTTCATCTGTCTCGATGGTTTGCAGGTAAATCAGCATAGTCAAGTCTCTCCCTGAAGCGGTGATCTTTACACCATCCATCATAATCGAAACGCCGCCCTTTGTCCACACTTTCCGGTTTGATTTGTGCCGAGAGGCGGGAGGCGCTTGAGAATCCGGCGGACGCAGCGCGCAGCGCAAAAAAACTCCCGTCTCGCAAGGAGACGGGAGTTTATGTGCCTTTTTAAAGCGTCAGATCACAGCGGCTGCCGCTTGTCCTTACTTCAGACTCTCGGCAACGGCCACGGCGACTGCGACGGTCGCGCCGACCATGGGGTTGTTGCCCATGCCCAAAAAGCCCATCATCTCGACATGTGCCGGGACGGAGGAGGAGCCTGCGAACTGGGCGTCGGAGTGCATGCGACCCATGGTGTCGGTCATGCCGTAGGAAGCGGGACCGGCAGCCATGTTGTCGGGGTGGAGGGTACGGCCCGTGCCGCCGCCGGAGGCGACGGAGAAGTACTTCTTGCCCTGCTCGATGCATTCCTTCTTATAGGTGCCGGCAACGGGATGCTGGAAGCGGGTGGGATTGGTGGAGTTGCCGGTGATGGAAACGTCGACGCCCTCGGCGTGCATGATGGCGACGCCTTCGCGGACGTCATCCGCGCCGTAGCAGCGAACGTTGGCGCGCTCACCCTCGGAGTAGCGGATCTCTCTGACAACAGCGAGCTTGCCGGTGAAGTAATCGAACTGGGTCTGAACATAAGTGAAGCCGTTGATGCGGGAGATGATCTGCGCGGCGTCCTTGCCCAAACCGTTGAGAATGACGCGCAGCGGCTCCTTGCGGGCCTTGTTGGCGTTTTTCACGATACCGATAGCGCCCTCTGCGGCGGCGAAGGATTCGTGACCGGCGAGGAAGGCGAAGCACTTGGACTCCTCGCTCAGCAGCATCGCGCCGAGATTGCCGTGACCGAGACCGACCTTGCGGTCTTCGGCAACGCTGCCGTCGATGCAGAAGGCCTGTAGACCTTCGCCGATCTTCCTGGCGGCTTCTGCGGCGGTCTTCACGCCGGACTTGAGGGCGATGGCAGCGCCGACCGTGTAAGCCCAGCAGGCGTTTTCAAAGCAGATGGGCTGAATGCCCTTGACGATCTCATAGGGGTCGAAGCCCTTGACCTGGCAGATCTCGCGGCACTCTTCCACAGACTTGATGCCGTACTGAGCGAGGACGCCGTTGATCTTGTTGATCCTTCTTTCATAGTTTTCAAACAATGCCATTTTCTTCGTCCTCCTTCCTTATTCCTGACGCGGGTCAATGTACTTGACCGCGGCGTCCCACTGACCGTAGTGTCCCTTGGCCTTTTCAAGCGCCTCGTTGGCGTCGATGCCCTTCTTGATGAAGTCCATCATCTTGCCGAGGTTGACAAACTCATAGCCGATGACCTCGTTGTTCGCGTTGAGCGCCATTCTGGTGCAGTAGCCTTCCGCCATTTCGAGATAGCGCGGACCCTTGTCCTTGGTGCCGAACATGGTGCCGACCTGGCTGCGCAGACCCTTGCCGAGATCCTCGAGGGAGGAGCCGACGGCGAGACCGTTCTCGGAGAACGCGGACTGGGTGCGGCCGTAGACGATCTGCAGGAACAGCTCGCGCATGGCGGTGTTGATGGCGTCGCAGACGAGGTCGGTGTTGAGCGCCTCAAGAAGCGTTTTGCCGATGAGGATTTCGGAAGCCATTGCGGCGGAATGCGTCATGCCGGAGCAGCCGAGCACTTCGACGAGAGCCTCTTCAATGATGCCCTCCTTCACATTGAGCGTCAGCTTGCAGGCGCCCTGCTGCGGTGCGCACCAGCCGATGCCGTGCGTGAAGCCGGAGATGTCCTTAATGTCCTTGGCCTGGACCCATTTGCCTTCCTCGGGAATGGGAGCGGGACCGTGATACGCGCCCTTGGCTACGGGACACATATGCTGAACTTCGGTTGTGTAGATCATAGCAATCTTCCTTTCCGTATTTTCGGTTCCGGCTGTGCCGGAACGTACCGAACATAGATACTGACATGATAGCAAATATTTTTCCGTTTTGCAAGACGGGGACAGCGAAAATTCAGAGACGGCAGAAATTCGGGGATTTGGGCGGAAATTGTAAGTTCTTCTGCGCCCTTTCCCGTATGCAATTTGACAGGAAGTAAGAGCCTGCCGCAGGGGATCAGCGCTTCCGGCGGCGGTACAGCGCCGTCAGGCGCGCAAGCACGAAGTCATAGACGATGAAAAGCAGCAGGCCCAAGCCGGCCGTTGCCCACAAAAGCCACGGCGCGGTGGCTTCAAACTCCCGCACGACGGCGTCGAGCTTGAAAACGAACAGGATGAGAAGATACATTGTGCCCATCGCTGCGCTGCACAGCGCGAGCTTGGCAAAAAGGCGGGGGAGCTTCGAGCGGATCGCGTCCAGCTCCGGCTTGAGCAGGGGATAGTACCCGAGAAAGAGAAACACCAGCGCCGCCTCCCGGTCCGCACACAGCAGCAGTCCCAAAACCGCACTTGCGGCATAGCAGCACCACGCGTAGCTTTTACTGCACTCGTCGCGTACGGGGACAAGCGTGAAGGAGGCAAGAACGGGAACGCCGTAAGTGGCGAGCGGGAGAATGCCGCTCATCCACAAAAAGACGACGGCAAGCGCGCACATCAGGCTGCTGAGCGCCAAATCATGAGTTTTCTTTGCCATCACAGAAGCTCGGGTTCCATCGCGTCGTGCAGAACGGTCGTGATCGCATCGGAAAAGATGCTGTCGGCGTGGCTGTGCAGCGCGTCAAGCGTTTCCGCGACCGCCGCGATCTTCACCTTGCCGGAGGAAAAAACGTCCTGATCGAAGATGAAGCGCACGTTCTTTTCCTGCACCTGCCGGATCTTATTCCCGACGCGGACGTTGCGCTGGACAAGACCGGGACCGGCATGGAGCTTGAGATTGGCGTGCTCGTCCAAACGCCGCTCCACATCAACGGAGCATTTCGTGACGCTTTCCTCCGCGACGCCGTCCTCGTCCAAAATGCCCAGATAGGGCGGCTGGAACAGGTCGTTCCACCGGCGATCGGCGAGACCGAGCGCTTCACGGGAAACGGCGTTGACATAACGCAGACCGACCCGGTCGAAGCAGGCGGGACGGTAGAGCCGGATGAATTGACCGAGCGGTTCGTCGAGCGCACGGGCAAAATCCTCCCAGTTGGTGTAGCGCATGGTGGACAGCGCGATAAAACCCTTTGTCAGGCTCAGCTTGTAGCCGCCGTCCTCCGAGAGAAACGAGTGGTTTTTGACCGTTTGCTGCACGCCGTTGACAGCAGGCAGCTGCTCGACCTGGCAGAGATAGCGCGGAAACGCGGCGCGGATCATCTCCTGAAAATCGGCGGGCTCTTTGGTTTCAATGGACAAAATGGTGGGAAAACGCAGCTGGCAGATGACTTCGACAAGCTGTGCCTTGCCGTAAGCATACCGCTGATTGTCAGAAGACTTCATCGTGTACCTCCGGAGACTTATTTTTTGTTATTCTACACCAAATCATGCAATCTGTCTACGAAGAAAGCGGCAGAAATTTCATTCAAATGCGTCCGGCGGGTGCTATCATGAAAACGCGATGCGCAGAGGAGGCGGGTCTATGCAGTACGTTTATCCAGACTATTATCCGAAGATTCACTGCCTTGCGCAGCGGTGCCGGCACAGCTGCTGCATCGGGTGGGAGATCGAGTATTCGCAGGAAAACCTGGGCGCGCGGTTCGACGCGCTTTGCTGATCATCCGGATTTTGCCGTTTTTGGTAAAATCCGGAAATTTTTATTTGATGGTTGATAATTATGTAAACTTATGGTAGGATAAAAACCGTAGAGAAACAAACCCGGCGAAAGAGAGAATATCATGAAGACAAAAAGATACCTTACCCTGCTGCTTGCACTGTGCCTTGTGCTGACCATGTGTGTGCCCACGCTGGCATACCGCGACCGGACGACCAGCGAGGCGGGACTTTCCCAGATCAAAGAGTACGAGGGGTTCCGCGCACAAAAGTACACATCCGGCGGCAAGTGGTACATCGGCTACGGCACGCAGTGCGGCGAAGACGACTATCCGGACGGCATTTCGCAGGAGGAGGCGGAGTACCTTCTGCGCGAAAAGGTCCTGAGATATGAAGCGAAGCTTAATGAATTTTTCTTCCGCTATGGCATCGAGCCGACGCAGGGGCAGTTCGACGCGCTGATCTGCTTTACCTACAATTTCGGCACGAGCTGGCTGACGGGAACGAGCGACCTTGTGCAGATCGTGCGCGGAGAGAAGAGCGCGACACGTCTCGAGGTGGCGCAGGCGTTCGGCATGTGGTGCCACGTCGGCGGCAGCGCGGAGGAGGGACTTGCCCGGCGAAGGCTGGAGGAGGCGGCACTCTATCTGGACGGCACGCTTGAGGCGGCGGAAACGGAGTTCGCCTATCTTATCATCGAGCGCGAGGACGGCGCGACGTACGCGACCGATTTCGCGGTGTACGAGATCGGCGAAAGCTACGGCGCGTTTCCGGCAATGGATAAGCCCGGCTATACCTTTGCCGGGCTGGAGACCGGATCCGGAGAGACGCTTACGGAGGACAGCATCGTTACCGGCAGCGCCACCGTGCGTGCGCTGTGGAACAAGACGGTCTACTCGGGCAGGACCTTCAGCGATGTTTTGCCCGGACACTGGTATTACGATTATGTCATGGATCTGACCCGGAACGGCGTGGTCAACGGGAATCCGGACGGGACGTTCGCGCCTGACCGTGCCATCACGGCGGGGGAGACGCTCAAGCTCATGCTGCTTGCCGCGGGACACACCGAGCAGTCTCCGACCGGTGAGCATTGGGCGGGCGGCTACGGGACTTACGCGCTCTCCATGGGCTACCTTGCAAGGGAACAGGTTGCTGATCTGGACGGAGCGATGAAGCGCGCCGACGTTGCGCGCCTTGCCGCGAAAGCGATCGGCTACGGCGCGTCCAATGGGGAGTCGCCCTTCGCCGACACCTCGGACGGGTATGTGACCGCGCTTTATGAAGCGGGCGTGCTCACCGGCTCGGAGGAAAACGGCGAGCTTGTGTTCAGACCCGACAGCAGCATTACCCGCGCCGAGGCGGCTGCGGTCGTCTGGCGTCTTTACCGTCTCGCGGCGTCGGACACGAAGCAGAAGATCCGCTACAGCAGCTATACGCTCGACGTGCTTGAGGGCGTGCCGGTCAACAGCTATGAGCCGTCCGCCTTCCGCCGCGTCGGCAGCGTGATGTACTATAACGACCCGAGCGTCCGCACCCGTCTTGGTATCGACGTGTCTCAGTATCAGAGCGAAATCGACTGGCGCGCCGTCGCAGACAGCGGCGTCGAATTTGCGATCGTCCGTGTGGGCGGCCGCGGCTATACGGAAGGCGCGATCTACGGGGATACGAAATTTGCCGAGCACGCCGCCGGAGCCGCTGCCGCGGGACTGCAGGTCGGCGCCTACTTCTTCTCTCAGGCGATCAGCGTGGAGGAGGCAATCGAAGAGGCGTACTACGTGCTCGAACAGATCAAGGATGCTCCGATCACCGGTCCGGTCGTCTTTGACTGGGAGGTGATCGGCAAATCGGAAGCGCGTACCTACGGCATTGAGACGAAAGCGCTCTGCGACTGCGCCAATACATTCTGCGGCATCCTCGAGCGCGCCGGCTACGAGCCTATGATCTACTTCAACAACTATGCCGGCTATGTCAAATACGATCTCCGGGAGATCCTGCCGTATGATTTCTGGTACGCCCAGTACGATACCGACAGTCCCGGCTTCTACTACGATATTCAGATGTGGCAGTATACCTCCAAGGGCAGCGTTCCCGGCATTCAGGGCAACGTTGATATGGACCTGTGGTTTATCCGATAAAAGAGGTGCAATAAAACGGGCTGCAGCAAGGTTTACTTTGCTGCAGCCCGTGGTTTATTTCTGCTTTTCTTCGCTTTTTGGCGCCTCCGGCGTCACATAGACCGTTCGGTAAGTGTCATAGACCACCTTGCCGGGTCTTGCGCCGGCAGGCTTTTTCACATATTTGACATTCGTGTAATCGACCGGCACATTGCCGCCCTCCCGCGCCTGCGAGTACCACGCGGCGAGTGCGGCGGCCTCGCGGATGCTCTGCTCGTCGGGCTGCGCGCCTTCGCAGCAGAGAATGACGTGCGAGCCGTGGATCTTCTGCGTGTGCAGCCAGAGGTCGCGCTTATCCGCCTTCTTCGTGAGAAGATCGTTTTGCACATTGTTGCGTCCCACGAGAATGCGAAGCCCTGCCGAGGAACGGAACGCAAGGGGAACGAAGGCGCGTTTCGGCTCCTTTTTCGCGTCCCTGCTGCGCTTTAAATAGCCGGTTTCCTGCAGCTCGCGGCGGATCTCGCTGAATTCCTGCTCCGTTTCAGACTGCGCGATCTCCTGCAGAACGCTTTCAAGGTACGCGCGCTCGGCTTCCGCCTTCTCGATTTGCTCACGCAGATGGAACTCGGCGGTCTTCGCCTTGTTGTACTGCTTGTAGTATTTCGCCGCGTTTTGCTGCGGTGTGAGCAGGGGATCGAGCGGAATATCGATGCTTGGGCAGCTTTCTTCATAGTAGTTTTCGGTCACGAAATGGCTCATGCCGCGTTCCATTCGGTAAAGATTCGCGGTGATGAGATCGCCGCGCAGCCGCAGGATATCACGGTCCTGCGTGACGGCATAGTCGCGCCTGAGGTTTTCCGCCTTGCGCGCCATGCGGTCGCGCGCGGTGGATGCGGCGTGGAGCAGCTCGCGTCCCCGGCGGGCGGAAAGCTCCTGCCGCTCGCGCATATCGTAAAACTCATCGAGAAGGGCGGAAAAGCTTTCGCGCGGTTCAACGGTCGTTTCCGCGCCGTACTGGGCGATGGGGCGATAGGA
>SAMEA3663296__coassemble_221_pt1 | contig 29051 bp, 30 predicted proteins | sample SAMEA3663296__metabat2_low_PE_021 | metagenome-assembled genome bin SAMEA3663296 (sample SAMEA3663296) | pig gut metagenome | biome: pig gut; feature: pig-associated habitat; material: faeces | place: China | collected 2013
AAACCGCAAAATCGTTGTGCCGCAACGGGTTCGGAGTTTCAAAAACTCACTCCCATTCGCCAAGCGGAAACGCACTCTAAACTTTTTTGTATAGACCGTTTGATTCCATTTGGCTTTATTTGATACCAATTATCCCAATCCTATGGGGTATCCGACTTTCTGCTATCAAAAAGCTATCAGGAGATGCTATCAATAGCTTATACTTTTGATAGTATGGTTCTACGGCGTCGCCGTGATGTTCCGAAAGGTCTGTGTCAAAACGCAAATTTTTCTTCACGCGCGAAAGCTATGAAATCAATACATTCAATATTATAGGCAGCACAAACATCAGGGATTTTGGGCGAATTCATATTATGCGTTGGGACCTCTTCTGTCACCACTTTGCAGTTTTGTTGTTTTGCAAGAGCAATAACAAACGGATCAGCGGAATTTTTCTTTTTTCCTCCTTCTATGAGTCCGCGGTGCGTGGAAAGAATGGCTCTGACATCCTGCTGCACTGGAATATCCGATGGAAGGAAGCACTTTTGCCGTGCCTTCGCCCATTTTTCCAGATCATCGCCGCCAATCATGATCTCATCATAAACTTCTTGGCTGGAAATAATCGTACCATCATCCATCAGTTCGCCGATTTTGACCCAAAGAGATGGAAATACATCAAGTGGTTGCCGCCGTTGAAGATTGATAAAAATGTTGCTATCAAACACATATTTAGCCATCAGTAGCACCACCTTTCAACGGCTTCGAAATGTTTAACTCGCAGCCCCAAAAGGTAATTGCTTGCCTCTCGCGGAGTGAGTTTCTCTGCGTGATATGCAGACATAACAGCTTTCGTGTACAGCTTTCCTACTTGAGTTCCTTTATCAAGTGCTGGAGGGAGAAATCCATCTGTTTTCTTTTTTTGTTTATAAGCGCGGTATTCATCAGTATATCTATTCAAAATATCAAAATAATCGGACTTCCCAATAAAATCAATGTCCCACAATCTGTGCAAAATGACTTCTCTGCTAACAGCAAAATCTCTGGCTAATGCACTAACATAGGTATCATCAATCCCATATTGCTGCATCAGGAAGAAGTTTTTGTTTCTTTTCAACTGAACAGTTGGAACCAGGGCTAATCCGGCAATCTTGTTACAGAACAATTCTGTTTTTTCTGCTTGACCGGGATCTTGGCTCATATTATTGCAAATACCAGATGTTCGCGTCATAATATGAACCAGCTCATGTAGCAGAGTGAACAATCTTGCGCTTGGTTCATCTTTTCGGTTAAGTGCAATAATTGGGAAAGTGTCGTAGGCTACGGACAGCCCTCGCATTTCTTCGGGCTGAACCTTTGCTGCTTGAAAAATCAGAAAATCCTGCTCTTCCAGTTTGGAAATGCAATACGAGAGCGCTGCTTCCGGTTTTCTGAATTTGATCTGTACAGCATCTGTCAAAGATAAAAAGTTTCTGATCTGCTCAGAAAATCTTTCTTCGCTGGTATCAGGCGAGATGCTCAAAGTACATACAGTCGGTAATATTTCTGCTTCCCCATAAAGGTCAATCATAATATCTCTGCGATCTTCAATGTCTCTGAGAAACCATCTCAACTCACGAGACATTTCCGGAAATCCCCAGTTTCCAAATGTTCTATAATCGGTTTTTTCGAGCCGCTTTGCCCTTTTGGGTACGTCAGGCAAATAGAAAAAAGCAAATGGTACGCGATACTGTTTTGCGAGCTTTTTTGCCTGTGTCAGGGATGGGTGTTCATTTCCGTTTTCCCATGCGCTAACCTTGGCTGCATCGACATTTAATTTCTGCGCAATTTCATCTATAGTGATCCTATCCAGATCTCGCGCCCATTGTAATACTTCTGGGGTTACAATTGCCGGTATGCCTCTTGCCATTGCGTTCAGCTCCTTTCCTCGGAATATATGATATTCTACATCCATATCCGCAACTATTTATGTGCAGATCCGGGTTTCAAAGCTCCAGCAGCATCTCTTTCGCGCGAAGAAAACCTGTACACTGCTGAATGATCCGTTTTTCTACGTCGCTGCTTTTCACCATTCGTTTAATAGTACATTCCCATACGATCAAACACTTAATGCCATGCTCCAGCAATTCTGCTTTCACTGCACTATCCCGTCTGACATTATCATCAAACTTTTTCTGCCAGAATTCCACGCGACTCTTTGGTGTATATGCGTATTTGCAGCCTGGGTGACGATGCCAGAAGCAACCATTGACAAAAATCGCAGTATTATATTTGCGCAGAAAAATATCAGGATGCCCCGGAACAGACTTGTCTGCAATCCGATAACGATAGCCCTGTGCAAAAAGCAGTTTCCGCAGATACACTTCAGGCTTTGTGTTTTTTGATCGTATCGCAGACATATTCTGACTGCGTTTTTCCGGAGAAACAATATCCGCCATCAGAGTCCTTCGACCTCGCGCACATAAGAAACGAACTTTGAAAGCGTCCATATTCTGTCCTGACGATCTGCGGGATAGGATGTAATGTATTGTCTGGGAACAACAAGAATAACATTCTCGCTCTGCATTTCGTCCATCTGTGCAGGGGATATCCCCTGCTGGAGCGTACAGAGATATTTGGGTCTGTCACGCAAACGGTCGGCTTCATTGATAACCTGACGCCAACGATCCTTGCAGGTCGTTTTTGCAGCCAGAGAGATCAGCCTTTCTGTAGGGAAAGTCATATCATGATACGATGCCTGCGAAGGGAAGATAAAGTCCGGTTTCTTGTTGCCCTCTGTAACAGCCTGTGCGGTGTATATGATTTCATTGCCGTCAAAGATTGCAGAAAGGTGATGCTCCAGACTTTTTCCTGCACGGCTCTTTCTGCGGTTCAGAACCATATTTGCCATCGTGATAAATTCGTCTACGGACGTAAATCCGCGTGCGATGGCATCCCCATATCGTGCGTGTTCAATCGCACGAAAAAGTGCATACTCCGTATTTGTCCAGTCGATGATCTTACGGTCAGGATTTGTGCGGATAAATTCAAGATGGTCATATACACGGTTCTGAATGTCACGAGCTGCTGCGGACATTTCTTCTGAGAGAGGAAAATCTACTGTCAGCCCTGCAATAAACTCCTGAATGGCAATCCGTTCCTGCGTTTCTTCCTCTACCCGCCCAGCATCAATCAACTGATTTGTCTCTGTTGGACTGATGCCGAATGCGTCAAGGAACTGGTCGATATCTTCTTCGGAATTCAGTACAAATGCCTGATAATCCTCAGCATCACATTTTGTAAATACAAAAAGCGCCCCTGTATACTCCGGTCGCAGGAAAGGAAAACCGCGCCCGAAGTTTGTAATCCGATACTCGTTTCGTGTACCCTTTCCGTAGTAAATAAAGCGGGTATCTGTTTCAATACCGTCCTGCCATTTGACCTTTACCCATTTTTCCTTGTTCGTCCCCTTGATACCCGGTTCATCAAAAAGGATGGGGATTGACGGCTTTGAAATATAGATTCCCGCCTGATGCCCTCCGGTCAAGCCGGTATCATTTGCCGCAAGAAACTTGCAATAAGCTCTCTGACCGCTCAGAACAGCCTGTATTGCCTGAATTGCGTATCCTTCTGGCATTTATATCACCTTCCTTTGCGGAATATTGGAAAAAGCAATTTCGATTTGCGGGTCAGTATCGAGTTGTTCCAGCTTTGCAACAATCAGCTTTGCGACATCGGACATAAGCGGAACAACAACGGAATTTCCAAACTGTCGATATGCCTGCGTATCCGAAACCGGGATTTTGAAGCTGTCGGGGAATCCCTGCAATCTTGCACACTCACGCGGCGTCAAACGACGTGGATTCCTTCCGCGCTGTTCGATCAGAATTTCAGAACCGTCTTTATAATAACGGGCGCTGATCGTTCTGGTCACTCCGTCCAGGGGGGCGATTCCGTAGCCAAAACCATTGCCTGCTTCACGGTGTTTTGCAGCATAGTTTTGAAGGTAAATCCAGAGTTTATCTGAAAGCGTATACTTCTCACTAACCTCTTTTTCAAGAATATCACGCACGACCGGCTGCTTCTTCAAAGGGTGCAGATCAAAAGAAAAACTGACATTCTCTCCATACCGTTCTTTATCAAAGCCGACAATGACAATACGCTCTCTGTGCTGCGGCACATAGCCTTTTCCGTCAATGATTTGGAAGAATACTTTGTAGTTCAGCTCCCGCAGAGATTCCTGGATAATCTGAAAAGTTCTGCCTTTGTCATGGCTGCAAAGATTTTTGACATTCTCCAGCATAAACGCTTTCGGACGCTTTGCTTTCAGGATACGGCATACATCAAAGAAAAGCGTTCCCTGGGTCTTGTCCTCAAAACCGGTAGCACGCCCCAAACTGTTTTTCTTCGAAACCCCGGCGATTGAGAACGGCTGACAGGGGAATCCCGCTACAAGAATATCATGATCCGGGATGCTTTCAGCCTGAACCTTTGTAATATCACCGTCCGGTTGCACACCAAAGTTTGCGTAATAGGTCTGCTGGCTGTACTTATTCCATTCGTTAGAATAAACACAGCACCCACCGGCTGATTCGAATGCAAGTCGCATACCGCCAATACCTGCAAATAAATCAATAAAGGTGTACCCATTACAATCCTGAGAAGGTTCTTCCTTTGCCTTGACGAGCATTTGCCTAATTGCTACAGACAGGCAGTCCTGCATGGACTGCCCACTTACTACAGAATAGTCGCTGAGTTCCTTATAAATATCATCATCTACGCGGATGTGAACCTGCTTTGCCATTTTGCTTTCCTCCATCTGGGACAAGAACAATACCTGATTTTTCCCCATTATAACACACCTCTCGTTTGAATTCAATATGATGGGGAAAGGTTATGTACCTGATTTTTCCCCATATGGTTAATGCTTATTTTGCATTTCTCAACCGATTTGTATTTCCTTTGGCAAGCTCGCTTGCTGCGTGACGGCGCTCATCCGAATACGGTGCAGTCAGACGGACAGCGAATCGTCTGCGGTCGATCTCGAAAGTCAGCCCACCCTGTTCATCATCGTCGGTTTGCCTGCACAGATCGGGATGCTCTGCCGCGTACTGTGCCAGCCGCTTTTTGAGCGCGGTATTGTGCGTTTGAATTTCGACGGTGCTGCTGGCTTCATCAAAATAGATGCAGGTCGTTTTCTGCCGTTTGGTCAGTCCGGTTTTCATATTGCCTCCATTTCTGCCTGTTCTGCAAAAACAGGCACATTTTCAAGATTTTTTCTCAGCTCTACACCTGTAAAAACAGGCTGATTTTTGCATGGGGAGCGCCCAAATGATATGCTGCTTGATTCGGACGCTCCCATTCGATAAAATCCGTTTTTCTCAGCTCAACACGGCATCAGCGGGCATCGTCCCGCATTGCCGCTTTTTCTCTGCGTGGACGGAAGAAATGCCAGAGGTTATTGCGCTGGATCACGTCCTCGTAGCGTTGAACTTTTCCGCGAAGCTCTGCGTTCTCGCGTTCCAAGTCCGATGTGCGGAGCTTGCTGCGAACGGATTTGTACTCGGAAAGCTCCTGCTTCAGACCGGCAATCTCTTCCTTGAGCCTTGCAATCAGCCTGTTTGCCGCGTCCAGAGCTTTTTGCAGTTTGGATTCCTTTTTCTCGGCTGCAACGTACTTTTTCGCAAGCGTAGACAGGTGTTCAAAATCTTCACGCTCCACGGCAACCTTGGATGAGAAGGGAATAGACATCGCTTCGATTTTTTCGATAGCCCGCATATCGACCTGCTGATTCTGAATTTTCTCAATCTGCCTGCCGAGCGTTGCTGCTTGTTTTTCCTGTTGCCGGTTCTGCTCTGCGAGTTCTGCCAGCCGCGCCTGCTCCTGCTGCACCTTGAACTGCGTCACTGTCAGGTGTTCCTCTGAGCTACCGCGTTCGCCGCGCTCCACGTCATCATATCCGGTGTCGCGCATATAGCGGAAGAAATCGTCCTGTAAAACACTGTAGGATTTCTTGAGAACAGGCTTGCCGTTGGCGTTCAGAATCGGTTTGCCGTTCTCATCCCGTGCGGGTTTGGAATCCCACTTTTTGCTCATGCTGACCTGTGTGATCGTTTCTTTGACCGTACCCACCAATGATTTGTCCTTGCAGCGCTTCGACCACAGGATTTGCTTTTCCACGACGGGAATGTAGACCACATGGAGGTGATAGTGGTACACGTCCTGCCCCAGCGCGTCGGACATGGCGCGGTTGCGCTCGTCGGCGTGCATGACCGCTGAAAGGATGTACTGTTCGCCGCCTACGATTTTGATTGCGGCTTTGTAGGCATCGGCGTAGAATTGTTTTGCAAAGTCATAGCCGCCGTGGTTAAAGAAGAACGCGGAGTTGACGTCAAAGATCAGCTCTCCGAACTTCTCGGCGTCTGCTTTCAGACCGCGCGTGGAGATCACGCCGTCAGAGCGCATCTGCTCGAACATCTCCTTATACCCGGCGGTTGGTGTTTTAAAATGGACGTTGTATGGCGTCCGTTCAGGAATGATATCCTGATTGACATACGACATTTTTTCGCGCTCGTTGTGTGCTTGCGCGTTGCCGATGTCTGCGTCTTTCATTCTTGCGTTTCTTGCGCTGCTACGGTGAATACCGTCGCCTCTTGCCATAGGCAGTTTACCTCCTGATTTCAGATTGTGCAGGACAGGTAGCTTTCGGGGAGGCACTTCTGCGGAAGTGTAATAACCCACTATGATACTTTCATCCTGCGGCTGCAAAGTATCGTGGGCTCTCCGAGAGGGTATGCGGCTTCTGCGGAAGCCTCTGCCGGTTTTGCGGTTTGCAGTGTCTGTACAAACCGCAAAAACCGGCGTGGGCAGCAGCTTATTTGCAGGCGTCCTCTGCGCATAATCTTCTGCCCACAGCCATCTCAAACTCTGCGGATTTTTCGATGGGGACGGGGATGCGAGGGGCTGTGCTGCCGGCCTTCCTCCGCGATGGTCGCAACGATTGCGACGGTTGTTCTGGCGGTATCAGATTTACCGTTGCAACCGTCGCAGCCGTCGCGCGGATTATTCGTTTGCAGCTACGAAGGTCAGTGTGATACGCCGACCTTCGTGACGAACCTTGTTTTCATAGCGGACGTGGTATTCATCCAGCAACCTGCCGGATTTTACATTCAGATACTTGCTCAGCGCATTTGCCGCCATGCCAATGCAAACGGCATCGGCAAGCGCGGAGGGCGAGCCTGTCCACACCGGCTGTTCTGCGGACACCAGACCAGAGACAGCTTCCAGAACATGATCGGGCGGTTCTATGTGCAGCTCGTTCTCCTCCTTCTCAAGATTCCAGATCTGCGTATCGGCATCCTTTTTCAGATAGAGAATCTGATCCTGCTGGTCGCGCCCCACGACGTCGATGGTTGCTTCCAATGCCGTGCGCTTTTTCTTCTGCATGAGAAGCGACCCGTCCGCACAGCCGAGCAATCCCGTTGTGCCGGAGATCATTTCGAAGCTGTCACCGGCAGGCTGCTTGCGGGTGTGGTGAACAGTCAGAACGCAGATGCAGTGCTTGTCGGCAAATTGCTTGAGCCGACCGATGATCTCATAATCGTTGGCGTAGCTGTATGCTTTGCCGCCGACCTCGCGGATTTTCTGCATGGTGTCGATGATAATGAGTCTGGTGTCGGGATGTTCCCGCACGAAGTTCTCAAGCTGCTCGTCCAGCCCGTTTCCAATCTTGCCCGCAGCGGTTGCAAAGTGCAGCCGGTCGGTGTCGTTGACGCCGTACATCATGAACATACGGCTCTGGATGCGCTGAAAATCATCTTCCAGAGCGAGGTACAGCACCGTACCGGGATGAACTTCGCTGCCCCACAGGGCTTCGCCGGTGCTGACATGATAGGCGATCTGCGCCACCAGGAACGACTTACCGATTTTCGGTGCGCCTGCGAGGATATATGCGCCCGCGTAGAGCAAGCCGTCGATGATCGGCGGTCTGCTCTGATATGCGGTCTGGTACAGCTCGGTCATGGAGATCGTGTGCAGGTAATGCGGGTCGGTTAGACGCTGTATCCTGCGGTAGATTTCATCCAGACTTTCCGTGCTGTTTTGAAAATCACCGTTGATTTCTTCATCAAAAGCGGATATACTGTTCTCAGTTGGATTGTGAAGCGGCTGCCCATCATCTGCGCCAACAGATGTGTCCGGGGCGGTCGTTTTCATTTTGCTATTTTCATTCTCCATAGGCATTTTCCTCCTTCATGCCGTCCATGATGGCGGCAATCATTTCAATCACATTCAGCAGCTCGTCGTTTACGCTGCCGCCCGTCTTAATGCGCCGCAACTCATCCAACACGGCGGCAAGCTGATCGCGCAGCGCTTTGTAAACCCGTGGATTGCCCTGCACCACCACGTCCTTACAGGTCAAGCGGCGGGTGATGTAGTCCTGCTTGGTCAGCCCGGAGAGCTTGACAAAGGTTTCGATTTGCTGGTCTTCCTCTGGGGACACCCGGAAGGAAACGGTCTTGTTGCGCCAGCGGTTGTGGTTGTCTCGGTTTTTCAGTGACATCTTAATTGCTCCTTTCGACGTTCAATTTATCTGCCATTTCCTTCTGCACGGTTGGGAACAGATGCGCGTACCGGTAGGTGATTTCCACGCTTTCGTGCCCCACGCGATTGCCGATGGCAACGGCAGAATAGCCCATGTTGATAAGTAAAGAAACATGGCTGTGTCTTAAATCGTGGATTCTGATGACCTTGACACCAGACGCCTTGCACCCGAACTCCATGCCGCGCTTCAAGGCATATTTGGACAGTGGAAAAATACGGCTGTCCGGTTCCAATCCATAAAGCTGCTTGAAATAGTCCTGCATCTCGTCGCAGAGGAAGTCAGGCATCTGGATCACGCGATTGCTTTTCTTCGTTTTCGGCGTGGTGATAACATCCTTGCCCTGTAAGCGCTGATAGGATTTATTGATGCGGAGCGTTTTCTTCTCAAAATCGAAGTCCGCAGGCGTCAGTGCCAGCAGCTCACCCTCGCGGATGCCACACCAGTACAGGATTTCAAAGGCGTAGTACAGCATGGGCTTGGCCATCATGGCGTCAATGAATTTGAGGTATTCTTCCTTCGTCCAAAACAGCATTTCCTTCGACTGCTCGCTGCCCATATTTCCGGCCTTTGCAGCAGGATTGATCTGCAAGCCATAATACTTGATGGCGTGGTTGAAAATACAGCTCAGTTGGGTATGGACGTTCTTGAGATAGTCCGGGGAATAGCTTTCGCCGCTTGACTTGGTGTGCTGCCGTATCTCGTTCTGCCAGTCGATCACATCACGGGCGGTGATTTCCGAGAGCTTGCGTTTTTTGAAATACGGCAGAATCTTTGTGCGGATGATATGCTCCTTGCTGAGCCATGTGTTGAGCTTCAGCTTGGGCTTGACGTCTTTTTCGTAAAGCGCCACAAAGCTCTCAAAGCTCATATTGATGTCAGCCTGCTTCTGCATCAGAAACTCGCGCTCCCATGCCTGCGCCTCTTTTTTCGTGGCAAAGCCGCGCTTTAATTTCTGCTGGCGCTCACCGCGCCAGTCGGTATAGCGAAACTGCACATACCATGAGCCGTTCTTCTTGTCCTTAAACGCTGCCATTTGATTCCCTTCTTTCCTTCGGTTCTCTCGTTCCGTAGAACTTCTCATGGAAGAACTTGCGGTCGATCCTGCCTGCAATGGTGATGCAGCCGGTCTTTCGCAGCTCTTCGTTCAGCTCACGGATGAGCTTGTACGCATACGGAACAGATACACCAAGTTCTTCCGCGACTTCATTGACTCTCATAAAAATTTCTCCTGCCATAGGCAAAATACCTTCCTTTCCTGATTTGTGGTTGATTTCTTCTGCCGTTCTATCCGCAGGACTCTGACAGGCAACCCTTTTCGGCGCTGTGCCGTTTTCTTTTCTCCTTGGCACGCTCGTCTCATCGCCTGCTTCCCCGGAGAAAGTATCCCTTGGACGGTCATTCAGTTTGGCTCTTTTGAATTTCACCTCCCTCTCACCTTACAACGGACATTTTTTCTGCATTTATTGACTATCCTAATTGTAAAATTTCTATGAATTAAGCTGAAATGCTTAGCTTACAGCTATTGTACTATACATATTAGTTTAAGTCAAGCCGGTTTGCAGGAAAATATTAAATAAATTTGCTTAGATTTTTCTTGACGAAATTAAACATATCTGCTATACTCGTTATCAAAGACAACCGACACAGGAGATGGCTATTATGGCGATTGGTGAACGTATCCACTTTTTCCGCACGATGCGGGGCATGACACAGAAATACCTTGGCATGGCGCTGGGCTTTCCGGAGAAATCCGCAGATGTTCGCCTTGCGCAGTACGAGAATGGTTCCAGAACGCCCAAGGTGGATGTAACCGCTGCGCTGGCACAGGTGCTTGACGTTTCGCCCAAGGCGCTGGATGTACCGGACATTGACTCCTATACCGGACTGATGCACACGCTGTTCACTCTGGAAGACCGCTACGGTCTTGAGGTCTGCGAGTGTGAGGATGAGGTGCATCTGCGCGTTCATATCCACAAAGGACGCGACGCAGCAGAACTTCACAGGATGCTTGCCGCATGGGGTGCAGTTGCCGCCAAGCTGAAAGCGGGGGAGATCACCAAAGAAGAATATGACCGCTGGCGCTACCGCTACCCTGAACTTGACACCTCCGGTCAGTGGCACAAGATCACGCCGTCGCAGGAGCTGAGTGACCTGCTTCTTGCCGACCTCAAAGAACACACCGAAGAATAACAAAAGGCTCTGCCGACCTTCTTTTACAGAAAGTCAGCAGAGCCTTTTTCGCTCTCAATATAGGATTGGATGCGACAGCAAACCTGCAAGCCATTCGCTCGCCACAATAAGAACAAACAAAATGGCGTTGGTATCTGCTATCATTTTGCTATCAAACAGGAAATGAGATTTTCAAAAAGTGAGTGTTTTCAAGGCTTTTCAGCCCATCATATTCACTTTTTTCTCATTCCCACTCCACTGTGGCGGGCGGCTTGCTTGTGATATCGTAGCAGATGCGGTTGATGTGCTTCACCTCGCCGACGATGCGGCGGGAGACGGTGTCGAGCAGCTCATAGGGAAGACGCGACCAGTCCGCGGTCATGAAGTCCTGCGTCTCCACCGCACGCAGCGCGAGCGTATAATCGTAGGTGCGGTCATCGCCCATCACGCCCACGGAGCGCAGGTCGGTCAGCACGGCAAAATACTGGTTGACACTGCGCTCGAGTCCGGCCTTTGAGATCTCCTCGCGGAAAATGGCGTCGGCGTCGCGCAGAACGGACAGCTTCTCCTCGGTCACCTCGCCGATCACGCGAATGGCAAGACCGGGACCGGGGAAGGGCTGGCGCCAGACGAGCGTTTCCGGAAGCCCCAGCTCGATGCCGAGCTGGCGGACTTCGTCCTTAAACAGACGCCGCAGGGGCTCGATGATCTCCTTGAAATCGACGCAGTCGGGAAGACCGCCGACATTATGGTGGCTCTTGATGACATTGCTCTTGCCGCCCATGCCGGACTCCACCACGTCGGGGTAGATGGTGCCCTGAGCGAGAAAATCGACCTTGCCGATCTTTTTTGCCTCGGCTTCAAAGACGCGGATGAACTCCTCGCCGATGATCTTGCGCTTGCGCTCCGGCTCCGTGATGCCGGAAAGCCGGGATAAAAACCGCTCGCGCGCATCCACGCGGATGATGTTCATGCCGAGCGTGTCCTTCATGGCGCGCTCGACCTCATCGCCCTCATTTTTGCGCAGGAGACCGTGGTCGACGAAAATGCAGGTGAGCTTATCACCCACGGCGCGATACAGAAGCGCCGCGGCGACCGCGCTGTCGACGCCGCCGGAGAGAGCCAGCAGGACGCTGCCGCTGCCGATTTTGGCGCGGCACTCGGCGATCGCGTCCCCTGCGTAATTCGCCATCGTCCACTCGCTGTTAAGACCGCAGATGCGGTAGAGAAAGTTTTTGAGGATCTCGGTGCCGTGGACCGTATGGAGCACCTCGGGGTGGAACTGCACGCCGTAGAGCCGGCGCTCCCTGTTTTCGATCGCGGCGTAAACGCAGCTTTTGGTGTGTGCGATCGCGCGGAACCCGGGCGCGATGGACTCCGCCTCGACGCCGTGGCTCATCCAGCATACCGAGGTCGGCTCGATGCCGTAAAACAGCTCGCTGTCGCCGCTGTGCGTCAGCTCGACCTTGCCGTATTCGCGCACTTCGGCCCGGCGGCAGCTGCCGCCGAGCTCCTGGATCATCAGCTGCTGACCGTAGCAGATACCGAGAATGGGAAGACCGATGGCGAAGACCGCGGGGTCAAGGCGCGGCGCATCTTCTTCAAACACGGTCGCCGGACCGCCGGTGAAAATGATGGCGGCAGGGTCAAACGCGCGGATCTCTTCGACGCTCATGCTGTACGGCTTGATCTCGCAGTAGACGCCGCACTCGCGCACACGGCGCGCCACCAGCAGATTGTACTGTCCGCCGAAGTCAAGGACCAGAACCTTTTTCATTTAGTCTTCCTCCCGGAAAATGATGCCGTTTTCATCCGCCTGCTCTATGACGGCAAGAGCCTTATAGGGGATGCCGGAGGCACGCAGCGCGTCGCCGCCGCCCTGGAAGCCCTTTTCCACTGCGACGCCGATGCCTTCAAGCGTTGCACCGGCAGCATGGACGAGGTCGATCAGGCCCTGCATGGCGTTGCCCTTGGCCATAAAGTCGTCGATAATGAGGACGTGGTCGCTGGCATGGAGCCACTCGTGAGAAACGATCATGGTGAATTTTTTCTTGTAAGTATAAGAAAAAACCTCGCTCTGGTACAGTCCGCCCTCGATGTTGTCGCTTTTCGCCTTCTTGGCAAAGAGCATCGGAACACCGTATTTGTTGGCGCAGACTGTTGCCAGAGCGATTCCGCTGGCTTCTGCAGTTAAGACCAAGGTGATCTTGCTGATGTCAAAATACTTCGCAAATTCATCGGCAAGCGCTTCGAGCAGTTTGGTGTCAACGCGATGGTTGAGAAATCCGTCGACCTTGATGATGTTGCCGGGGAGCACTTTGCCTTCGCGGCGAATGCGGTCATGGAGCAGCTGCATGGGACATTCCTCCTCGTTGTCTGTATTAACAATAATTATGAATAAAATTTGTGCAGATTGCAATGGGACGGCTGCACAAGAAAACGCAGAAAAACCCGCTTTTTCGGGCAGAATCGACAAAGGGAGCGGGAAAAAAGAAACCGGACGGAACACGCGGTTGAATTGTGCCTTGCCCTGTGATAGAATAGAAAAAAACAAGAGGGAAACGAATGCAAAGATGAAGATTCACGGTCTGCAAAAAATGACGCTGCTGGACTATCCCGGCAAGGTCGCCTGTACGGTGTTTTTGGGCGGGTGCGACTTCCGCTGTCCGTTTTGCCACAATGCGGAGCTGCTCGACGCCGGCGTGCCGGCGGTGATGGAGGATGCGGAGCTGCTCGCGTTTTTGGAAAAGCGCAGAGGACTGCTTGACGGCGTGGCGATCACCGGAGGGGAGCCGCTGCTGCGAAGCGGACTTTACGAGCTTCTCTCCGCGATCCGTGCGCTCGGCTACTCGGTCAAGCTCGACACAAACGGCAACCACCCGGCAAAATTGAAGGAGCTCGCTGCCGCCGGTCTTGTCGACTATGTGGCGATGGACGTTAAAAACAGTCCCGCGCGCTATGCGGAGACGGTCGGTCTTGCATCGTTTGACATGACGGGAGTCCGCGAAAGCATCGAGTTTCTGCTTGAGGACACCGTGGACTATGAATTTCGCACGACGGTGGTGCGGGAGCTTCACGACGAGTCCTCGTTTGAAGAGATCGGAAAGCTGATTCGCGGCGCAAAGCGGTATTTTCTGCAGAGCTTCACGGATCGCGACACGGTGCTCTTTGCGGGGCTCCACGCGCCGGAGAAGGAAGCGCTCCTGCGCTATGCCGAAATCGTGAGACCGTATGTAAAAAGCGTGGAGGTGCGCGGCGTATCAGCCTGATAGACGGAAAAGCAGCCGAAAGGCTGCTTTTTTTATCCTTCAGGCACAACATATTGTGTTTGAATAGAAAAATATTTTCAATATCTTGATTTTTTCCGTTGACATTCCTCCGTTTTGTGATATGATAATGACGTTCCGTTCGTACCGCTCGGCACAATATGTTGTGCTTGTGATTTTTGAAACACTTAAAATACAGATAGAATTGAGGGAGGCTCCGCCATGTATCAGGTAACCAAGAGAGACGGAAAAGTAGTTGATTTCAACATTGAAAAGATCGATGCGGCGATCACCAAGGCCTTTGAGGCGACGGGAACGAACTATACGCCCAGTGTGATTCACTTCCTTTCACTGATGGTCACGGCTGAGTTCCAGCCCAAGATCCAAAACGATCTCATCACCGTTGAAGACGTGCAGGACAGCGTGGAAGCCGTCCTCAGCCGCAGCGGCTATGAAGGCGTCGCCAAGGCGTATATTCTCTACCGCAAGCAGCGCGAGAAGGTCCGCAACGTCAACTCCGCGCTTTTGAACTACAAGGATCTGGTGGACGACTATCTCCAGATCAACGACTGGCGCGTGAAGGAGAACTCCACCGTGACGTATTCCGTCGGCGGTCTGATCCTCTCCAACTCCGGCGCCATCACGGCGAATTACTGGCTCAGCGAGATCTACGACCATGAGATCGCCGAGGCGCACCGCAGCGCCGCGATCCACCTCCACGACCTGTCCATGCTCACCGGCTACTGCGCCGGCTGGAGCCTCAGGCAGCTCATCCGCGAGGGACTCGGCGGCGTGCCCGGCAAGATCACGTCCTCCCCGGCAAGCCACCTCTCCACGCTCTGCAACCAGATGGTGAACTTCCTCGGCATCATGCAGAACGAGTGGGCGGGCGCGCAGGCCTTCAGCTCCTTTGACACCTACCTTGCCCCCTTTGTCAAGGTGGACAACCTGACGCAGAAAGAGGTCAAGCAGTGCGTCCAGTCCTTCATCTACGGCGTCAATACGCCGTCTCGCTGGGGCACGCAGGCGCCGTTCAGCAACATCACGCTTGACTGGACCTGCCCGAAGGATCTGGAAAACGTTCCTGCCATTGTCGGCGGCAAGGATATGGACTTTACCTACGGCGAGTGCAAAAAGGAAATGGAAATGGTCAACAAGGCCTTCATCGAGATCATGATCGAGGGCGACGCCAACGGCCGCGGCTTCCAGTACCCGATCCCGACCTACTCCATCACGCGCGATTTCGACTGGAGCGAGACGGAGAACAACAAGCTCCTCTTCGAGATGACCGCCAAGTACGGCACACCGTATTTTTCCAACTACATCAACTCCGACATGGAACCAAACGACGTTCGCTCCATGTGCTGCCGCCTGCGCCTCGACCTGCGCGAGCTGCGCAAGAAGTCCGGCGGCTTCTTCGGCAGCGGCGAGTCCACCGGCTCGGTCGGCGTCGTTACCATCAACCTGCCGCGCATTGCGTATCTTGCCCAGGACGAAAAGGATTTCTATGAGCGGCTTGACAAGCTTATGGACATCTCCGCGCGCTCGCTCAAGACCAAGCGCACGGTCATCACCAAGCTCCTTGACGCCGGACTTTATCCTTACACGAAGCGTTATCTCGGCACGTTTGACAACCACTTCTCCACCATCGGTCTGATCGGTATGAACGAAGTCGGACTCAACGCCAGGTGGCTCAGAAAGGATCTCACCCACGCCGAGACGCAGCAGTTTGCCAAGGACGTGCTCAACCACATGCGCGAGCGCCTGAGCGATTATCAGGAGAAGTACGGCGACCTCTACAATCTTGAGGCCACGCCCGCTGAGTCCACGACCTACCGCTTTGCCAAGCACGACAAGGAGACCTATCCCGATATCATCACCGCCAACGAAAACGGCACGCCTTATTACACCAACTCCAGCCATCTGCCCGTCGGCTACACGGAGGATATCTTCTCCGCGCTCGACGTGCAGGACGAGCTGCAGACGCTCTATACCTCCGGCACCGTCTTCCACGCTTTCCTCGGCGAGAAGCTGCCCGACTGGAAGGCGGCCGCCAACCTCGTGCGCAAAATTGCCGAGAATTACAAGCTCCCGTACTATACGATGAGCCCCACCTATTCCGTGTGCAGGAACCACGGCTATCTCACCGGTGAGCAGTCCGTCTGCCCCGAGTGCGGGGAAAAGACCGAGGTCTACTCCCGCATCACCGGCTACTACCGCCCGGTGCAGAACTGGAACGACGGCAAGAGCCAGGAATTCAAGGACCGCAAGACCTACGACATCGGTGCATCCAAGCTCACGCATACCGGTCCGCTGAACATGGCGGTGCAGGAAGCGGAAGCCGCCGTCGCCTCCGAGGGCGAGAAGCTGCTGCTCTTTGCCACGCACACCTGCCCGAACTGCGCACAGGCAACGCAGATGCTTGACGAAGCCGGTATCCGGTATGAAAAGATCTATGCCGAGGAGCAGCGCGACCTTGCCAGAAAGTACGGTATCATGCAGGCGCCCACGCTGGTGTCCGATGACGGCAGCGAGGTGAACAAGTTCCGCGGCGTCGGAGCTGTGCGCGAGTTCATCGAAAAGGTGAAGTAAGAAGCAAAGGATAAAGCAAAAATATCCTGCCGCTTTGCGCGGCAGGATATTTTTGTATCGAAGGATCGCAAAGCGGCGTCAGCTTTGCACGGTCACGTCGTGGATCCACCTGCCGCCGAGCAGACGCCATATGCCGAACGGACACTTGAGCAGCGGCTCGTACGCCATCACGAAGCAGAACAGCGCCGCCGGCGCATCGAGGACGAGACCCAGGAGCGCGAGCAGCGGAAGCGTACCGAGCCAAAGCGGGAGAATATCCATCAGCATCGCGCTGCGCACATCGCCCCCGCCGCGCAGGACGCCCACTATGGTCGTTGTGGCAAACGCGTGGAGCGGCGCCGCGGAGGAGTAGGCGTAGACGAACAGCGTGCAGATGCCGGCGGATACCGCGGAGAGCCTGAACAGCGGCAGGACGTAAGGACGCAGGAGCAGCAGGTAGAGCCCCGTTTCCGTAATGCCGACGAGCACGCCCAGACAGAGGGACACGACGGTGAGCGCCTTGCCGACAGAGAGGACCTGCTCCCGGGGCGTCCCCGTTCCGATCTCCTTGCCGACGATGACGGCGGAGGCTGCCGCCACACCGAACATGCTCGCCGTAACGAGCTTGTCGATGCCGCCGGCGACGGTGTAAGCGGCGATGAGCTCCTCGCTGAGGGCCATGTGCCCCATGATGACGGTGAACAGCGACGTGCCGGTGCCCCAAAGCGTTTCGTTGATCAGAACGGGCGTGGAATATTTGACAAAGCGGCGGAGAATATCCGTTCCCGGCCGGAGAATGCGCCGCGGCTGCAGAGGCATCGTGCGGCAGCGCGCGGCATAGGCGAAGGAGATGACAAGCTCAATGACGCGCGAGGAGAGCGTCGCGACCGCCGCGCCGCGGATGCCGAGCATCGGAAAGCCGAGCTTTCCGAAAATCAGAAGGTAGTTGCCCAGCGTGTTGCACACGGTCGAAACCGCAAAGACGATCATGCCGAACTTCGGGTTTTCGATGCTGCGCTGCATACCGATATAGATCGACGAGAGCGCGTTGAAGATGTAGGAAAAGCCGACGATCTGGATATACGGCTCCGCCAGAGCGATGAGATGCAGGTTGTCCGTAATGAGACCGAGGACCCCTGCGGGGAAGAAAAACAGGATCAGGGCGAACAGCGTTGAAATGCCGCCGGCAATATAAAAACCGATGCCGATGACGCGGTTGACGGATTCGCGGTCGCCCTTTCCCCAGTACTGGCTGATGAGAATGCTGGAGCCGCTTTGCAGACCGAATACGACCAGCTGAATGATAAAGATCGGCACGTTCGCCACGGTCACGGCGGACATCTGACCGCTGCCGAGAAGCCCGACCATGAAGGTGTCCATAAAGCCGAGCGAGGTGGTGATAAGGTTCTGTGCGATCACCGGCAGCGACAGGTAGAGAAGTCGTTTATAGAAGCCTTTGGGCTGCTTGAGACAGGAAAGCATCACAGGACTCCTTTCTGCCTCAGAGCATCGGAAAGCGCGTGTCGCGGTGCTTCTGCAGCGCAGCGCACAGCGCGTCGATCTCCTCTTTCGCCGTCTCGGGACCGAAGCTCACGCGAAGAACGCCGGAGGCGGTCTTCTTGTCAAGCCCCATGGCCTGATAAACGTGGCTGAGCTGTCCGCGGTGACAGGCGGAGCCGGCGGAGATGCAGATGCCCTGATTGCCCAGCTCCGTGACGACGTTTGCCGACGGGTAGCCGACGAGCGAGACGGCGAGAATGTGCGGCGCCGTGCCGGTTCCGATGCGCTTCACGCCGTCGATCGCGAGAAGCTTTTCCTCCGCGTAGGCTTTGATCTGCGCCATGTGGGCGAGCTTGTGCTCGAAGTGTTCCGTGCGCAGTGCAACGGCTTTTGCAAAGCCCGCGATCTGCGCGGTCGCCTCCGTGCCGGAGCGCAGACCGCGCTCCTGCCCGCCGCCGGCGATGAGAGGACGCGGCGCACGCACGCGCTCGCCGAGATACAGACCGCCGATCCCCTTGGGCGCGCCGAGCTTGTGACCGCTGACTGAGATAAGGTCCGCGCCGAGCCGGTCCGCACGGAAGGGATCGGTCAAAAAGCCCTGCACCGCGTCGGTATGCAGCAGAGCGGCGCTTTTGCGCGCCCTGAGCAGCTGCGCGACTTCATGCACGGGGAAAACGCAGCCGGTCTCATTGTTCACGAGCATCATGGAGACAAGGACCGTATCCTCGCGCAGCGCGTCCGCCACCTGCTCCGCGGTGACATCGCCGTTTCGGTCGGGCTTCAGATAGGTCACCTCGTAACCGTCCTGCTGCAAAAGCCTGCACGGCTCCAGCACCGCGCTGTGCTCCACGGCGGTGGTGATGATGTGTCTGCCCACGCGGCGGTTCTGATGCACGGCGATCTGAATGGCCCAGTTGTCGCTTTCCGAGCCGCAGGAGGTGAACACAAATTGCTCCGGTCTGCAGCCAAGCGCCGCGGCAAGCGTTTCACGCGCGGCATCGACCCCGAGCTTTGCCTGCGCGCCGGTGGGATACTGCGAACTGGGATTGCCCCAGCCGTTCACGAGAGCGTCGTACACGGTGTCCGCGACCTCCTTCGGCACCGGCGTCGTTGCGGCATGGTCAAGATAAATCATCGAAAACCCCTCCTTGGGACTTGAAAGAATCGCATTTTACCGGTACAATATTATATCCATTGCCATTTGAAATAGCAAGGGGAGAAACGGCATGGCGCGAAGGAACGGTTTTTGCGAGCCTTTTGCGCCCTGCGGCGCAGCGGAAAGGAACGGTCATACCCATGCGAATCGCCATCTGCACCTTGGGCTGCAAGGTGAATCAATACGAAACGCAGGCGCTTGAGCAGGAGCTTCAGCGCCGCGGTCACGAGCTGGTCGGCTTTGAGGAAAAAGCCGACGCCTACGTCGTCAACACCTGCTCGGTGACCGCGGTGAGCGATAAAAAATCGCGCCAGATGCTGCGTCAGGCGCGCCGGCGCAATCCGGACGCTGTGATCGCCGCGTGCGGCTGCTACGCACAGACGCATCCGGACGAGGTGAAAAGGCTTGCGCCCGACGTGCTCGTGGGCACGAACGAGCGCACGAAGCTTCTGGACCTCATTGAGCGCGCGGCGCGTGACCGCCGGCCCATCGTGAACGTGGACGACGTTTGGCAGCGCCGCGCATTCGAGGTGCTGCCTGCCGGCGGCATGGTGAGCCGCACCCGCGCCATGATGAAGGTGGAGGACGGCTGCGTGAACTTCTGCACCTACTGCCTGATCCCGTTCGCGCGCGGACGCGTGCGCTCGCTGCCGATGGAGGAAGCGAGGGCGCAGGTGCGATTCCTGCGCGCGGAAGGCTACCGCGAGATTGTCGTCACCGGCATCGAGATCTCGTCTTACGGTACGGACTTCGGCGACGGCACGGCGCTCATCGACCTGCTTGAGATGCTCTGCCGCGAAGCGCCCGACGTGCGCATCCGCTTCGGCTCGCTCGAGCCGCGCACGATCACCGAGGCGTTCTGTGCGCGCGCAGCGAAGCTCAGCAATCTTTGCCCGCACTTCCATCTTTCGATGCAAAGCGGCTGTGACGCGACCTTGAAGCGTATGAACCGGAAATACGACACCGCGCGCTTTTATGAAGCCTGCACGCTTCTGCGCAGGTACTTTGACGACCCTGCGATCACCACGGACCTCATTGCCGGCTTCCCTGAGGAGACGGAGGAGGAATTCGCCGAGACGCTTGCCTTTATCGAAAAGTGCGCTTTTGCCGACATGCACGTGTTCCCGTACTCCATCCGTCCCGGAACGAAGGCGGCGGAGATGCGCCAGGTTGACATGCCGGTGCGCGTTTCACGCGCGGCGCGCGCCTCCGAGATCGCCGGGACGATGCACCGCGCCTACATGGAGCGCTGCGTCGGGAAGACTTTCCCGGTGCTTTTCGAGCAGGATAAGGACGGGCACAGCGTCGGTCACGCGCCGAACTATATGGAGGTGCGCGTGGAGGAAGCAGGCCTTCATAATCAGGTGCGCATGGCGAGGATCACCCGCGTGGACGGGGAAACGCTCTGCGCGGAATTGTCGGAGGAGTAACACCATGGGAAACCACTTTTTCGCCTATATCTCCCGCATGCGCAACATCAAGCGCTGGGCGCTGATGCGCAACACGGAGGAGGAGAATATCCAGGAGCACAGCCACATGGTCGCGGTGCTCGCGCACGCCCTTGCGGTGATCCGCAACCGCGTGTACGGCGGCAGGGTCGATGCGAATTTGATTTCCGTCGTCGCGCTCTATCACGACGCATCGGAGATCCTCACCGGCGATATGCCGACGCCCATCAAGTACTACAATCCCGGGATCAAGGAGGCCTACCGCAAGGTCGAGCATATGGCGGAGGAGAAGCTCCTCTCGATGCTGCCGGAGGAGCTGCGCGCGGACTATGAGCCGCTGCTGCAAAACAGCGACGGTACGGTGTGCGCGATCGTCAAGGCGGCGGATAAGCTTTCCGCTTACATCAAGTGCGTGGAGGAGCTCAAGGCAGGCAACCTGGAATTCAAGAAAGCTGCCGAGCAGACGCGCGCGGCGCTCGAGGCAATGAAGCTGCCCGAGCTGGATTATTTCCTCGCGAACTGCATGGACAGCTTTGCAAGGACGCTGGACGAGCTGGACTGAGGACGGAACTTTTTTGCGGAAAGGTTCGTCCAATCCGGTAGGAGGATCCCCAAAAATACCCGAGATTGGAGAGTTTGAGATGAAGAAGCTGTTTGCAATTTTACTTGCCCTGATGATGGCGCTGAGCATGGCCGCCTGCGGCGCAGCCGGTAAAAGCGCGGACACGGCGGCATCGGAATCCTATCAGTTCAGCAACAAGGCGGATTATGGGACGCTGACGGAGGAAGCGGAATACTGGGACGGCGGTCTGTACGGCGAGACGCAGACGACGGCTGCGCACAGCGGCGCGAAGAAGATCTACCGCGCGACGCTTGAGCTGCAGACGCTGGAGTTTGAAAAAGCCAACGCGGACATTGCCGCTCTGGTGGAGCAGTACGGCGGCTATTTTGAGGAAAAGAGCCTCTCTACGTATTCCTCCAGCTACCGCTATGCCAATTATACCGTGCGTGTGCCGGCGGCTCAGTTTGAGAGCTTCTGCGCGCAGGTGGGCGATCTGTGCCATGTGACCTACACCACCAGCTCCGCCGAGGACATCAGCGAGACCTATTACGACACCAAAGCCCGCCTTGAAACGGCGCAGATCAAGCTTGAGCGCCTGCAGGAGCTTCTCAAAAAGGCGGACAATATGGCGGACATCATCACCATCGAGTCTGCCATCAGCGAAACGGAGTACGCGATCGACGCGCTCAGCGGCACGCTGCGCTCTTACGATTCGCTGGTGGATTACGCGACCATCTATCTGAACCTTGAGGAGGTCTACCGCCTTTCCAACACCGTGGACGCGCCCAAGACCTTCGGTGAGAAGCTGGGCAATGCGTTTGCGGACGGCGTCAAGAAAGCCGGCGAGCTGCTTGAGAGCATCGCGATCTGGCTTGCCTACAACTGGCTGACGCTCATCATCTGGGCGGTCATCCTTGCGGCGGTGATCCTGCTGGTGCGCCGCGTGCGCAGGGGCGTGAAGCTGCCGAAGATCAAACTCGGCAAAAAGAAACAGATCACCGCACAGACGAAGGAGAACGACAGAACGGAGGAATAAGATCATGACAGTAACCTGGCTCGGACACGCCTGCTTTCTGCTCGAAAGCGGCGGCTATCGCGTCGTGCTGGACCCGTATGATGTGGAGACCTATCCGGAGCTGCGCGTCTGCGCGCATGCGGTGCTCTGCTCGCATGAGCACCGCGACCACTGCTTTTCTTCGGCGGTGACGCTGCTGCGTGACGGAAAGCAAAGCCCCTTTACCGTCGGGACCGTGGACACCTTCCACGATGAAAAGCAGGGCGCGCTGCGCGGCGGGAACAAAATGCACATTCTGCGCGCCGAGGGGCTGACGGTCGTCCACGCGGGAGACCTCGGTCATGAGCTCGATGACGCACAGCTTGCCGCGGTGAAGCACTGCGATGCGCTGCTGCTTCCCGTCGGCGGATACTATACCGTGGACGCACCGACTGCGAAACGAATCGCCGACGCCGTTTCGCCGCGCATCGTTGTGCCGATGCACTATCGCTTCGGTACGCACGGCTATGATGTGCTCGGCACGGTGGAGGAGTTCACCGCGCTCTGCCCGGCGGCGGAAGTGACGATGCTTGACAGCGACAGCTTTGTGCTGACAGGTAAGACGCCGCGCGGCGTGCTCGTGCCGCGGTTTGCGGAAGAAACGCAAAGCGATAAGCCTTGAATAGACTTAAAAAAGACCGCCTGCGGGCGGTCTTTTTGCCTGTGCCGGCGCGCGTGTGGGTATAAGGCGTCCGCCCTTTGCGTAGAATAGGAAAGAATTCGGAAAGGGGAGAGCGGAATGCGGAAAAAACTGATGCGCTGGGAGATCGCCGGCTTTTTGTTTGTGTGCGCTGCAGGGACGCTGCTGCATTTTGTCTATCACTGGAGCGGAATGAGCGTGATCGCAGCGGCTTTTTCTGCGGTGAATGAATCCACATGGGAACATATGAAGATCCTGTTTGTGCCGTATTTTGCCTTTACAATGGTGCAGTTCACGGTCTTTGCCGAAGCGTTCCGCAACTATTTCGCCTGCAAGGCGATGAGCGCGCTTGCGGGTCTTTTGACGATCCCGCTCCTTTTTTATACGCTGACCGGCGCGTTTGGTTCGACGCTGGATTGGGTGAACATCGCTATTTTCTTTCTTTCGGCGGCGGTAATGTGTGCCGCGAGCCATTACCTGCTTACCCGTGGCGCGCTGCGGGGCGGCTGGCAGCAGCTCGCGGGCTTTGCGCTTTTGTGGCTGCTGCTGTTTTTGTTTGTGTACTTCACCTACCGCACGCCGCGCCTTCCGCTTTTTCTTGACCCGGTAAGCGGAGGATACGGGATCGGAAAAATCTGCTGAGAAAAGCTCCCGCCGTCCTTTGGCGGGAGCTTTTCTCGGCAGCCTTTGCGGCGTGGCGGAATGCTGCGGTGCGCCGCGGAATTTGCGAAATGTTTGTTTTCCGCGTCAGCAATCGCTTGACCGCGGGACGGGAGAATGGTATCATATAACCGTTATATCATTGAATTCGGAGGCGATGAGATTGGCCACCATCAAACGCAGATCCACCGTACCCTATTATGCGGCGGCCGGGACGTGGGTGCTGTATGCGGCGGTATTTCCGCTGTATAAAGCCGGACACTTCCTGCTACTCGCGATCGTATCGGCAGTTGTTTTTCTTGTGATGAACGCCATCTGCGGCACGCAGACGGTCGAGGTGCCGGATCAGCCGAAAGAGGAAAAGTCTACCGGCAACGCGGAGCTTGATAAGATGATCAAGGACGGAAGCCTTGCCATCGCCGAGATGAAGCGTCTGGACGACGCCATCGAGGACGAGTCGATCTCCGCCGATATCGTCCGTCTTGAAGAGGTCTCGCGGAAAATCTTCGACCGCGTGAAGGAAGACCCGGCAAAGCTTCCGCAGATCCGCAAATTCATGGACTATTACCTGCCCACGACGCTCAAGCTCCTCAACGCCTATGACCGCGCAGCCGCCGCCGGCATTTCCGGCGAGAATGTGGACGCCACGCGCACGAAGGTGGAGGGCATGATGAGAACGATCGTCGCCGCTTTTGAAAAGCAGCTCGATTCGCTTTTCGGCACGGAGACCATGGACATCTCCGCCGACATCACGGTGCTTGAAACCATGCTGCAGCGCGAGGGTCTGGTGGACAGCGGCGATGCGCTCCATGCGGAGGATACCGGCTCTGCCGCGCAGGTCATGGGCGATATCAAGCTGGAACTCTGAGAAAGAGAGAAGGAGAGAGCATGGCAAGAAGAAAAGATCCGCCCCAATGGTATGTCAAATTTCAGAACTGGCTCATTTTGAAGCTGGACGGCGTCAGACTCGACCCGATCTTTTGCGCAGCGTTTTTCATCCTTGCGATCGGCAGTCTGATCAGAGCGGTCGTTTTCGATAAGAGCAATATGTACTATTCCGCAGCCATCTGCGCGCTTGCGGGCGTGATGGTCCTGCGGCGTATCCAGCGCATCAAAAAACGCGAAGCAGCGGAAAAAAATAACACAACGGAGGAGAACAAGCATGACTGACAATAGGATGCCCGAACTGACACTCGACGCGGCGGCGGAGCCCGCCGTCCCTGAGCTGACGCTTGACGGCGCTGCCGCACCGGCACAGAGCGAAGCGGAAAAGAAGGCGGCGGAGCCCGTCAAGATCGACGAGAGCATGCTCACGGACGCGGAGAAGAAGGCGGTCGAGGAATTTTCCAGGAAGATCGACATCAACGACACCAATCTGATTCTGAACTACGGCGCGGCGGCTCAGAAGAGCGTTGCCTCGTTCTCGGAAAATGCGCTTTCCTCCGTGCGGAACAAGGATCTCGGCGAGATCGGCGAAACGCTTTCGAGCCTTGTCGTTGAGGTCAAGGGCTTCGGCAAGGAGGAGAAGAAGGGGCTTTTCGGCGCCTTCCAGAAGCAGAAGAACAAGCTGGACATCATGCGCGCACAGTACGGCAAGGCGGAGGCAAGCGTCAACCGCATCGTCGCGGAGCTGGAAAAGCATCAGGTCACGCTGATGAAGGACATTGCGATGTTTGACCAGATGTATGAGCTCAACCTCAAGTACTACAAGGAACTGACCATGTACATCATCGCCGGCAAGAAGCGTCTGGAGGAGGTTCGCGCAGGCGAGCTGGAGGAGCTTCGCAGGAAAGCGGAGGAGACCGGCAGTGCGGAGGATGCGCAGAAGTATAACGACATGGTCCAGCAGTGCAACCGTTTTGAAAAGAAGCTGCACGATCTGGAGCTGACGCGCATGGTGTCGCTGCAGATGGGCCCGCAGACGAGACTTTTGCAGAACAACGATACTCTCATGGTCGAAAAGATCCAGTCCTCGCTCGTCAACACCATCCCGCTGTGGAAGAGCCAAATGGTGCTCGCGCTCGGCATGGAGCACGGACGTCAGGCGACCGCTGCGCAGAGCGCCGTGACCGAAACGACGAACGAGCTGCTGAAAAAGAACGCCGATATGCTCAAGATGGGCACCATCGCAACGGCGAAGGAGGCGGAGCGCAGCGTGATCGATATCGAAACGCTGCAGCACACCAACGAACAGCTGATCTCCACACTCGACGAAGTGCTCAATATCCAGCGTGAGGGTGCGGAAAAGCGCAAGGTCGCGGAGGCCGAGCTCGGAAGGATCGAGGGCGAGCTGAAGCAGAAGCTGATGGAGCTGCGCAGTTAAAAAGCTCCCCGGAAGGAGATACGCATGAAGTTCTTTGAAAAAAAGGGAGTCGCCGTCACGGTGTTGGTGCTTGCCATCGTGCTTTCAAGCATCTGGGGCATCAGTAAGAAGCCGGCGGTTACCGTACCGGAGGGCGGCAGACCGCTGGACGAGTCGCTTTCCACCGAGTCGTTTGCGCCGTACATGATCGACAAGGCGGGCATTCTCTCGAACGGCACGGAGAAAGCCGTCAACCTTTACAACGCCAACTGGGACGACATGGTCGGTGCGATCATCGCAGTCGTGACGGATAAAAATATGGACGATCTTGAGGACGTTGCCTATGCCTGGGCGGAGGAGCTCCGGCTCGGCGAGGACGATGCCATCCTTGTCATCGACGCCGGGACGAAGACCTATCGTCTGGTTGCAAGCGGCGGATTTTACGACTTTTTCAGCAGTCTTTCGCCCGGCTTTGTCGACAGCTATCTCTATGGCGGCGTGCAGGACAAGGACTACGACGATGCCGTCACCGCCTTTTTCGGCGGCGTACATGCGGAGCTGAGCGAATATACGCAGGACAGCGGCGATGACGTCGGAACGACTGCCGTTTTGTTCCTGATGCTGCTGCTTGCGGTGTTCGTCATTTGGGTCATTCTTGACAGAATGCGCTACAACCGCTACCGCCGGCGCTACCTGGCGCCCGGCATGGGAGCTCCCACGGTGATTTACCGTCCGATCTTTTGGGGACGCCGCCCGCGCGCGCCGCGTACTCCGAGACCGCACGCACCGCCTCCTCCGCGAAACAATAATCGCAGACCGCCCAGCGGCGGCGGCTTCGGCGGCACGCGTCCGTCCGGAGGGAGCTTTGGCGGCTCCTCCCGTTCCTCCCGCTCGAGCGGCAGCTTTGGCGGCGGACGAGGCGGCGGTTTCGGCGGCGGCAGCTTTGGCGGCGGACGCTCCGGCGGCTTCGGCGGCGGTCGTGGCGGCGGCTTCGGCGGCAGGCGCTGAAAAACGCATCATGCAAAAAGGGAACGGATCACCGTTCCCTTTTTTTCAGCCCTCCATGTGCTTGCCGAGGAAGCTTGCGATGGTCTGTGCGAGCTTGTATTCTGTTTCGCCGACATTCGTGTCGCCTTCGCTGCCGACAAAGAGCACCAGCCCGAGCGCGTCGCCCTCGGAGATGATCGGCGCGGCGATGGTGGCGCAGTAGCGGTCAAGCGATTCCGTGACAAAAACGCTGCGCTCATTCGGCGAGGTCTGATAGATGCCGCGGTCCTCCATGATCTGCTCGAGCTGGGCGGAGATGCGCTTGCCGATCAGATCGCGGCGCGCGCTGCCGGCAGCGGCGATGATGCTGTCACGGTCGGTCACGGCGACGGTGGCGCCGGTGGATTTGCTCAGGGTTTCACAGATCTGCGAAGCAAACTCGTCAACACCGCCCATGAGCGAGTACTTTTTAAAAATCACTTCGCCCTCCTTGCTGGTATAGATCTCCAGCGGGTCACCTTCGCGGATGCGCATGGTGCGGCGGATCTCCTTGGGAATGACCACACGCCCGAGGTCGTCGATGCGGCGGACAATACCGGTTGCTTTCATATCAAAAACTCCTTTGTTCTCAATTCTCTTGCCTTAGTCTTTGGAAAGCAAGGGAATTTATACAAAAAGCGGATTGGAAGTTTTTGCTGTAAAAATTACGGAAGCATGCGGATGGTTTTCACAGATCGGCAGATCGTGCAGCATGCAAAGCAGTTTAAGATAAAACGGATGACAGCCCTAACGGACGACCGGCAATGGCGCTTGCCGTGTTCATAATCCTTGCAAACCATACCGCGCCGGGAACGGTCGACAACAGCTATCTCCCTGCAATATTTGCCGCCGCGTTCTACAGATCAAAATAGCTTGTTTTGCCCTCCTGGGCGGCTTGCTTGCCCTGCGTGATGGCAGAGCGCAGGGCGTTCAGGTCGGGGCGGACGCTGTCCGGACAGACCAGGGTTCCCAATTCCTCTTCCATCTCATAGTTTTCCAAAATCGTTCGGGAGGCGGTCACTCTGGCCTGCATGGAGGTGTGGCAGTGCGCGGTGAACATCTGCAGGAGGGAATGCCAGGAGCTGCCGTGCTGTCCGGTCATCAGAAACAGCAATTGGCGCTTTTCCACTGACGAGGACTGCTCGATCAAAAGCGAAAGCGCCTGCTCAATGTTCCGGTCGTCCTCAAAGGCGTGGGGTGTCCCAAAGGTGTCCGGGAAAAGAAACGCCAAATAGTACGGCATGGGATTGAGCCCGAGCACGCGGAACCATTCGCAGCCCTGGAACAGATCGGGAGCACTGACGCCTTTTTCCCAGTTCTGGATCGTTTTTTTGGACACGCCGAGGCTCAGGGACATATACTCCTGTGATTTCTGCGAATCTGCCCGGGACTGCCACCAGATTTTGGAAAATCGCTTGACTCTGTCGATTCTGGCTTCTTCCGTCATTCTTCCTTATCTCCTCATCACTTATATACATTCTCAATAAATGGGCAGTATTTTTATTGCCCATTTTTTGCGTTCATAGAGAAATAATTTTCTTCCATCTTTCAAAAAAAAAAACAGCAAACCAAAAAGGCGCTATTGTGCGGCTTTTTACAGGAGCCAAAATGGAGCCTGTAATCCTTCAAAAAAGAGGCGTTCACAATACCTGACAAAATTCGACTGCAAGAGTACGATAATTTTTGTAAGCATTCTACCAACAATCATTATTTTTGTCAATGGGGGTATTTAATAAAATGAATCAATTATGGAGGTATGTCGCTAAGCTTGAGTGGCGATACCAGCCGTCGTTCGGCTGGTATGAAACATATCTGCTGCTGGCGGAGAGAAAGATCTGCAACAACTGGAAGCAAATTGAGATCATCCATGATGTGACCACCAAGCGCATGATGGCGAAAAAAATAGCTTCCTTGTGTACGGAAAACCAGCTGTCACCTGTCCATATAAGAGATATGATCGGGTGTATAGACATGTGAAGGCAGCGTGCGCGGCGGGAATGGCTGCCGGCGCGTGAGAGAAAGACGCAGCAAAAGAGCTGCAGAAAACCGGATGGATGAAAAGAAGCCGCAGGACCCGTTTGAGGTGCACCCCGTCAAGAGGACAAAGAAATAAATAAAATTGGAACACAGCGCTTTTGCG
>SAMEA3663296__coassemble_245_pt1 | contig 27137 bp, 26 predicted proteins | sample SAMEA3663296__metabat2_low_PE_021 | metagenome-assembled genome bin SAMEA3663296 (sample SAMEA3663296) | pig gut metagenome | biome: pig gut; feature: pig-associated habitat; material: faeces | place: China | collected 2013
TGTGTCCATTTTTATGCCGTTTTCAATTTGCGCAACTTATTGTACATTATCCCCGGACATCTGAATGTCCGGGCTCAGCCTGTATAATTATTCCCAATTCTCCCAAGAACAGCCGTTTTCTTTGAAATTAAAAACATCTGCTATCGTCAAGTTTCTGACATCTCCTCGATACTCAATACTCAGCACCACGCTATACCCAACATATTCCGACAATTTGCTTACATCGAACGTTGCCACACATATCCCATTTTTGTACTCTGACACAACTGTCGCACTGGGAAAGCTATTGTCATGACTGGATAATGTTACAGAATAGGTAATATCATCGTTTCCAATGCTTGGAACAAAGGAACATATAAGTTCTTTGCTGTTACAATTAAAGCAAACGTTTGATACTTCTATTTTCTCAGGTAGCATAACCTGTGAAGTGTTCTCGGAAATACTGTTCCCAAAATAACTTTTTCCAATTATAATACCGATAACAACAAGGGAAATCAGAAATAATACCTTCCAAGTATTTGCTGCACGTCGATTTCTAATCGCAATCTGTTCATTTATTTGCGCCAGTGATTCTACAATGGAAGCTGTGTCGATCTTGTCTTCATGTTCCGAGTCTCCCAATAGGGTGGAAACAGAAACATCTAATGCATCTGCGATTCTGCATAGAGTATCCGCATCCGGAACCGCTGTTCCTTTTTCCCATTTTGATATAGTCTGTCTCACAACATTCAACTTCACGGATAACGCTTCCTGTGTAAGTCCTCGTTCTTTTCTAACTTTCGCAAGGTTTTCATTGAGCATTGAATTTGTCTCCTTTTGTTTTTATGACTCCATACTAGGAAACTTTCTCTATAACATCAAGCAACCAATAGGCGCAACACGCACTTGTGAGTCGCAATGCCGTAATAGGCATAAAATAACAATTTGTAGATCTGTTGGCTCTATATTATCATATAGCCGGAATAGCTACAAGGACAGCCACAGCGGCGCAAACTGCTGTGGCTGTGAACTGTCTTATGAGCACTGCACTTCCGCCGTGCTTTTTCCTCTTATTTTTTACGCCTTTTTATCTTGATGCGGTTCAGCGCACGCACCATGCGTTCCTCCGCCTGGTGGCTTTCCTGTACGGACCGGTTCTGCAGCAGCGCTTCCCTCGCCTCCGCCGCTTCCCGTTCCGCGCGGCGCAGGTCGATCTCCTCGGGACGCTCCACGCAGTCCGCCAGCAGCAGCGCCTCGTTGTTCTCCATCTTGAGAACGCCGCCCGAAACCGCCGCGACGGTTTCGGCTCCGCCGGCGGAATGGATCGTCAGCTTTCCGGGCACGACCGCGATCACCACATCCTGGTGCTCCGCCTGAATGCCGTACAGTCCGTCCATCGTCGGCACAATGAGCGATTCGCACGGACCGTCAAAAAACATGCGCTCCGCAGCAAGGATCTTCAGATGAAACCGGTTCATCCCATTTCACCGCTTTCCAGTTTTTTTGCCTTTTCCAGCGCCTCGTCGATCGTGCCGACGTTGTAAAACGCCGCCTCGGGGTATTCGTCCATGCTGCCGCTGAGGATCTCCTCAAAGCCGCGCAGCGTCTCGCTCAGCGGAACGTATTTGCCCGGTAGTCCGGTAAATCTCTCCGCCACGTAGGTCGGCTGGGCAAGGAAACGCTGGATCTTTCTTGCGCGGCTGACCGTCAGCTTATCCTCCTCGCTCAGCTCCTCCATGCCGAGGATGGCGATGATGTCCTGCAATTCGCGGTACTTCTGCAGCGTTGCCTGCACCTGCCGCGCAATACGGTAGTGCCGCTCGCCCACGATGTCCTCCTCCAGAATGCGGGAGGTGGACTCCAGCGGGTCGACCGCGGGATAGAGCCCCTGTTCCGCGATCTTGCGGCTCAAAACCGTCGTTGCGTCCAGATGGGAGAAGGTCGTTGCCGGCGCGGGGTCGGTCAGATCGTCCGCCGGAACATAGACTGCCTGCACGGAGGTCACCGAGCCGTTCTTTGTGGAGGCGATGCGCTCCTGCAGCTCACCCATCTCGTTGGCAAGCGTCGGCTGATAGCCGACCGCGGACGGGATGCGGTCAAGCAGCGTGGAGACCTCGCTGCCCGCCTGCACAAAGCGGAAAATGTTGTCGATAAAAAGCAGCACGTCCTTATGCTCCGTATCGCGGAAGTATTCCGCCATGGTCACGCCCGAGAGCCCCACGCGCATACGCACGCCTGGCACTTCGTTCATCTGCCCGAAAATGAGCGCGGTCCTTTCGTAAACGCCGCTTTCGCGCATTTCCTTCCAAAGGTCGTTGCCCTCACGGCTGCGCTCGCCGACGCCGGCGAAGATGGAATAGCCGCCGTGCTCCATGGCAACGTTGTGGATCAGCTCCTGAATGAGCACCGTCTTGCCGACGCCGGCGCCGCCGAACAGACCGATCTTGCCGCCCTTGGGATACGGCTCAAGCAGGTCGATGACCTTGATGCCGGTTTCCATGATCTCCACCGCCGGACGCTGCTCGTCAAAGGGCGGCGCCTTGCGGTGGATGCTCCAGCGCTGCTCCGTTTCCGGAATGGGTCCTTCCCCGTCGATCGGCTCGCCGAGGACGTTGAAAAGCCTTCCCAGCGTACATTTGCCCACCGGCACGCGAATGCAGTCGCCCGTCGCCGTGACCTCCATGCCGCGGCTGAGACCCTCGCTGCCCGAGAGCAGGATGCAGCGCACGCAATCATCCCCGACGTGCTGCGCCACCTCCATCACAAGCGTCTTACCTCCGACCTCGACGGTCAGCGCCTCTTTGATCCTCGGCAGCGTGCCGACTGCAAAGCGAACGTCGACGACGCTGCCTGAAATTTGTATCATGGTGCCTTTATTCATGGCTGCGCCTCTCCTTTGCGTGCTGTTTTTCCGCTCTTTCGCCGGCGGAGATCTCCGTGATCTCCTGCGTGATGGCGCTTTGCCGCTCGTGATTGTATTCCGCCGTCAGCTCCTCCAACAGCTCCTGCGCATTCTGATTTGCCAGATCCATCGCCGACGTGCGGGCGCTTTGCTCGGCACAGAAGCTCTCCACCACGGCGCTGTACAGATATCCCGTGACATAGCTCGGGATCGCTCGGGCAAGCACCGCATCTGCGGACGGCTCAAAGCGGAGCTCGTTTTCCTCCTGCCCGTCCTGCGCAAACGTCTCCGGATAGATCGGCAGGAGGCAATCTGCATGGACGATCAAATCCATGCCGTCTCCCATCTCGGTGTAAACGACATAGAGCCTCTGTATTTCGCCGCGGTCGTAAAGATCCAGCAGCAGCGCACCCATTTCACGCGCACGGGGGATGCTCGGGCTCTGCGCGGCATAAAGAAAGCTTTTTTCCACCGGGATGCGGTGGGAGCGGAAATACTGCCTTCCGTAATCGCCGACCACGAACAGCCTGTTGTTCTTATGCTGCTCCATGAGGTGCAGCGCCTTTTGGATGACATTCTGGTTATACGCCCCGGCAAGACCGCGGTCCGCCGTCAGCACGAGGTAGCCGTAGGCATCCCCCGGCTTCTCCTCGCGGTGTCCGGCGACATAATGGCTCTTCCTGCTGTCCGAATGCTGAAACGCACGAGAGATCTCCGTGCGCAGCGCATCGAAATACGGCTGCGTCTGCGCAAGCTCCTCCCTCGCCCGGCGCATCTTCGTCGAGGAAATGAGATACATGGCGTTTGTGACCTTCTGTGTGCTCTTCACGCTTCCGATATGGTTTTTGATCTCTTTTGCACTTGCCATACCGTCCTCACCTCACCTTTATGCGCCAAGCTCCCCGCGCACCATTTGCTTTGCTTCTTCAATGATCGTCTTTTCGTCCTCGTCGGACAGGGTTTTTGTCTCCGCGATGCGCTGCAGGAGCGCGCCCTGCCGCGCGTGCATCTGCGCAAGGAGCTTCGGCACAAACGAGTCCATCTGCTCCGCCGGAATTTCCTGGAGCGCATGGTGCAGCGCCGCGACCAGAAGAACGACCTGCTCCTCCATCGTGTAGGGATGATACTGCTTCTGCCGCAGAAGCCTCATCAGACCCTGCCCGTAAACAAGCTGACGCTTCGTTGCCTCGTCCAGATCACTGGAAAACTGGGTAAACACTTCCATCTCCCGGTACTGTGCAAGGTCGAGCCGAATCGTTTTTGCCGCCCTTTTCATCGCCCTGGTCTGGGCGTCGCCGCCGACGCGGGACACCGAAAGACCCACGTTGACCGCCGGACGCTGACCGGCAAAGAACAGACGGCTTTCCAAAAAGAGCTGACCGTCCGTGATGGAAATGATGTTCGTCGGGATATAGGCGGACATGTCGCCGGACTGTGTCTCCACAATGGGAAGCGCCGTCATGCTGCCGCCGCCCTTTTCCTCGCTCAGGTGCGCCGCACGCTCAAGCAGCCTCGAGTGCAGGTAAAACACGTCGCCCGGATAGGCCTCGCGCCCGGGAGAGCGTCCCAGCAGCAGACTCATGGTGCGGTACGCGACGGCGTGCTTGGAAAGGTCGTCGTAGACGATCAGCACATCCCTGCCCTGCTCCATATAATATTCGCCCAGCGCGCAGCCGGCGTAGGGGGCGATATACTGCAGCGGCGCGCTCTCGCTCGCACTGGCGTGAACGATGATGGAATAGTCCATCGCGCCGTATTTTTTAAGTGTCTGCGCCAGCTGCACCACGGAGCTCGCCTTCTGACCGATGGATACATAGATGCAGATGACGTCCTTCCCCTTCTGGTTGAGGATCGTGTCCAGCGCAATGGCAGTCTTGCCCGTCTGCCGGTCGCCGATGATCAGCTCGCGCTGACCGCGGCCGATGGGGAACATCGCGTCGATGGCAAGGATGCCCGTCTCCATCGGGCGGTCGACCGGCTGGCGGTCGATAATGCCCGGCGCGGGACTTTCGATCGGGCGGTAACCGTCCGCCTCGATCTCGCCGAGACCGTCGATCGGCACGCCGAGGGAGTTGACGACGCGACCCAAAAAACCGTAACCGACCGGAATGCCGGCGGTTTTATTCGTGCGTCTGACCGTGCTGCCGGCACAGACAGACGCCTCGTCGTCAAACAAAATGCAGCCGACGCTCTCTTCGCTCAGATTCTGCACCATGCCGCGCACGCCGTCTTCAAACAGCAGTATCTCGCCGTAAGCTGCGTGCGCAAGACCGGAGACCTCGGCGATCCCGTCGCCCACGGAGAGCACCGTGCCGACCTCCCGGGCAAGCGCCCCGGGCGTCCATTCCCCCACCGTTTCCCGGAGCAGCGGAATGATGTTTGCCTGCGTGCCGACCGTCGTATGCAGCATTTCACGGAACTGCTGCAGGCGGGCGGGCGCGGTGTAATCGTAGACCTCCTCGCCCACGACGAGCCGGAAGCCGTTCGGGCATTCCTCGCTCTCCTGCCATGTGAGGGTGACCTGCGTGCCGTATTTTTCCGCCAAAAAAGCACAGAAGCGGTTTTCCTGCTCCTCCGTCGGAGGGACCCGGGAGTACAAAACCGCCTCGTTTTTCTCTCTGCCGCTGTCTCGTTTTGCCTGCGCCGTCTCGGCAAGCTTTTGCGCAGTCTCCGTCTTTTTGCCGCTTTTTTCGACCGCTTTTCTCAGCTGGCGCAGCCGACCGTCCACACTCCAGTCAAACAGGTCTTCCCCCACCATCAGGCGAAAACCGTGCGGATAGTCCTCGCTCTCCTGCCAGGTGAGAGCGATCTCCCTGCCGTACCGCGCGCGCAGCAGCTCGCAGAAGCGGCGCTCCTGCTCTCCGGTCGGCGGCGTGGTCGACAAAAGGACCGCCTGCAGCACATCGTTGCGCTCACTCATCGCTGCTGCGCTCCTCCGCCGCTGTCAGGAACTGCTCGTATGCTTCGGACGTGCTTTGCAGCACCAGCTTTTCCGCAGCCGCCGCCACGATGTCGGCGATCTCGCTCTGAGCCTTCGCCATGACGTCGTCATGCTCCTTCTGCGCCGCAGCGCGGCTTTTTTCCACGATCTCTTCCGCCGTCTTCTGCGCCTCGGCGCGCTGCGCCTCCAGCTCCAGGCAGAGCTTATCCTGCTCGTCCGCGCGTTTTTGCGCGATCTCATCGTCGGCCGCGGCAAGCTTCTTTTCATATTCCGCCCTGGCTGCTTCCGCCTGCGCAAGCGCAGCCCTGGCGTCTTCATCCATCTTTTGATACCGCTGCGCCCGGCTGTCCATGAACTTCTTCACCGGCTTATACAGCAGGAAATACATCGCGCCGAAGAGCAGCGCGAAGTTGAGCATATGCAAAAAGACCTGTTGAAAATTGATATTCAGCGGCATTTCGCCTGCCTCCTTTTCGGGAGATTGGTTTCAAGCCTTTAAGGCGGCGCCTTAAAGAACGAAAATGATCAGGATCGCAACGATCAGCGCGTAAATAACGACCGTTTCGATAAACACAAGACCCAGCATCATCGCCGTGCGGATAGAACCGGCGGCCTCAGGCTGGCGGGCGATGCTCTCCGCGCTTTTTGAAATGGCAAACCCCATTGCCAGCGCACCGGAGAGCGCCGCGACGCCGATCAGGATCGCAGACGCCGTCGCCTTGCTGCCCGTAACGCCCGCCTCCGCCGCCGCTGCTTCCACGGCGGCGCTCTCCGCGCCTGTCTCCGCGGCGGCAAACGCCGGAACGGACAGCGCAAACAGCACGCCGAGCATCAATGCAATCGCAAATAATCTTTTCAGAGCTTTCATGGTTTTTTTCTCCTATCCATTTTTATCTGTCAGGCAGACGCGCTCCCGCGCTGCTCTTTGATTCCCTGTTCCTTCGGTTTCTTCTCGTGCTTTTCCGTCGACTCGCCGTAGAAGGTCGACACCAGCATGGTCAGAACATACGCCTGAATGAGCGCGTGGATCACCGTGAACAGCACGCCCACAATGACCGGCAGCACGAACGAAAGCGCCGTGTAGTAGTAGACCAGCTCCGTCACCAGCGCACCGGAAAGCAGCGCGCCGAAGAGTCGAAAGCTCATCGAGATCGGAAGCGAAAAGTCCTTGAGCGCATGGAAAAAGCCCCCGAGTCCGGCGCTGACCAGTCCGCCGATGAGGATCACGCCGTAGGACATCACGCCCATGGCAATCGCGCCGTTGATATCGCTCAGCGGCGCCGGCAGCGAGATCGACGCGCCCGCCGTCGTCACGGCCTGCAGTCCCAGCATCTCAAAAAGCGTGCTCAGGCAAATGTACGCGCCCGCCGTGAAAATATACGCGCCGAGAAATTTGTTCCGGTGCGGGCTGTTGCCTTTCGCCATGGCGTCAAAAAGACCGACCGCCTCCTCCAGCAGAAGCTGAAGCTTCCCGGGGATCACTGTAAATTTCGGGATGACAAAAATGCGGCAAAGCAGCGCAAGAAAAATCAAAATCCCTGTCACAACATAAGCCGAGATCAGTCCGGGGTTTACTTCCGTCAGACCAAAGAGGCTGATCTTCGCACTTTCGTGCAGCACCGCATCCTTCATTACCTCGCGGATGGACTCATGCCCGCCGCCGGACGGTCCGGTCAAAACGGCGCCGGCAAGTAAAAGCAGCACGACGCAGGCGAAAATGATCAGCTCCCGCGTGCGTTTTCGTTTATCCATGCTCCGCCGCCTCCTTTCCCTCCTGTTTGATCGTCTTGTTATAGCACTTTACTGCAAAGATTTCAAGCATTCTCATCCCCGCCCGAATCCTTATGGTTTATCTTATGGTTTATAAGCGGCAATGCGCCCTTTGCGGCTTGCTCCGCTTCCGTCTGCGCCTTCCGAAACCGGTCGAAACGCGCCGGATGCTCCCGTTTTGCGCAGCGCCCCAGCATCTTCTGCCTTTATTCTTTCCTCCGTTTCCGGATATCATCACCAAAGAACGGCAAAACGCGGTATTCACCCTCGATGCGCGAGCGCACCGCGGCGCCGTACCGCCTGCCGATCTCGTCCGGGCTCAGATTCGTGGAAATGACGGTTTTCTTCCCCGTCATCAGCCGGGTGTTGACGATCTGATAGACCGCGCTTTGCACAAAGCTCGTCGTCATCTCCGTGCCGAGGTCGTCGATGATGAGAAGGTCGCACCTGAGATAGCGGTCCACGGCGTCGTTCGCGTTTTCTTCTCCGCTCTCGCGGCGAAACTTCTGCGCCTCAAAGAGGGAAAATATATGATTTGCCGTGTCGTAGACCACGCTGTGCCCGCTCTCGCTCACCACGCGCGCAATGCTTGCGGATAGGAACGTCTTGCCGAGCCCCGTGTCGCCCGAGAGCAGCAGGCTACCGCTTCGCGGCGAGAATTCGTGCGCATAGTCCTGACACACATCATAGACCTTCTCCATGTTCATGCGCGGCGAGATCCCCTGTTCAAAATCGGGAAGCGGGGAGTAATAGTCAAAATTGAAGGTCTCAAAGCTCTGCGTGCCGAGGTCGAGCAGCTGCGACAGCTCCTCGTTCTGCGCGCGCACATAATACCCGCGCAGGCACGAGCACATCTCGCTGCCGTCAAAGCCGGTGTCATTGCACCTGCTGCAGTTGGGCTTCTGCTCCAGATAATCGGCGGGATACCCCATGTCCTGCAAAAGCGCCGCGCGCTCCGCCTGCAGCCGGAGGTTCTCCTCCTGCAGCGCATGGATCGCCGGGCGCGGATCCGTGCCGCGCTTGAGACCGGAGGCGATGATCTTCGCCATCGTGTGGGAAAGCTCGATATTGATCTGCTCGATCCGCGGCTCCTTCCGGTACACCGCGCGCTCCCGCTCCCGGAAGTTCTCCTCCCTGCGCTGCCTGTCCTCGTCAAAGCGCGCCAACGCCCGGCGCAGGATCCTGCCGTCGTAAGACATCGTGTTTTCCCCCCTTTAGTGGTATTGCTTCATCCACGCATTTTTGCCCGGCGTCTTTTTCTCCGCCGCCTGTCCGGTCGCGGCAGTCTCGCTTTGAACCTCCTGCGGCGTGTGCAGGTCCTTTTCGTGCCACTTTTTCAGGATCCCGTTGCAATACGGCCACTTGAACTCGTGACACTTGAGCACGGTCTTATCATAGGCGATCGCGACCGTTTCGGGCGGAAAGCCCATTTCCAGCCAGCTTTTGATATACTTTTCCTCGCCCGGCGAGGGTGCGCGCGCCGCCATCTGCAGCGCCGCCATATACTCCGGATACAGCCTGCGCCGGCGCTGTTCCTTTTTCAGATATTCGTCCACCGCCTGCACGGAAAACAGCTCCCTGCGCGCCCAGGCGTAGCCTTCCTTCTCGATCTCGCGCATCGTGGGGCGCCGTCCGGCGCCGAAGCGCTCCTCCTTGCAGGCGATGCAGTCGTTCACCAGAAGATAGATCACGTCACACGGAAGACCCAGATACTCATTGAGCTCCAGCAGTATTTTGAGGCTTGCCGTCGAAAGCGGACCGAGTCTCCGCTCCACCTCGCGCAGCAGCTGCGCGAACGCCTCGTCGCCCTCCATGCGCCGCATAACGTCCTCCTGCGTGTACTGCGGCGGCTGTTCCGCCGGAAGCGGCTTTTCGTTCCCCGCTTCCTTTTCAGGCAGCCGGATCAGCTCCGCCCGGGCAAGGACGGCTTTCGCCGCGTCAAACCGCAGCTTCTCCCACGAAAGCGATTCCCGCAGCTTTTCTTCGTCCATCGCGTCCCCGTTCTGCTTCAGGCACAGATACAGCAGGCACGCATCTGCGTTTTTTGTTCCGGTCAGGCGGCGCAGGACCGGCGCGGAGAGCACGATATTCTCTTCTTCGGTCAGGTGCAGAACCACTCCTGCCACGACGCCGCCTCCTTTCTTTCAAATCAGTTTTTATTCTACACGAATTTTTCTCTTTCGTAAACTACAATTTTTACAGCTTTCCTCTTTTCTCGCCTTCGATTTTATGCTATACTATCATGTGACTTATTGGGTGAAGTTTTCCCATTGGCAAAACAGATGAAAGGATCGGGGAATTATGGCTAATCGTGTCACCATGAACATCTGCGGCGAGGAGTACACCTTTGTCGCAGAGGAATCCACCTCCTATATGCAGAAAGTCGGCTCCTACGTCAACGGCAAGATGGAGGAGCTGCTCGCCAGCGCAAAGGTCGGGCGCACGGACGCCGCCGTTCTCACTGCCGCAAATATTGCCGACGAGCTTTTTAAAGAACGCGAAGCCGGCGAAGGTCTGCGCCGCCAGCTCAAGCAGTATCTGGACGAGGCCAACCGCGCCAAGAACGAAGTTTCCGAGCTCAAACGCGAGCTTTTCAAGCTGCAAAGCCGCAAGTGAGATGACCGAGCTTCTCTCCCCCGCCGGGGGCTTTTCGGCGCTCGTCGCCGCCGTGCAGAACGGTGCGGACGCCGTTTATATGGGCTTTGGCGCCTTCAACGCGCGCCGCAGCGCGAGGAACTTTTCCGATGCGGAGTTCCGCGCGGCGGTATCGTACTGCCATCTGCGCGGCGTCAGGGTCTATCTCACGCTCAACACGCTGCTCACCGACCGTGAGCTTCCCGCGCTTGCGGAGACTGCCAAACGCGCAAGCGACTATGGCGTGGATGCGATCCTGGTGCAGGATCTGGGCGTTTTGGAAACGCTCAAAGCCGTCGTGCCGGACGTGCCGCTGCACGCAAGCACGCAGATGTCCGTCCACACGCTCTCCGGCGTGAAGGAGGCCGCCGCGCTCGGCATGGAGCGTGCCGTGCTCGCGCGCGAGCTTTCGCGCGGCGACATTGCCGGGATCTGCGAGCACTCGCCCATCGAAATTGAAGTTTTCGCGCACGGCGCGCTGTGCATGTGCTATTCCGGTCAGTGCGAGATGTCCGCCGTCATCGGCGGACGCAGCGGCAACCGCGGCGCGTGCGCGCAGCCCTGCCGCCTGCCCTACGGGTGGAACGGCAAAGCGGACGGGTATCCGCTGAGTTTGAAGGACGCCAGCCTCGCTGACTATATCCCGCAGCTGCAGGAGCTCGGCGTCGCCTGTATCAAGCTGGAAGGACGCATGAAGCGTCCTGAATATGTCGCCGCCGTCACGCGCATCTACGCGCGCCTTCTGCGTGAGCATCGCAAAGCCACCGCGGACGAGCAGCGTGAGCTGGAAGAAGCCTTTTCCCGCGGCGGGTTTACGCAGGACTACTTTCTCGGCAGGCGCGGCAGGCAGATGTTCGGCACCCGGCCGGAAAATGCCCGCTGGCCCGAGGAGTGGTTTGCCGAGCTGCGCCGGAGCTACGAAAAAGAGGATCTCCGCCTGGTCGGCGTGCGCTTTGACGCCGCGATCAAAGCCGGCGTTCCCATGACGCTTACCGCCGAGGATGCCTGCGGCAACCGCGCCTGCGTGTCGGGTGCCGTTCCCGAAACCGCGCGCAGCCGCGCCGTCACCGCGCAGGAGGTCGCCGACCGTCTGCGCAGGACCGGCGGCACCGCCTTTACCGTCACCGGCTGCACCGTCACGCTGGACGACGGTCTTGCCGTGAGCGCAGCCGCGCTCAACGCGCTGCGCCGCGACGCGCTCGAGCGCCTGACCGCCCTGCGCTGCGCCGTCCCCGCCCGCCGCACCTTTGACTATGTCCCGCCGCAGAGGATCGGCAATTGCGCGCAGCCGCCGCGCTTTACGGTGTCTCTTTCCCGCGCCGATCAGCTGACCGACGCGCTGGTTTCCCTGCGTCCGGCGATGATCTACCTTCCGCTGGAGCTGATCGAAAGCATGGACCTTGCGCCGTATCTTACGCGTACCGAATTTGTCGCCGTGCTGCCGCGCATTTACCGGACAAGCGAGGAGCGCGCCCTGCGCGCCCTGCTCTCCTCTGCGAAGGAAAAGGGCGTCTCCGGCGTGACGGTCGGCAATCTCGGTCACTTTGCGCTTGCCGACGGTCTGGATCTGACCGTACACGGTGATTACAGTCTCAATATTTACAACTCCGCCGCGCTCCGCCTTCTCAATGCGCGCGGACTGAGCAGCGCCTGCGTCTCCTTCGAGCTGCGCAGCGGGCAGATCCGCGATCTGAGCAAGGCGCTGCCCTGCGAGGCGATCGTTTACGGCAGGCTTCCGCTGATGATCACGGAAAACTGCATCGTCGCGAACGAGTACGGCTGCCGTTACGCGAACGCTCCCTGCAAAACCGCGCAGAAGGACAGCGCCTGCGCCGCCGCGCCCGCGCTGACTGACCGCCGCGGCGAGCGGTTTCCCGTTCTGCGCGTCTGGGGCTGCCGCAGCGAGCTTCAGAATGCAAAAACGCTGTGGCTCGCCGACAAGGACGAGTATCGCCGCATCGGGCTTTCCTACGCCCGCCTGCGCTTCACCACCGAAACAGCCGGCGAATGCGTCCGCGTATTCAAAGCCTACCTCGGGCAGGATGACTTCGTTCCTGCCGGGATCACGCGCGGTCTTTTTTCCCGCGGCGTCGAATAAAGCGTTTTCAAAAAGCTTTGATTCTGAATACAAACCGTAATATTGTTGTTGTATTATACTATATTTTATCGTTTTGAGGTTTTTATGGCTATCATTCTCGCCTCCCAGTCGCCGCGCCGGCAGGAGCTGCTGCGCAAAATGGGCGTCCGCGATTTTCGCACCATGTCTCTTGACGTGGACGAAAGCTATCCCGCCGGGCTCTCTCCCGAGGAGACCGTCGTCTATATCTCCCGCAAAAAATCCGACGCGGCCGCCGCGCTCGTCTCCCCGGATGAGCTTGTCATCACCGCCGACACGATGGTCTTTTTGGACAACGACCGGCTCGGCAAGCCGCACGACGAAGCCGACGCGCTGCGCATGCTCACGGAGCTGTCGGGTCGCCGCCACACGGTCTGCACCGGCGTGACTGTCCGCCGCGGCGGGGAGAGCGAAGCGTTTTCCGTCTCGACGGACGTTTATTTCCGCGCCTGCGGGGAAGCGGAGCTCCGCGCCTACATCGCCACCGGCGAGCCGATGGACAAGGCCGGCGCCTACGGTATTCAGGGGCTCGGCTCGCTGTTCGTGGAGAAGATCGACGGTGATTTCTACAACGTAATGGGGCTTCCCGTCGAGCGGCTCGGCCGCACGCTTGCACGCTTCGGCGTCAACTTTTTCTGATCGTTTTTTTGATCGCTCCGTCTTCGGAAAGGGGGATATGCCTTGAAGGAGTTTTTTGAAAAATACGGGCTTCGCATTCTGGCGATCGCCGCGGCGGCAGCCGTTGCGCTGAGCCTTTTGAGCTTTTTTGCTTCGACCTCGTCGCTTCTTCATAATGCGATCGGCATCATCACCTCTCCGTTCCGCAGCGCCGTTTCCGCCGTGGAAACCTGGGTAGAGGACAAGCAGCGCTACTATGCCGACTATACGGAGCTTCTGGAGGAAAACGCGGCGCTGAAACAAGAGGTTGCCGAGCTTCGTCAAAACGAGCGGCAGGCGCTGCGTGACCGCGAGGAAAACGCGCTTTTGCGCGAGCTTCTCAAGCTTCAGGAGCAGCGCCGCGACTTTGTGTTTGAATCCGCCATGATCCTGGAGCATTCCAGCACCAACTGGACCTCCACGCTCACACTCAACCGCGGCACGAACTGCGGCATCGCCGTGAAGGACTGCGTCGTCAGTGCCGAGGGCTATCTTGTTGGCGTCGTTTCCGAGGTCGGCTACAACTGGGCGACCGTTCTGACCGTTATCGATACCGACACCGAGCTTGGCGCGCTCGTGTTCCGCACGTCCGAGGTCGCCGTGGCGGAGGGTGACTTCGCTCTCATGAGCGAGGGGCGGCTCAAGCTGTCCTATCTCCCCGGATCCGCGTCTTTGCTCTCGGGCGACTATATCGTCACCTCGGGTCTCGGCGGCTATTACCCGTCCAATCTGGTCATCGGCACCGTCGAATCCGTCAAGGTGGATGACGACGGTCTTGCCCAGTACGCCGTCATTGCGCCCATGGTCGATTTTGACACGCTGACCGAGATCTTTGTCATCAAGGACTTTTCCGTGATCGACTGATTTTTCTGCCGGCACTTTTCCGGAAAGGAGGGATCCCCATGCTCACCAGGCGCGAGCTCGCCGTCAAATGGGCCGCCTATGCGCTTTGCACACTGCTTCTGATGTTTCTGCGCGCGCTGCTGCTGGGCAACATGCAGTTCTGGGGCGTCCTTCCGTTTCTGCCGCCGGTCATCCTTGCCTGCGTCGCCTCGCTGGAGGACTCCCTGCCCGCCACGGTTTTTGCGCTTGCCTTCGGGGTCTATTGCGACCTTCTCCTCCATGCGCCGTTTCCGTGCCTTTACACCGTTTCCTTTACGCTTGCGGCGCTGGCCGCCCTCCTTTCAAAAAGCGTTTTGCAGCGGGGCTTTGTGCGCGTGCTTGCCCTCGCATTTCTCACGTTTCTCATCGTCAACGTGTTCAATATGCTGTTTCTCGCCGCCCATTCGGGTGCCGCGCTGCTGCCCATGCTCTCTCTCTGCGTGCGCGAAACGCTCGTTTCGTGTCCGCTTCTGGTCTGCTATCCCCTCTTTCTTCTGATCCACCGGTTTTTTACGGTGTAAGCTCTGCTTTCCGCACAAAACAGAAAGGAGTCCGTTATGGAGCAAAAACCTTTCCATCGCCGTCTGCTTGCCATATGCGGACTTTTTGCCGTCTGTATGGCGGTTTTCGTCGCCTCGATGTTTTCCGCTCAGATCGTCCACGGCGAGGAGTATCTTGCTCAGTCGGTCCGCACGAATACCCGCACGGAAACGGTGGAAGCCTCCCGCGGCATGATTACCGACCGCAACGGGAAGGTGCTCGTGTCCAACCGTCCGATCTACACCCTTGATTTTGACGCTTCGCTCCTTGACAGCGAAGAGCTGAACGACGCCATTGTGCGCCTTTTCGCGCTGCTTGATGAAAACGGCGTCGCGTATTCCGACGACCTGCCGCTTTCGCGCACGACGCCCTTTTCCTATGACGGCACGCCCTCCGACTTTTCCGTGCTTGCCGATTACCTCGTCTCCAAAAAGTGGATCGACGAGGGCGCCGTTGACCAAAACGGGGTTCCGACCGATTTTTCGGCGCTCGCCCTGTTTCTGGCGCTGCGCACGGAATTTGACGTTCCCGACACCCTCGACGCCGTGCAGGCGCGCGCGCTGATCGGTCTTCGCTACTCGCTCGCCGTTGCCAAGCTCAGCGGCTACTCCTCCTGCACCGTCGTCTCCGACATTGACGTGTCGCTGATCTCGCTGCTCAAGGACGGCGATTTCGCCGGCGTAACGATCGGCACCTCCTCCCAGCGCGTCTATGAAACCGACGCTGCAGCGCACATTCTCGGCCGCGTTGACAAGATCTACAAGGAGGACTGGGCGGAGTACAAGGAAAAAGGCTACGCCTACAACGACCTCATCGGGCGCGACGGCGTCGAAGCCGCCTTCGAGGACTATCTGCGCGGCACCGACGGCAAGCGCCTTGTCACGCTCAACGACAGCGGCAAGGTCATTGACGAGCTTTACTCCGTCGAACCGCAGCCCGGCGGCACGGTCGCACTGACCATCGATATCGATTTTCAGGAGCAGGTCGAATCGATCCTCGCCGAGACCACCTCCGCCATGACAAAGGCGGACGGCATCGGCCGCGGCGCCGCCGCCGCAGTCGTGCAGGTCGGCACGGGCGACGTGCTCGCGCTGGCGTCTTATCCCACCTTCTCCCTCTCCTCCTTCCGCGAGGATTACACGGATCTGAGCCTCGACCCGCTCACGCCCATGTGGAACCGCGCCACGCAGGGCACCTATGCCCCCGGCTCAACGATCAAGCCGCTGACCGCCGTGGCGTCGCTGGAATCCGGCGTCACCACGACCACGGAGCGCATTTTTGACTCCGGCAAGTGGGTGTATCCCGGTTACAGCGCAAGCTACACGTACTGCTGGAACCGCGCAGGTCACGGCTCTCTGAACGTCTCCGGCGCGATCACCAACTCCTGCAACTACTTTTTTGCCGAAATGGGCTACCGTCTCGGGATGGACCGTCTCAACAGCTACTTTTCCGCGTTCGGACTCGGCGAGCACACCGGCATCGAGATCGGCGACGCCGCCGGCACGCTTCCCTCGCAGGAGGCGGGCACCAACCTCGCCCCGTGGGCGGCTTACGGTCAGGCAAACCAGCTCTACACGCCGCTGCAGCTTGCAAACTACATTGCAACGCTTGCCGGCGGCGGCGAACGCTACGAGGCGCACCTTCTCAAGGACGTGCGCAGATACGACAGCGCCGATCTGATCGCCGTTTACAACGAGCCGCCGGTCGAAACGCTCTCCATCGACGGGAAAAACCTTACCGCCGTGCTCTCCGGTATGCGCGCGCTTGTCACTTCCGGCTCCATCTCCGGCTACTTCAAGCGCTGCATCGTTGACGCCGCCGCCAAAACCGGCACCGCACAGACGGGCGACGTCAAAAACGACAACGGCGTTTTCGTCTGCTATGCGCCTTATGACGATCCGCAGATCGCCGTCGCGATCGTGATCGAAAAGGGCGGCACGGGCGCGGCGCTCGCCTCCTCCGCGGTGGACATCCTCAACGCCTATTTTTCCTCCGCCGACGAAGGCTCTCCCATCCTCGGCGAAAACGCTTTGGTCAAATAGTAAAGGTATATTATGTCAACTGTTCTTTTTGATCCCCGCAGCGAACGATATAAAACTCCCTTTGGCGCCGTCCCCTGCGGGACGGCTGTCACTTTCTGTTTCCGTCCCGATACCGCGGCCGTCCGGCGCGTCGTGCTGGTGACGCATTGCGAGTTTGCGGACCGCTGGACGGAAACGGAGCTTTCCGCCGCCGCCGAAGGGGAAAACACCGTTTTCCGCGGTGTTTATTCCGCGAGCGATACGCCGGAGCTGGTGTGGTACCACTTTCGCCTTTTTTGGGCGGACGGCGGCGAGAGCTGCTACGGTGCAGGCGGGCATCAGAGCTGGGATTCCGTCACGCCGTGGCAGCTGACCGTCTATGACGGCAGCCGGAAAACGCCCGGCTGGTTCGCCCGCGGCGTCACCTACCAGATCTTTCCCGACCGCTTTTTCCGCGCGGAAAAACGCAGCGCTGCGGGACTTGTCGGCAGCCGGACGCTGCATGAATCCTGGGACGAGCCGGTGGAATACCGTCCCGACGCGCACGGCGAGATCACCTGCTCCGACTTTTTCGGCGGCGACCTTGCCGGCATCACGCAAAAGCTGGATTACCTTGTGTCGCTCGGCGTCACCGCACTCTACCTCAACCCCATTTTTGAAGCGTCCACCAACCACCGCTACGACACTGCGAATTATAAAAACATCGACCCGCTGCTCGGCACGGAGGAGGATTTCAAAACGCTCTGTGCCGAGGCAAAGAGACGCGGCATCCGCGTGATCCTCGACGGCGTGTTCAATCACACGGGCGCAAAAAGCATCTATTTCAACGCCGACGGCTTTTATCCCACGCCCGGCGCCGCCCAGGGCAAAGGTTCTCCTTATTATGACTGGTATCGTTTCCACTCGTTTCCGGACGATTACGATTCCTGGTGGGGCATCAAAAATCTGCCCGCCGTCGAGGAGTCGAACGAAAGTTATGTAAACTATATGGTGACCGGTCCCGATTCCGTCGTGCGCCGCTGGCTGCGTCTGGGCGCCTCCGGCTGGCGGCTGGACGTCGCCGATGAGCTGCCCGATGAATTTATCGCCGCGATCCGCGCCGCAATGGACGAAGAACGCCCCGACAGCCTGCTCATCGGCGAGGTCTGGGAGGACGGCTCGAACAAGATCGCCTACTCCCGGCGCCGCAAGTACCTTCTCGGCAGCGAAACGCACGCGCTGATGAACTATCCGTTCCGCACCGCCGCCTTGTCCTATCTTCGCGGCGGCGACGCGGCGGATTTTAAAAACGCCATGGAAACGCTTCGCGAAAACTATCCGCCGAGCGCGTTTTACAGCGCCATGAATTTTCTCTCCACCCACGACACGCCGAGACTGCTGACCGTCCTCGGTCTTTCCGGCAAAGCGCCCGAAACGCGGGACGAGCGCGCGATCTTCCGGCTCTCCCCCGCCGAGTACGCGCGCGGCGTGGAGCGCGTAAAGCTTGCCGCCGTGCTGCTCTATACCTTCCCCGGCGCGCCGACGCTCTATTACGGCGACGAAGCCGGCATGGAGGGCTTTGAGGATCCCTTCAACCGCGCCACCTACCCATGGGGGCGCGAAAACCGCGTTCTGGTCCGCTGGTTTGCCCGTCTCGGCGCGCTGCGCCGGCAGCATGCGGCGCTGCAGTGCGGTACGATCCGCTATCTGCTTGCCGGGGGAAGCGTGCTTGCCTTCCTCCGCCGGAGTGCGGACGATCGCTGCCTGACCGTCCTCAACGCCGGCGACGCGCCGGTCACGCTGTCCCTCCCGTGGGGCGGCGAACTGGCGACCGACGCCCTCACCTCGCAGCAGTTTCTGCCGCAAAACGGCACGCTCCGCCTGACGCTCGGCGCGCGCGGCGGTTTGCTGCTGGTATAGGGCGATTCTCTCGGGAAGATGTTTCACGTGAAACATCTTCCCGGTTTTTTGCAAATGTTTCATGTGAAACATTTGCAGGTCGTTTTCGGAAATTTTATAGAATTTTCCGCTTTCTTGTTGAAATCGCAACGATTTGTGTTATACTTGGAACGGACAAAAATTTCTATGCTCCGGCAGCTTGTGCGGAGGCGGAAAGCGGGTGCTTCCTTGGCAAAAATAACAGCGATCGTCAACCAAAAAGGCGGTGTCGGCAAAACGACGACCTGCGTGAATCTGACCTCCGCGCTCAAAGACGCAGGCAAACGCGTTCTTCTTTGCGACTTTGATCCGCAGGCAAATTCCACCTCCGGCATGGGCGTGGACAAGGCGGTTTCGCAGGGCGTTTACGACGTTCTGATCAACGGCGCCGACATTCGCGCGAATATTGCGCACACGCGCTACGGCGACGTGCTTCCCTCCTCGAAGGCGCTTGCCGGCGCCGGCATTGAAATGATCGAGCGCGAGGGACGCGAATTTCTGCTGCAAAAGGCGCTTGCCCCAATCGCCGGCGAATACGATTTTATCCTGATCGACTGCCCCCCCTCTCTGGAGCTCCTGACGCTCAACGCGCTTTGCGCCGCGAACTCGGTTCTGGTTCCGGTGCAGGGCGAGTATTTCGCGCTTGAGGGTTTGTCCGACCTGATGAACACCGTGCGCATCGTGCGCCGCTCGCTCAACCCGAAGCTGGAGCTTGAGGGCGTGCTTCTGACGATGTTCGACGGGCGCACGAACCTTGCGCTCCAGGTCGCCGAGGAGGTCAAGCGCTACTTTCCGGGCAAGGTGTATGCAACCGTGATCCCCCGGAATGTCCGTCTGTCCGAGGCGCCCAGCCACGGAAAGCCGATCAACCACTACGACCGCACCTCCCGCGGCGCAGAGGCATATGCCGCCCTGGCCGCCGAGTTTTTAAAGCAAAATCCCTAATCAGAAAGGAGCTTCGTTATGGCAAGTGCAAACCGCGGTCTCGGCAAAGGTCTCGGCGCGCTGCTCGGCGACGCTGCGCTCAAAGCCGACACGAGCGACAGCCTTTATCTTCCCATTTCCCAAATCGAACCCTATGGCAATCAGCCGCGTAAATATTTCGACGAAGCCGCGCTGCATGATCTCGCCGATTCCATTCGCGAGCATGGCATTCTTCAGCCGCTGACCGTGCGAAAGCTTTCCTCCGGCTACTATCAGATCATCGCCGGTGAGCGCCGCTGGCGCGCCGCGCGCATCGCAGGACTTCAGCAGGTGCCCGCCATCGTCATTGAAGCAGACGACCGCAAGATGACCGAGCTGGCGCTGATCGAAAACCTGCAGCGCGAGGATCTCAACCCCATCGAAGAGGCCGAGGGCTACAAGTCCCTGATGGAAAACTACCAGATGACGCAGGAGGAAGCCGCCGCGCGCGTCGGCAAATCGCGCTCTGCCGTGGCAAACAGCCTGCGCCTGCTCGGACTCTGCGCCGATGTGCGCAAGCTGCTGGAAAGCGGCAAGCTTTCCGGCGGGCACGCCCGTGCGCTGCTGCCGCTCAAGGCAGATGCGCAGAAGCAGGCTGCCGCTGCCGTCATTGAACACGGATTGAGCGTCCGCCAGACCGAGGCGCTGGCGAAAAAGCTCAGCGGAAAGAAGAAAGAGAAAAATGCCACTGCCGAGGAGCTTCTGTCGGAAAGCTACGGCAAGATCGCCGCGCAGGAGCTTTCCTCCGCACTCGGGCGCACCTGCCGCATTGTCTCGGGCAGGAAAAAAGGGCGCGTTGAGCTGGAATACTACGGCATCGACGATCTGAACGATCTGCTGGACGAGCTTGCCGCGCTCAGGCACAAAAAAGACAGAGGTGCGAACGAATGACCGATTTTATCCACGAGCAGCCGAAAGAGCCGTCAAAGCAGGCGAAGACCCCCTCCTATGTCCCGCCCCAGACCGAAAAGGAGCGGCAGAAAAAGGTCTATGCCTACGTCGGCATTCTGTTTCTGGTCGCCGCGCTGCTGATCGCATGGTCGTTCCTGATGACCCACCGCAGCAACCAGCAGGTTCTGTCCGAGCTGAAAGAAAGCTCCTACACCCTGCAAAGCATCATCGACGAGAACGCCGCGCTGGAAGAGGAGCTTTCCAAAACGCGGGCACAGCTTGAGGAAGCGCTCGCCGAAAACGCCGCGCTGGAACAGGCCGGTCAAACGCACGCCTGCGCCCTTTGCGCGATGGACTGGCTGCGCGAGATCGAGCGCGAGTACGGCGCGGGGCATCTGAAAAACGCACGCACGCTGGTCAAAGGCTTTGAGGACAACGCACTTGCGCAGTATCTCCCCGCCGGACCGCTGCACACCAATCCGGACGGAAACGACGCCGACTCTCCTGCGGAAGCCTACCGCAGCATTGTTGAAGCGCTCTTTCCCGACGGCGTGATCTCCTGATCGTTTCACGTGAAACATTCCGGTGCGCAAACCCAACTATTCTACTATTTTAAGGAGTCCCTGCCATGCTTGATATGAAGTTTCTGCGGGAAAATCCCGATCTGGTCAAGGAAAACATCAAGAAGAAGTTTCAGGAGGAAAAGCTTCCCCTCGTTGACGAGGTGATCCGGCTCGACGCGGAAAATCGCGCCGCCATCACCGAGGCAAGCGAGCTGCGCGCCAAGCGCAACGCGCTGTCCAAGGCAAACGGACCTCTGTTCGGCAGGCTGAAAAAAGCCACCGACGAGGAAAAGCCTGCCATTCAGGCACAGATCGATGCCAACATGGCGGCGGTCAAGGCGAACGACGCGCGGCTTGCCGAATGCGAGAAGCTGGAGGCGGAATATGAGGAGAAGATCCACAAGATCATGCTGCTCATTCCGAACATCATTGACCCCAGCGTTCCCATCGGTCCGGATGACAGCGCCAACGTCGAGGTCGAACGCTTCGGCGAAGCAAAGCTTCCCACGTTTGAGATCCCCTATCACACCGAGATCATGGAGCGCTTCAACGGCGTGGACATGGACGCTGCCGGGCGCGTGTCCGGTGCGGGCTTCTACTATCTCATGGGCGACATTGCCCGTCTGCACGAGGCGGTGCTCGCCTACGCGCGCGACTTTATGATCGATAAGGGCTTCACGTTCTGCATTCCTCCGTTCATGATCCACGGCAACGTGGTCGAGGGTGTGATGAGCCAGAACGACATGGACGCCATGATGTATAAGATCGAGGGCGAGGACCTCTATCTGATCGGCACGAGCGAGCACTCCATGATCGGCAAGTTTATCGATCAGATCATCCCCGAAAGCAAGCTTCCCCAGACGCTGACCTCCTACTCCCCCTGCTTCCGCAAGGAAAAGGGCTCCCACGGCATCGAGGAGCGCGGTGTGTACCGCATTCACCAGTTTGAAAAGCAGGAAATGATCGTCGTCTGCAAGCCCGAGGATTCGATGCTCTGGTACGACAAAATGTGGCGGTGGAGCGTGGAGCTGTTCCGCTCGCTCGATATTCCCGTCCGCCAGCTTGAGTGCTGCTCCGGCGACCTCGCCGATCTGAAGGTCAAGAGCTGCGACATCGAGGCGTGGTCTCCGCGCCAGCAGAAATACTTCGAGGTCTGCTCCTGCTCCAACCTCGGCGACGCGCAGGCGCGGCGCCTCAAGATGCGCGTCAAGGGTTCGGACGGCAAGACTTATCTCCCTCACACGCTCAATAACACGGTGGTTGCTCCTCCGCGCATGCTGATCGCGTTTCTGGAGAATAACTTACAGGCCGACGGCAGCGTGCTGATCCCCGAGGTGCTGCGTCCCTATATGGGCGGCAAGAGCGTGCTGATTCCCGAGAACTGACTCCATTTTGTAATATTTTCTGCACATTATACTGTTTGTAGTCGAAAGGATTCTGTAATGAAAAAGTTTTTTGCCGAATTTAAAGCCTTCGCTATGCGTGGCAATGTCATCGACCTGGCTGTCGGCGTTGTGGTCGGCGGTGCGTTCGGCGGCATTACCACCTCCCTTGTCAATGACATGATCCTGCCGTTTGTTTCGCTGCTTACCGGCGGGCTCGATTTCACCGCATGGAAGTGGGTGCTCAGGGAAGCCGTCCTGGATGCGGAGGGCGCGGAAATCACCGCCGCCGTTTCGGTCAATTACGGAAACTTCATTTCCGTCATTCTCAACTTCATCATCGTCGCGTTTGCCATCTTCTGCGTGGTCAAGGCGCTCAACAAAGCCCATGAGCTGACTGAAAAGAAGAAGGAAGAAGCGCCTGCCGCTCCTCCCGAACCCTCGGCCGAGGAAAAGCTGCTCACCGAGATACGCGACCTGCTTCGGAAGAAATAAATGCAGGAGCTTCTCAAAAAAGGTCTGTGCGAGCTTGGGCTCGACACAGAAAAAGCGGAAACGCTTGCGCATTTTGCCGAGCTCATGCTGGCGAAAAACGAGGTCATGAACCTCACGCGCATCACGGAGCCGGACGCCGTCGCCCAGCTGCATCTGCTGGATTCCGCCGCACTGCTCCGCTTTGCCGATCTTCGCGGCAAAAAAGCCGTGGACATCGGCACAGGCGCCGGCTTTCCGGGCATGCCGCTGCGCATTCTGGAGCCGGATTTCGATCTGACGCTGCTCGATTCCCTCGGCAAGCGCGTGGAGTGGCTGCGCGAAGCGTGCGATACCCTTTCGCTCAGGCGCGTGGAATGCGTGCATGCGCGCGCAGAGGAATTCGCCGCGGAAAAGCGCGAACAATTTGACTTCGCGCTCTCGCGCGCGGTCGCCAATCTTCAGGTGCTCTGCGAGCTGTGCCTGCCGCTGGTCAGGGTCGGCGGACGGTTTCTTGCCATGAAGAGCGTGGACAGCGACGAAGAGATCAACGCTGCGAAAAACGCCGTCAAAACGCTCGGCGGAAAGATCGCCGCCATCGAGGACTACACGATCCCCACAAGCAGCGTGGTACACCGCCTCGTCATCATCGAAAAAATCGCGCCGACGCCCAAGGGCTATCCGCGCGCATTTGCAAAAATCAAAAAATCCCCCCTGTAACTTTGCGAAAGGAGCTTGCGTTTTGTCTCAGGTCATCGCCGTGGTGTCCGGCAAGGGCGGCACCGGAAAAACTTCATTCGTTTCGCTCACCGGTGCGGCACTCTCGCAGCTCGGCAAAAAAACGCTCGTGCTGGACTGCGACATCGGTCTTCGCAACCTTGACCTTTACCTCGGTCTTACCGACCGCGCGCTGATGGATTTCAGCGACGTGATCGATGGGCGCGCCGCGCTGGACGAAGCGGTCGTGCAGCACCCGCGCTTTCCGAATCTGTACCTGCTTACGGCTCCGGTGCGGCGGTGCGGCGAGGATATTCAGGCGCGTGATTTTGCCGCGCTGCTCCGAACGGTCCGCGAGCAATACGACTGCTGCCTGATCGACGCGGCGGCCGGTCTCGGAAGCGCGTTCCTTCTGGCGACGGGCAGCGCCGACCGCGTGATCGTCGTGACGACGACCGAACCGTCGAGCCTTCGCGACGCCCAGCGAACGGTCATGGAGCTGCACCGCTTTCCGCAGGGCAAACTGCATCTGGTGGTCAACCGCGTGCGGCGCAAGCTGCTCAAATCCCTGCACGCGACGATCGACGATGCGATCGACACCGCAGGGCTTCCCCTGCTCGGCGTAATCCCCGAGGACGAGGAGGTCCCCTCCTGTCTCGGGCGCGGTGAGCTTTCCGCCCTTGACAGTTGTTCCGGCGCTTACCGCGCCTGCCGCAACATTGCCCACCGCATCTGCGGCGAGCGGACGGCGCTGATGAAGCTTTGATCGGCATGGAAGAAGCATCCGGACGACAGGACGGATGAAAGATAAACCGGGCGCGCGCCGCGAATGGTGCGGCGCTGCCTGAAAACAACCTTCAAACACTTTGATCGAGAAAGGACCTTGATGCATCATGAACATCGCTTTAATGGCACATGACAACAAGAAAGATCTGATGGTTCAGTTCTGTACGGCCTACGCCGGCGTCTTGTCCCGCCACACACTGTGCGCAACGAATACGACCGGCAGAATAGTTGCCGAAGCAACCGGGCTGCCCATCCATCTCTTTATGGCCCGCATTCACGGCGGCAGCGAGCAGATCGGCGCGCGCATCGCCTATAATGAGATCGATATGGTGCTGTTTTTCTGCGATCCCGGCAATCCGCGCTATGCCGAAAGCCTGTCTTATATCTCCAGACTTTGCGACCAGAACAACATTCCGCTTGCCACAAATCAGGCAACGGCAGAAATGCTGGTGCTCGGTCTTTCGCGCGGTGATCTCGATTGGCGCGACATTATGTATCCGAAAACAAAGCCGTTTACCACCTGAGGCAATCGGATTTTGAATACAAACAGTAATCTAAAACGATACTTATACAAATAGGAGTGGTTTAACCATGATGCAATCCCGTACCCATACCTGCAACGAGCTGCGAATCGAAAATGCCGGCGAAAAGGTCAAGCTCGTCGGCTGGATGGAAAACGTCCGCGAAGTCGGCGGCAATCTCGCCTTCCTCGTGCTGCGCGACTTCTACGGCACGACACAGATCGTTGTGGAGGACGAGGCGGATCTCAAGCTCGTCAAGAGTCTCAATAAGGAGTCCACGATCTCGGTCGAGGGCGTCGTGCGCGAGCGTGCGAGCAAGAACCCCAAGCAGGCGACCGGCGACATTGAGGTGGTGCCCGAAAAGATCGAAGTTCTCGGTCGCTGTCTCTACAACTCCCTGCCGTTTGAGATCAACCGCAGCCGCGAGGCGGATGAGACGCAGCGCCTGAAGTACCGCTATCTCGATCTGCGCAATCCCGCCGTCAAGCAGAACATCATTCTGCGCTGCAATGTCATTGCCGCGCTGCGCGCAGCGATGACCGCGCACGGCTTTCTGGAGATCACCACTCCGATCCTGACCGCCTCCTCCCCCGAGGGTGCGCGCGACTATCTCGTTCCCGCCCGCAAGCATCCCGGCAAGTTCTATGCGCTGCCGCAGGCGCCGCAGCAGTTCAAGCAGCTGCTGATGACCTCCGGCTTCGACCGCTACTTCCAGATTGCGCCCTGCTTCCGTGATGAGGACGCGCGCGGAGACCGCAGCCCCGGCGAGTTCTATCAGCTCGACATGGAGATGTCCTTTGCCACGCAAGAAGACGTCTTCGCCGTCTGCGAGGACGTGCTGCCGCCGATCTTTGCCAAGTACGGCAAATACAATATCGCCTCCCGGCCCCCGTTCCGCCGCATTCCGTATCTGACCGCGCTCGAGGTCTACGGCTCCGATAAGCCGGATCTGCGCATTGACCTGACCGCGACGAACATTTCCTCTCTGTTTGAAAACAGCGAGTTCGAGCCCCTCAGGGGTCAGACCGTCAAGGCTGTCGCCATTTCCGACTGCACACTCACACGCAAGCAGATCGAAAAGCTGCTCGGCGACTGCGAGGTCCAGTCCGGCAGCAAGGGCTACTGGTTCAAGACCGATGAAAGCGGCGAGCTTGCCGGCGGCATCGCCAAGTTTGTAAATAAGGAGAAAGCCGCCGGGCTTCTGGCGCTCAAGCCCAACACGCTCGTGGTCGTCGCAGCAGGCGAGCTTGCCACCAAGTCCGTCGGCGTGATGATCAAGACCTTCGGCGCCAACTGCGCCGGTCATATGGACAAGGAGCGCTACGAGTTCTGCTGGATCACCGACTTCCCCATGTACGAGATCGGCGACGAATCCGGCGAGCTGGAGTTCTGCCACAACCCGTTTTCCATGCCCAAGGGCGGCAAGGAGGTGCTGGAGAAGGCAGAGCGCGGTGAGATTGACCCGCTGACCATCATGGCAGACCAGTATGACCTGGTGTGCAACGGCGTGGAGCTCTCCTCCGGCGCGGTCCGCAACCACGATCCCGAGATCATGGTCAAGGCCTTCGAGCTGGTCCGCCTCGGCGAGGACGACGTCAAGGCCAAGTTCCCCGCCATGTACAACGCTTTCTGCTACGGCGCGCCTCCCCATGCCGGTATCGCACCGGGCGTCGACCGCATGGTCATGCTGCTCGCCGGCGAGGATTCGATCCGCGAGATCATTCCGTTCCCGATGAATAAGAACGCGCAGGATATCATGATGGGCGCCCCCAGCGCGGTCACGCAGAAGCAGCTTGATGAGCTGCACATTGCCGTCACCGCGAAGGAGGACGAGTAATCCGCCGCAAATACCGGGAGCCGCACTTTCGTGCGGCTCCTTTTTGCATGGCTCTTTTGCCTGTTTTCCCCTGCCGTTGTCTTTTCTGGGTGCAAGTCTTTCTTTTTTGCCGCTGCCGTGGTAAAATATGAGTACTATCATTTTTTGGAGGCGCTCATGAAGCGATTTTTTGCGCTGCTGCTTGCGGCGATGCTGCTGCTTTCCCCCATCGGCTGCGGCGATGCCAAGCCGCCCGAGCCGCCGATGCCCGACGAGTCCGTTCTGGACGAGCCGTCGCCGGACGAGCTTGCCGAACAGCAGCGGCTTGCCGAGCTTGCGCGGCGCGCGCAGGAGCTTGAGGACAGACTCTCGAGTATGACGCTTGCGGAAAAGGTCGGTCAGCTCTTTTTCCTGCGCTGTCCGTCCTCCGGCGCAGAGGCGGCTGTCGCGCAGTATCACCTCGGCGGCATCCTGCTCTTCACGCAGGATTATAAGGACGCATCGGGCGATTGGCTCACGCAGGACGCGTTTGCGGAGAAGCTCGCGGCGCTTCAGTCCGCTGCCGAAAGCGACACGGGCATTCCGCTGCTGATCGGCAGCGACGAGGAGGGCGGCACGGTGACGCGCGCGAGCCGCAACCCCAACCTGTTCCCGTCAAAATTCCCCTC
>SAMEA3663296__coassemble_272_pt1 | contig 24525 bp, 30 predicted proteins | sample SAMEA3663296__metabat2_low_PE_021 | metagenome-assembled genome bin SAMEA3663296 (sample SAMEA3663296) | pig gut metagenome | biome: pig gut; feature: pig-associated habitat; material: faeces | place: China | collected 2013
ACCCTCGACCTCCGGCGTGACAGGCCGGCGTTCTAACCAGCTGAACTACCTGGCCGAATTTTGGTGGGAACAACAGGGCTCGAACCTGTGACCCCCTGCTTGTAAGGCAGGTGCTCTCCCAGCTGAGCTATGCTCCCCCACTCGTAACCGTTTCGGCGAACGGCAAGGGTTATTATACTAAACAGCCCCTGCCGTGTCAACCTTTTTTTCAAATTTTTTGAATTTTTTGTCTTGCGTTTATTTGCCGTGCGCTTTGAGCTCATCCGCCATTTTCTGCAGCTCCTGCGCGGTAAAAGAATGCACTTTGTCGCAGAACTGGCAGGTCAGCTCCGCGCCGCCCTGCTCGGCGATCATCTGCTCCAGCTCGTGCGAGCCGAGGCTCAGCAGCGCGCGCTCCGTGCGCTCGCGGGAGCAGTAGCAGCGGTACTCGACCGGCTCGACGGAGAGGATCTGCATATCAAAATCCGAGAGCACCGTTTTCAGCATGTTCGCAGGGTCCGGATCCTCTTTGAGCATGTCGGTCACGCTGGGCGCGGCATAAATGCCGCCCTCGACCCTGGCGATCACGTCCTCCCCGGCGCCGGGCAGCAGCTGAATGAGGTAGCCGCCGGCCGCCAGAACGCTCCGGTCGCGGTCAACGAGCACGCCGAGTCCGCAGGCGGTCGGGATCTGCTCGGATTCAACGTAGTAGGCCGCCACATCCTCCGCGATCTCGCCGCCGAGAATATCCACCGTGCCGACGTACGGCTCCTTCATGTTGAGATCCTTGATGACCGTCATCGTGCCCTCGTGACCGACCGCCGTGCCGACGTCGAGCTTTCCGTCGGCGCGCAGAGCGAGATCGACCGCGGGATTCTGCACGTAGCCGCGGACATTGCCCTGCGCGTCGGAAACCGTGAGGATCGTGCCGAGCGGACCGTTGCCCTTGATCTGCATCGTGACGCTCGCGCCGCTGTCCTTGAGGGCGTTGCCCATCATGGAGCAGGCGGACAGCGCACGGCCGAGCGCCGCGGTGGCGACCGGCGAGGTGTGATGGATCTGACGGGCACGCTCCGTCATCGCGCGGGTACAGACGGCGGCGGCGTTGACCTGCCCGTCCTTTGAAATGGCGCGAACCAGACAATCGTTCATATAATCTTCCTTCTTTCGCAAAAAATTGCGCGCTGAGCGCGCAATTTACGCAGCACCGCCGCCTTGAGCATCTGTCAAGGCGGCGCGGCGCTGCCTTTATTTTCTGATACAGCTGAAATAGATGCGCCCTTCCCCCTCGCCGGGACGGCGCAGCTTCATGTCGCCGTGGGTGCGGATCCCTGTAAAGCCGGCCGCCTTGAGCCACAGCATCAGCTCTTCCACCGTGTAGGCGCGCTGGTGATGCTCCTCAAAGCTGCGCTCCCACACGCCGCCGTCACAAAGCCGGAAAATATCGACATAGTAGTCGAGCGTTTTTGCGCGTTTGCGGTACTCCGTGCGCCAGACGCAGTATACGTCGTCCCGTTCGTCCAAAAACACCTGGGCGTCGAGCGCCTCCAGCTTTTGCGGCGCGTGGACGTCAAAAATCAGCACGCCGCCGGGCGCGATAAAATACTTGAGCCGCGCAAAGGTACGCTGCACGTCGCGCGCCCGTGTGAGATAGTTGAGACTGTCCAGACAGCAGATACACGCCTCGACCGTGCCGTAAAGGTCCAGCTCCGGCATGGACTGGTGCAGAAACAGCGGCGGGATCCCCTTGAGCGTCTGCGCCTTTTCGCGCGCCGCCATGAGCATCTCCTCCGAGCTGTCCACGCCGATGAGCTCGTAGCCGCGCCCGGTCAAAATGCCGGTCATCGTGCCGGTGCCGCAGGCAAGGTCAAGCACGGTGTGTACCGGTATTTTCGCGCGGGCAAAGAGCTTTTCCACAAAATCCGCGCGCGCTTCATAGCGCACGTCCTGCGTCAGCTCATCATAGGACAGCGCCAACGCTTCATAGCTGTTCATCGGTCATGACCTTTCCTTTCCGCCGCCTGTACGGCGTACTGACGCCGCGCTTCAGTCCTCTTTCTTCATGCGCGCGAACACGTTGTCATAGCCGCCGGTGGAATCGTTGAGCGAGCGCGCCACACGCGAGACCGTCGCGCTTGAAGCGCCGGTGCGCTCCAGGATCTCGCTGTAGACCTTGCCCTCGGTCAGAAGTCGCGCGACCTCAAAGCGCTGCTCCATCGCGCGCAGCTCCGTCACCGTACACACGTCGCGGAAAAAGCTGTAGCACTCCTGCTCGTCTTTGAGCAGCAAGATGGCTTTATAAAAGTCCTCGTTTTTTTCTTTTTTGGAAATCCGGCTTCCCGGTGCCGCCATACGATCAGCCTCCTGCCTGTCTTCATTTGCACTTTCATGCGCTTTATAGTTTAACAGACTGAACGGAGAAAGTAAAGAGCAAATGTGTTTTTTCTTCCGACTTTCTCTCCGCTCACCTCCTGCTCCGCCGGCGCATAAGCTGTGGCAAGAGTTTAACTATTTCGCTGCGCACAGGGAGGAGCAACATGGAAAAAGAAGAGCTGTGTCTTGCAGAGGCATTGGAAAAAGAAAAAACATGGGAGCTTGACGGCATCACCGTGCTCCGCGCCGCAGTGACGCTGCCGCAGCTGTCCGGCAGTTCGCGCCGTGTCAGACGCTTCAACCGTTATTACCGGCGGCTGGCAAACGCCTATTTCTTCTATTGCGGGCAGATGCTGCTGCCGTACGCGAAGGCACAGTGCAAAGCGGCGCTGGAGACCTCCGCGCCGTGGTCGCACACGCAGGCGGAAATACATTACAGGATCACGCTGCAGACCGGCAGCGTTCTGAGTCTTTACATAGACGCCAAAGAGCAAAACGGTCCCGTCCCGCACCTGACGCTGCGCCGCGCCGACACATGGGATATAAAAAGCATGCTGCCGGTGCCGCTGTGCGAGCTGTTCCCGCCGCACACGGCGTACCGCCGCCGCCTGATCCGTTTTGCGCGCGAGACCGCCGCGCAGCAGGCGGAACACGGTCTTGCCGCCTATCACGAAAACTACCGCGTGTTGCTGCGCCGCTGCTTCAGCAGCCGCAACTACTACCTCAGCGAGGAGGGACTGCGCTTTTTCTATCCAATGTACGCCGTTGCGCCGGCGGCGGAGGGCATTGTGGCGTTCACCGTGCCGTACGACGCGGAAAAAGGTCCCTTTGCCCCCGCCGCGCCCAAAAAATAAGGAGCGCACACGCGCTCCTTATTTTTATATGCCTTTGCGGTAGAGCAGATACGAATAAACGGCCGGGATGAGCGTCATGGCAAGAATGATGCCGAGCAGCAGATAGAGATTCCACCAGCCGAAGAAGGTCAGCATGAGGAACAGTGCGCCGCCGATGACCCATAAAAAGCCGCCGAGACGGTGCGTGCGGTTCCAGTTCTCCTCAGAATTCAGCGTCCACGGGAGCTTGATGCCCATGCTGTAGCTCTGCTTGGTCTTGGGCAGATAGTTCCCGATGATGATGAACAGCACGCCGATGAACGCCGGCACAATGCGCGCAACGCTCACGCTGTAGCCGAGCGCATAGCAGAGCGTCATGGCAGAGCACAAAACGCTTACCACGGGGATGACCCACAGCGAGATCTTCACCAGCGCGGGGCTCATATTCTGCTTTTTGGGGTCGGCGGAGAGCGCAAACGGCAAAATGAGGTTGAGCGCCGCCATCAGCCCCGGCAGACCGAACACGGCAAACGCCTTGCTCGACCAGCCGTTCGGCTCGTTTCCAAAGCCCCAGTGCGTCGCCATCTGCTCAGGCAGCCGGGGATAGAGGATCACGCCCGCCACGATCGGCAGCAGGCACACAAGCGTCGTTAAGATTACGGTTTTTCTGTCAATTTTCATCGTTCTTTTCTCCCTTCAGGTCTTGCAGCCACAGCAGTACTTCCTCAAGGACTGAGGCGTTGAGACCATAATAAATGAAATTCTTTTCCCGGCTCTCGTAGATCAGTCCCGCGCGTTTGAGTTGGGACAGGTGGTACGAGACCGTCGCTCCGGTCATATCAAAGCGCGAGGCAATGTCGCCGGCGGTCCTGCTGCCGCTCTTGAGCAGATTCAGTATCTCCCGCCGCACGGGGTCGCTGAGCGCCTTCATGGTATCGCTGAAACCCATACGCTCTCCTCTCTTTTTCAAGTATTTAGAATTTCTTCTAAATACTTTATAGCACACGGCAGGTCGGTTGTCAACAGGTATTTAGAATTTTTTCTAAATACCTGTTGACAAAAAGAGCGCTGCGCCGCGCCGCAGAAAACTGCGGCTGCGAAGCAGCGCTCTTGCGCATGCGGAAGATCAGGCTTCGGTCAGCGGAGCAAGCTTGCAGAGCATATCGATGCCCATGGTGTAGCTTTCAAAGCCGTGACCGCGGATCTGCGCGATGCACGCCGGCGCGGTGACGGAGAGATGGCGGAACTCCTCGCGCTTCTGGATGTCGGACAGATGCACCTCGACAGCCGGAATGCTGATGGCCTTGAGCGCATCGCGGATCGCGTAGCTGTAATGCGCATAGGCGCCCGGATTGATCACAATGCCGTCAAACGTACCGTCCGCTTCCTGAATGGCGTCGATGATGGCGCCCTCATGGTTGGACTGGAAGCACTGCACCGCGACGCCGCGGCTTTGTGCGTGCGCGTAGATACGGGCGCAGAGAGCGGCATAATCCTCCCTGCCGTAGATGTCCGGCTCGCGCTTGCCGAGCAGGTTCATGTTCGCGCCGTTGATGACCAGTATCTTCATGCTTTTTCTCCTCACTTTTCGGGCTTTGTCTGCTCTTCTTTGTGTCTGCGGTATTCCCTGCTTTTTTCCAGATACAGCTCGGCATTGTCCAGAATGGACTGCTTCTCCCTGTCGGTCAGCTCACGCTTGACGACCGCCGGAGAACCGAGGATCATGGAGCCGTCCGGCGCATTCATCTTGCCCGTGACGAGCGCGCCCGCGCCGATGATGCAGTCATTGCCGATGACCGCGCCGTCCAGCACGGTCGCGCCCATGCCGACGATCACGCGGTCGCCGATGGTTGCGCCGTGGACGATGGCGGAATGTCCGACGGAAACGTCGTCGCCGATGGTGACCTTGTTATGGATCAGCGCAAGGTCCTGAATGTTGCAGCGCTTGCCGATGCGCACGCTCTGCATCTCGCCGCGGCAGACGCTGTTGTACCAAAACACGGTGCCCTCGCCGGCGGTCACGTCGCCGAGCACCTGCGCGCCCTCCATGATGAGGACCTTGTCGTTGCTTTCCAGATGGTTGAAATTCATCTTTTCTCTCCTTTGCGGCGTTCTGTCTTAAATCACAAAATTTCCGTTCACAAATATCGGCATCTCTCTGCCGTCATACAGCGTGCCGACGATGGACAAATCGGCCGTGCCGACCATGAAGTCCACGTGCGTGATGGAGTAATTGAGTCCTTTTTCCTGCAGCTCCGCGCGCTCCATCTGCGCGCCGCCCTCGATACACTCGGGATACGCCTCGCCGAAGGCGAGATGGCAGGAGGCGTTCTCGTCAAAGAGCGTGTTGTAGAACAGGAGGCTCTGGTTGGAAATGGGGCTGTCGTACGGAACAAGCGCGACCTCGCCAAAATACGAGGCGCCCTCGTCCACGGAGATGGCGGCTCTGAGGAACTCCTCACCCCGGTCGGCGCGGCAGTCAACGATTCTGCCGTCCCTGACCGTAAAGCGGATGCCGTCGATGATGTTTCCGTTGTCCACGAGCGGCATCGAGGCGCAGACCGTGCCGTTGACGCCGGTTTTGAGCGGAGCGGTGAAGATCTCCTCCGTGGGCATGTTGGCGATAAAGCGCTGCCCGGTCGTGCTCACGGAGCCGCCGGTTGACCACAGGTGCGTTTCCGGCAGCTCGACCGTAAGGTCGGTGCCGAGGGAATTGGTGTAGTGCAGGGACTTGAAGTGCAGGGCGTTGAGCGCGTCCCTGCGCCGCTCAAGCGTCGACAGATGCTCCTGCCAGCGTTCGACCGCCCTGCCGTCGCCGCTGATGCGCACGGCGGCGAAGATCGCGTCCCAGAGCTTCGCCTGCGCGTCGTCCGCGTTCAGTCCGGGAAAGACCTTCTTCGCCCACGACGGGATGGGAATGGACGCGATGCACCACGGGAAGGCGTTTTGCATCTGCCGGCGGTAGAACGGGTCAAGCGCCTCGGCGCTCGAGCGCTGGGCACGCACGAGACGGTCGGGCTCAACGCCCCTGAGCGTCTCGGGATCGGTGGCGGAAATGGCAAGATACGCCATGTCGGACGCGGCGTAGTCGTTATAGAAATGCTTCTGCCACTCCGGCACGGTGTCAAACACATCATCCGACGCGCGCAGATACTTCTCGCGCGCAAGATAGTCGTCCTTCCAGTTCATCACGACCTCGCGCGCGCCGGCATCGTAGGCGGCGGAGGCGCACATGCGCGCAAAAAAGGCGCATTCGACCGGGCAGGCAAGGACAAGCGTCTGTCCTTTCCGGACGCCCAGACCGACCTCGATGAGAAGCTTTGCGTATTCACGAAGTTTTTGCTCCATATTCTCCTCCAAAAGAGGGCGAGCATGCACAGCACATTCGCCCGTCAGGGTGGGTGGATACCATACCGGGAATATCTTACCACAATTCTTCGGGAATAGAAGTATTATTTTGTAAATTTCTCCGTCAGATCCCAAGCAGCAGCGCCGCAAAGCGGAAATAGATGACCAGCGAGAGCGCGTCAACGATGGTGGAGATAAAGGGAGAGGCCATGACAGCCGGGTCAAAGCCAAGCCTTTGCGCCAGCAGCGGCAGCGCGCAGCCGACAAGCTTGGCAAAGAACACCACAAAAACAAGCGTCAGGCACACGACTGTCGCGACCGGCACCGTCACCGCCGCGTTATGCAGCAGCATACAGTCAATGAGCATCATCTTGGCAAAGTTTGCTCCGCCGAGGCAGACGCCGCACAGCAGCGCCACGCGAAGTTCTTTCCAGATGACGCGAAAAATGTCGGAAAACTCCACCTCGTCCAGGCTCAGCGCGCGAATGACCGCAACGCTTGCCTGCGTACCGCTGTTGCCGCCGGTGCCGGTGAGCATGGGAATGAATGCATTGAGAATCAGGCAGGCGGAAAGCGCGGACTCATAATGGCTCAGAATGATGCCGGTGAAGGTCGCAGAAAGCATCAGGATCAAAAGCCACGGGATACGCGCTTTCCAGGTTTCCAGAACGCCGGTTTTCAGATAGGGCTTGTCAGACGGCAGCATGGCCGCCATTTTTTCAAAGTCCTCCGTGGTCTCTTCTTCCATGACGTCGATCGCGTCGTCGACGGTGATGATGCCGACAAGACGGTTTTCCGTGTCCACCACGGGCATGGCGATGAAGTCGTACCGGGAGAATTGCTGGGCGACGTCCTCTTTATCGTCGAGCGTGTTGACGGACACCACGTTGGGGTCCATGACCTCCTCCACGGTGTCGCCCTCGTCCGCGAGCAGGAGCGTACGGATGGACACGATGCCGAGAAGGTGGCGCTGCTCGTCCGTCACATAGCAGACGTTGATCGTTTCCATCTCCTCGCCCTGACGGCGGATCCGCTTGAACGCGTCCTCCATCGTCATGGTGCGCTTGAGATCGAGGAACTCCGTGGTCATCAGGGACCCCGCGCTGTCCTCGGGATATTTCAGAATTTCATTGATGCTCTTGCGCGTGTCGGGGTCGGCGTGCTTCAAAATACGCTTGACGACATTGGCGGGCATCTCCTCCACGATATCGACGGCATCGTCGAGATACAGCTCGTCGAGCACTTCCTTCAGCTCCGTATTGGAAAAGCCGCGGATCAGCATTTCCTGCGACTCCGGCTCCAGCTCGACGAACACCTCCGCCGCCGGTCCCTTCGGAAGGAGGCGGAAGACGATCGGCACCTGTTCTTCGCTCAGATCCTCAAAGAGCGAGGCGATATCCGCGGGCTTCATCTCAACGAGAAGGTCGCGCAAATGCGCGTATTGTTTTCGGACGATCATCTCCTCAATCTGCTCAAGCAGCTCGTCGCGGCGGTCTTCAAAATCGATCATATCCCCGGCTCCTCCTTTCCCGCAAAGTGCAGCAAAAAACTCACAGTCCGGCATAAGCTGCAACGGACTGTGAGAGCATAGACGATAAAACCGACAAAACCGCACACTCTCTGCGGTCTTTCCCACCGTTACAAGCTTTAGCTTCACAAGGCGGTGAAACTGCGTTAGATCACACCTTGGTTTCGATGCGACCTGTTCAAACCCTCTCATAGTGTCTCCACTACTCCGCGGCAGCAGTCCATATCCTTGTGGTAGCCTTACCTACCGGAATGTCATTCGATTACCTATTATACTATGCACTTTTCGTGGTCTTGTCAACTCTTTTTTGCGGCGTAAGAAACCATGCCGCGCTGTTTTTTTATAATTCTTCACACTTTTTGCTTTCTTTCCTCACTCGTCTGTGCTATACTGTTTAAACTGCTTTCAGAGGAGGGCTCCCTATTTGTCACAATATCTCGAAAAGCACCGCTTTCTCAAGGGCTGTTCCCTTCTGGTGCGCCGCTATTTTGACCACCACGTCGCGCGCGACAGCGCGGCTCTGACATATTACCTGCTGTTTGCGCTGTTTCCGCTGCTGATCTTTCTGAGCAACCTTGTGGGCGTTATGGATCTCGATGTGGAGGAATTTTTGCAGCAGATCTCCGCGATCATTCCCGCCGACGTCGTCGCGATCATCCGCCAGTACCTGACCTATGTCTCTCAGGATTCGAGCCGCACGCTGCTCGGCTTCTCGCTCGTCTTTTCCGTCTTTTTCCCCTACCGCGCCGCAAACGCCCTGATGGTGTCGGTGCGCAAGGCGTACGGCATGGGAAAGCCGACGCACTTTATCCGCTATCAGTGCAAGCTACTGCTCTATACGCTCTGCCTGATCCTGTCCATCGTTTTGTCCATCGCCGCGTCGATTTTCGGCAACCGCTTTTTGTCCTATCTTTCGCGCTTTATTCCCCAACTCGGCGATTTCATCTCGCTGTGGACGGACCTGCGTTTCGTTCTTTTGGGCGTGGTGCTGTTCTTTATGATCGCGTTTTTGTACAGTCTGGCGCAGGAGCGCAAAAGCATCAACCGCATCTGGCCCGGCGTGATCGTGTCGCTCGTGATGTGGATCGCGCTTTCGGTGCTTTTTTCTCTCTATGTGGAAACCGCGGCGCGGTACAGCGTGATCTACGGCTCGATCGGAGCGATCATCGTTTTGCTTTTGTGGCTGTATCTGGCAGCCGTCATGCTTATCATGGGCGCTGAGTTCAACAGCGTGCTTTTGGAATTGCAGAAAAAGCAGCCTTAGGAGGAACCGGAATGAAAATCATTATTGTGGGTATCGGCAAAGTCGGCTATGCGATCGCAGAACAGATGGCAGGCGAAAAACATGACCTGACACTGATTGACTTGAATCCTGACGCGCTCGAGCGCGCCGAGGATTCTCTGGACGTGATGTGTGTGGAGGGCAACGGCGCCAGCGCCAGCGTGCTGCTGCGCGCGGGTGTGCGCGAGGCGAACCTCATCATCGCCGTTTCCGAAAACGACGAGGCGAACCTCATCTGCTGCCTGATGGCGAAAAAGCTCGGCGCCAAGCACACGGTCGCGCGCGTGCGCAACCCCGAATATTTCCGCGACGCGCCGATCCTGCGCCGCGAGATCGGGCTTGACATGATCATCAACCCCGAATTCGCCAGCGCGCAGGAGATCGCGCGGATCCTCCGCGTGCCGGCTGCGTTCAGCGTGGAAAGCTTTGCCCGCGGTCTTGTCGAGCTGATCGGCTTCCAGATCACGGCGACCGACGGCTTTGCCGGCAAAACGCTGCTTGAGTATAACCGGCAGAACCCGAACAACCTGCTGCTGTGCGCCGCCAAGCGGGGTGCGGAGGTCGTCGTCCCCGACGGCAGCTTCGTCCCGCAGGTGGGCGACAAGGTCTATGCCATCGGCACGCCGACGGAGACGATGCGCGTGCTGCGCAGCATGGGTCGTCCGGTGACGCCCATACGCCGCGTGTCGGTCCTCGGCGGCAGCCGCATTTCGCTGTATCTCTCCTGGGAGATCGAGAACACCGGCGCGCATCTGACAATCGTGGAACAAAACGAGGAGAAGTGTCTCACGCTTGCCGAAAAGCTCCCCAAGGCCTCCGTTATTCACGGTGACGGCACCGATCACGAGCTGCTCGAGGCGGAGAATATCTTCGATTGCGACGCTTTCATTTCCCTCACGGGCCGTGATGAGGAAAACCTCCTCATGGCGCTCACCGCGCAGCGCGCCGGTGTGAAGAAGGTGCTGCCCAAGATGTCGCGTCCGAGCTACATAGACCTCGTCCAGCAGACGGGCATCGAGACCATCATTTCCCCCAAGGATATCACCGTCAACCAGATCTCCAGCTACGTGCGCGCGCTTGCCAATTCGCAGGGCAGCGCCGTGGAGGGGCTGCACAAGATCCTTGGCGGTACGATGGAGGCCGTTGAGTTCACCGCGACGAATGCGACGCACTTCCTGGATACGCCCCTGCGCGACCTGCAGCTGAGAAAGGGTCTTCTGGTCGCCTCCATCGTCCATGACGGCAAGGCGTTCATCCCGGGCGGCGATTCCGAGATCCACGCGGGCGATCGCGTGGTCATCGTGGCAAAATCCCTGTTCTTGCAGGATTTGAATGATATTTTGGAGTAAGAAGCCATGAATCGAAAGCTGATCGTCAAAATCATCGGCACGATCCTTTGTATCGAGGCGCTGTGTATGCTGTGCCCGCTGGTCGTGTCGCTGCTCTTCCGCAGCGGAGACCTGTACGCCTTCGTCTTTTCCGCCGCAGCGTGCTTTATCGTCGGTTTTCCGCTGATGACCTGTTTCAAGGCGGACAAGCAGCGTCTTCAGACGCGCGACGGCTTCGTGTGCGTTGCGCTGTGCTGGCTCGCGCTGTCCCTGTTCGGCGCGCTGCCGTACCTTTTCACCGGTACGCCGTTTGCGGACGCGGTGTTTGAGACCGTCTCCGGTCTCACCACCACGGGCGCTTCGATCTTCGCCTCGCCCTCTTCGCTCACCCGCGGCATTCAGTTCTGGCGCGCGCTGACGCAGTGGATGGGCGGCATGGGCATTCTTGTGATGGTGCTCGCCCTCTTTCCGTCGGTCGGTCAGGGCAGCATGAATCTCATGAAGGCGGAAAGCCCCGGTCCCATCAGCACAAAACTGCGTCCCAGGACCAGCGAGACCGCCAAGATCCTCTACACGATCTACATCGCGCTCACCGCGGCGGAAGCGCTGGCGCTGCGCATTGCGGGGGTGCCGTGGTTCGACAGCATCACCACCTCGCTTACGACCATTTCCACCGGCGGCTTCTCCGTGCGCGATGAGAGCATCGCGTATTACCAGTCCGAGGCGGTCTATTGGATCATCATCTTCTTTATGATTTTTGCCGCCGTCAATTTTTCGCTGATGTTCTTTGCCGTCCGCGGCCGGCTCAGGGACGCGCTCAAAAGTGAGGAGCTGCGCGTCTACGCGCTTATCCTGCTGTTTGCCGCGGCGTTCATTTCCGCCGACCTCATGATCGAAACGGGCGCCGGTCTGTACCAGGCCGTCACCGACGCTGCGTTCCATGTGGCTACCCTGATTTCCACCACCGGCTTCGGCAAGTCGGATTTCGACCTTTGGCCGAACTTCAGCAAACTTTTGCTGCTGCTTTTGATGTTCTCCGGCGGCTGCGCCGGTTCGACCTCCGGCGGCATCAAGATCTCCCGCATCGTGGTGCTCTTTAAGAACCTGCGGCGCGAGCTGATGCGCATTCTCCACTCCCGCAGCGTCCATCCCATCACGCTTGACGGCATGCGCGTGGAGGAGGAGACCGTCTCCTCCGTTTCCGTCTTTTTCTTTGCCTATATCGCGATCCTGCTGCTTTGCGCGGCCGTTCTGTCGCTGGACAATGCGAACTTTGAAACAGCGTTCAGCGCTTCTCTCTCCGCCATCAGCAACGTCGGTCCCGGACTCGGCGGCGTCGGTCCGACCAGGAACTACGCCTTTTTCTCCGATCTGAGCAAGCTGACGCTGAGCCTGACGATGCTGCTCGGCAGGCTTGAGATCATGCCGCTGCTGGTACTGCTGTTTCCAAGCGTCTGGCGCAAAAAATAACGGCGTCTCCGGAATAACGGTCGATACAAAAAAGCGTTCTGCCCAGGCAGAACGCTTTTTTTGTCCTATGAAACAGCCTTATGAGATGAATTCCCTGCCGATCGAGTACTCGCCCCACTCTCCGCCGGCGGCGCAGGTCGCCGTGCAGTCAGAAAAGCCGTAAGCGCCGAGCGGCGAGCGCCACTTATCCGCCGTAAAGCGGATCGTCTGCCCGCTGCCGGACTGTCCTTCCAAATCGCCCGCCTCACCCGTAATGCGGAAAAGAATACCGTTTTCCAGAGAGCGCCAGACCTGATCGGTGCCCTCAATCGGCTGCGCGGTCAGATAGCCCTGCTCGTCCAGCTCATCCATGGTGAGCGTCAGTGCCTGCGCGCCGTGCGCGGCGGCAAACGTCTGCGCAAGATGCGTGCATTCCTCCGCCGTCAGTCGGATGGGCGCGGCGGACAGATCGACGCTGATATAGTCGACGCCGCTGTTTAAGCCGCTGTCCTTTTCCCAAAGGTCGTTGAGCACGGACAGATAGAGCGCGGCAGCGCCGCCGAGTCCGTCTCCGGCGGGCGGCTCTTCCCCGTCCGCTTTGCCCTGCGGCGCTTCCTCCGGCGGACAGTAATCGTAGCCCCAGGTGCCGAACACGACCGGTTCATCCTTCGCCATACGCTCCATATCGACGCGGTAAGCGGCAAACACGGCAAGCGCCAAAAGGCAAATGCCGGCGACCGGAATCAAAATTTTTCGTTTCATCGTTTTTCCTCCTTTGCCTGTCTCTGCCTTTATGGACGCATTTCTTTTGATATTTGTTCCTTTCATTTGCTTTGATCCGTGCATATTTGCGTTTTCACGGCGCAAACTAAGCTCGGCAAAAGCCAAAAATCAAATTCAGGAGGAATTTCCAAATGTCTGATCGTACCAACGGCGGCTGCGCCTGCACCCCCAACACCTCCATCAAGTGCGCCGTGACTTCCTGCACGCATCACTGCAAAGACGCACAGTACTGCGGTCTCAACTCCATTCAGGTCGGCACCCACGAATCCAACCCCACGGTTGACCAGTGCACCGACTGCCAGAGCTTCCGCAAAAACTGACGCAATTTGCCGCCTGCGGGCGGCAAATTACTTAGCCGGGGTGGTGCGATGAAAAACAAGCACAAATACCGCATTGCGGGTGTGATCGCAGGCGCGGTGAACGGTCTGTTCGGCGGAGGCGGCGGCGTTCCGCTGCTGGTGCTGCTCACGCGCTGGGCAAAGCTTGAGGAAAAGAAGGCGTTCGCCACCTGCGTCGCCGTCATCTTTCCGCTGTGCGTCGTTTCCGCCGTCGTCTATTTTCTTCGCTGCGCGCTGCCGCTTGCGCAGGCGCTGCCGTATCTCGTCGGCGGCGCGGCGGGCGGGCTTGTCGGCGGCAGGCTCTTTCAAAACGTGCCGAATGTCTGGCTGCGGCGTATCTTCGCCGTGTTCCTGCTCTACGGCGCGTGGAGGTACCTTTCGTGATGTGTCGTGCGCGCTGCAAAAATATGTGCTGCGCACCGTTTCCGCCCGCTTTGACGCAAGGGGGGAAACGCCTTTGAGAAATGGAGTTTGAGATGACAGACTGGCTTCTTCCCGCGTTGTGCGGCTTCGGCACCGGCATACTCTCGGCATGGGGCATCGGCGGCGGAACGCTGCTGCTTCTGTGCATGACGCTCTTTCTCGGCGTCGATCAGCAGGCGGCGCAGGGCATCAACCTGCTGTATTTTCTGCCCACCGCCGGCGTGTCGCTTTTCTTCCACCGCAAAAACGGCTATCTCGAAAAAGAGGTGCTCAGGCGCGCCGTGCCGCTCGGCACGCTCTGCGCACTCGGCACGGCATGGCTTGCCACGTCGATCGACATCGCGCTGTTCCGCAAGCCCTTCGGTCTGTTCCTGCTTTACGCGGGGGTTTCAATGCTGCTGAAAAAAGAGGAGAAGTCCTGACGGACTTCTCCTCTTGGGCTGTCTGTGCGTGCTGCGCATCTCGCTTAGTTTTTGTGCTTTTTTGCCGCGTCTTTTTCCATCTTCGCGTTGACCGCCTGCATTCCCTTGAGGCAGGCATAGGACACGATGCCCAGCAGCAGCGTGCCGAGCCCAAGCTCCTTCTTTTTCATGGCGCACTCCTTTCACGACGGCGCTGCACCATGCACGGTGCACGCCTCAGGTTTCGGATTCCCGCAGAACCACCTCGGCAACATACCGTTCGCCGCCGCGCTCCATCTCAAGACGGAGCGTTTCGCCGGCTTCATGACGGCGGCGGATGCGGATCAGGTCGTTCGAGGAGGTGAGCCGTTCCCCGTCCGCGGCGATCACATAGTCGCCGGCAAGGATCCCCGCCTGATCGCCGGGTCCGTCCTTCACGACCTCATAGACCTCGAGAGCGGTGCCGCCGTCTGCGGCGACGACCGGTGCGATGAGCACGTTGATGCCGATGACGACCTCGCCGTGGATCTTGCCGTAGGCGATCAGGTCATTGATCATATAGGCGGCGGAGGCGATGGGGATCGCGAAGCCGAGACCCTCCACGCTCGTCGTGGTGGATGAGCCCATCTTCATCGTGTTGATGCCAATGACCTGTCCGTACACGTTGATGAGCGGACCGCCGGAGTTGCCGTTATTGAGCGCGGCGTTCGTCTGGATCAGCGTCATCGTCACGCCGTCGACATAGACGTCGCGGTTGATGGCGGAGACGATGCCGTCGGTCAGCGTGCCGCGCAGATTGACGCCAAGCGGGTTGCCGATGGCATAGACCGTGTCGCCGACCGTGAGCGCGTCGGAATCGCCGAACTGCGCGGCGGGAAGCCCGTGTCCGTCCACCTTGATGACGGCAAGGTCCTTCTCCTCATCGAAGCCGACGAGCTTCGCCTCATAGCTCTCGCCGCTGATGAGCACGACATAGCACTCCGTCCCGCCGACGATCACATGGGCATTGGTGAGAATATAGCCGTCCTGCGTGAAGATCACGCCGGTGCCGACCATCGCGCTGCCGTTCGCCAGCGCCGTCATCACCGTCACGGTGCAGGGATTGACCCTTTCATAGACCTCCTGAATGGTCAGCTCCGTTCCGTGCGTCTCCTCATAGCGCAGCTTCGTGCCGTCGCCGTTGGGGTAGGTCGGAATGCGCGTTTCACTCTCCGTTTCCGGGAAGGAGTCGTACCGTTCGTAGCCATTGGGATGTCTGCCGCCCGCCGTGCCGAGCACGCCGGCAGCATACAGCGCGGTGATCACCGCGCCGGCGAGCACCACCACCGCAAGACAGACAAAGAACACCTTCAGTCCGCGCCGGCGCTTTTTCGGCGTGAGCGGCGCGCTCTCCGCCTTCTTTTTTCCGGGCAGCGGCGTGGGCTGCACATAGTACTCCACAATGGGCTGCGCCGTCTGTTCGTAGTGCAGCACGACTTCGCCGTCAGGCGGCCGCTGCGTATTGAGAACGCTGTTTTCTTCGTCCATATTCTTCTCCGTTACTGCTGGAGCTGGCTGCCGTTGAGCGAAAGCGTAAAGGTAAAGGTCGTCAGACCGTTTTCACTGGTGACGGCGATATGCTCCTTATGCTGGTCCAAAATGGTTTTGACGATGTAAAGCCCGAGACCCACGCCGTCCTTATCCTGATTGCGGGACTTGTCGCTTTTGTGGAAGCGCTCAAACAGCAGCGGGATCTCCTCCGCCGGAATGGTGTCGCCCTCGTTGCGGATCGAGACGAACGCCTTGCCGTTGGAAACGGCGAGACCGAGGTAGAGCGTGGAGCCGGAACGGGCAAATTTTGCCGCGTTTTCCAAAAGATTGTAAATGACCTGCGTGATGAGGTCGTTGTCACCCACGACGGTGACGCTCTCGTCCGGAATGTCCGCCTGCACGTCAAGCCCGCGGTCCGTGATCTTCTTTTCCAGCGAGATCAGCACGCGGCGCATGCTTTCGCACACGTCGAACGGCGCGCGCTGCACGTCGCGCGACTGGAGCTGCGAGACCTCAAGCATACGGCGCACCAGACGCGAAAGGCGGCGCGCCTCGTCCGAGATGATGTGCAGGTACGGTTTTTCCTCGCTCGGCGGGATCGTGCCGTCCAGAATGCCGTCGGTATAGCCGGCGATGGTCGTCATGGGCGTTTTCAGCTCGTGGGAGACGTTGGCGATAAACTCGCGGCGCTGGCGCTCCGTCTCCTGGAGCGAGTCCGCCATATTGTTGAAGGAAACCGCAAGCTCCGCGATCTCCGTCACGCCCTCGTAGTTGTGCATCCGCACGTCAAAGTCGCCGTCGGCAAAGCGGCGCGTCGCCGCCGCCATCTCGCGGATGGGCTGGGACTGGCGCATACTCGCCCATGCGCTCACCACGAAGGCCAGCAGCAGCACCGTAACCGTCGTCATGAAGAACATGCTGAAAAACGCACGCCACATGGACGTCAGCGCGCGCGCCTCCGACACCGCCAGCACAGAGCCGACGATCTGTCCGCGCGCGTAGACCGGAACGCCCACGACAAAATACTTTTCCTCATAGATGCCCCCGAGCGTCGTCCGCTCCGTATAGGCGCCCTCCGTTAAGATCCTCTCCGTCACGCTGTCCGGCAGCGTCAGCACGCGGTCAACCAGCGCTGTGTCGGTGGTGAGCAGCACATTGCCGCGGCTGTTGCAGATGAGAAAGTCCTCATCCGTGACGGAAGCGGCAAAGCTTGCCAGCTCCTTCATGCCCGAAAGCGATCCGCCGTCCACATAGGAGGAAACCATGCGGGAAACGACCGTCGCCTTGTTCTGCATCTCCTCACTGCGCTCATCGAGCGCGTAGCCGTAGGACAGTGCAAAGAAAGATGTGCCGAGCAGCACCAGCGTCAGCATGACAACGCTGGCAGTGAGCATAAAGTTCTGCCAGTAAATTGTTTTTAATTGTGCCGGTATTCTCTTCTTCATCCGTATCCTCTGTGCATCAAGCTCCAGCCGGCGCGGTGGGAACCACCGCGCCGGCTGTCACGGCCTGTCTTACTTCACTTCAAACTTATAGCCCACGCCCCAAACCGTCTTGAGCGCCCACTGGTCGCTCACGTTTTCCACCTTTTCGCGGAGTCTCTTGACGTGGACATCCACCGTGCGGCTGTCGCCGAAATAGTCGAAGCCCCACACCTCGTCAAGCAGCTGGTTACGCGTATAGACGCGGTTGGGCGTCGCGGCAAGATGATACAAAAGCTCCAGCTCCTTGGGCGGTGTGTCGACCTTTTTGCCGTCAACGAGCAGCTCGTAGGAGTCGAGATTGATGACAAGCTTATCGAAAACAAGCTTCTTTTTCGTGTCTTCCGGGATCTCCGTGCGGCGCAGCACCGCGTTGATGCGCGCGATCAGCTCCTGCATCTCAAAGGGTTTGACGAGATAGTCGTCCGCGCCCATCTCAAGACCGTGGAGCTTGTCGTCCAGCTCGCCTTTCGCGGTGAGCATGATGATGGGGCACTTGCTCGTTTCGCGGATCTTGGCGCACACACCCCAGCCGTCCAGTACGGGCAGCATCACGTCAAGCAGCACAAGGTCGGGTTCCTGCGCTTTGAACTCGTCCACCGCCTTGCCGCCGTCGTCCGCGATGCGCACCTCGAAGCCCTCTTTATCCAGGTACATCTTGATCAGACGGGAAATATTATTGTCGTCCTCCACAACGAGAATGTTGCGTGCCATACCAATCTCTCCTTCCGCACGGATGTGCGTTTTCTCTCGGATGCTTTGCTGTTTTTATGTCCATTATACGCGCGCACGGCGGTTTTTCCTGAACAATTTGTAAACCCTCGGACCGTTTCCCGTCCCCGTGCGGCGGCGTCTTACGCCACCACTTCATTCAGCCGCGCAAGCGTGCAGCCCTCCGCGCGCAGAGGCGGGGTAAGTGAGGCGATCAGCTCCTCCGCCTGTTCCGCACTGCCGAGAAACACGCTGCAGGTCTCCTGCTTCCCGGCAAGGGAAAGGATACTGCCTGCCGCGCGGGAGGCGGACGGCAGCTCCTCATGATAGTCCAGCGCGAAGGAAACGGGACAGTAGCCCGCCGCCCTGACCGCCGCAAGCACCGCATCGGGCGCATCGTCCAGACAGACAAGCCGCGTTTTCGTGTTGCTCGCCGTCCAAAGCTGTTCGTTGGCGCGCTCGATCGCGGCGACCGTCTGCTCCGCGCCTCGCGACGCGTCAACGCGCAGCGCGACCGTGCTGCCGCTGATGACAATATGGCGCAGCAGATCGTCGCTGCCGGAAAGCGCGGCGCCGTCAAAAACGAAGGTTGCCGCGCCGCCGGACGCGGAGATCTGCGTCAGCACGCTTTCCGCGGCAGCGCTGCCGCTTACCGCGACTGTCAGGTAAACGGGCTTGCCGGCGCTGTTCTCCCCATTGTTCTGCGTACCGACGCTGCTGCTTCCGTGCGTTTTTTCGTACTGCTTGTACCGGTCCTCCATAAACGAGGTCGCCGCGTCAATGAACTTGCTGTCGGGAAGTCCGTCCGACTTGCTCTTGATGCGGATCAGGTAGCCGTGATTGACCTTGAGATAGCTGTATCCCAGGGAGAAGAACTTCGTCACCGTGTCCAGCGGCAAAAAGGCGATGTCGCCGCGCACGATGGCTTTGCCGCCGAGCAGCGTATTCGGGTCGTCATTGTCATAGGCCGTCCCTTTTGCCGTGTCAAAGACAAGCACTTTACGCTGCCGGTAGAGCGTGACGAGCTTCTTCTCGCGGTTGTAGGCGCAGTAAATGCCAAGCTCCTTGTTGGAGCTTCCGTCATCGATCGCAGTGTGCGGAATGTAAAACACTCCGTCCGACCAGAACGGCATGGTCTCGTCGTTCAGATTGCAGATCGTATCGTTGATCGAGGTGAAATAAACGATCGGCGCCGCCCGAGTGACCGGCGGCAGGATCGTGCCGAGCATCAGCACGGCAAGCAGCAGGCTCAAAAGCCGCTTTTCCCTTTTCACGGCGGCGCCCCCTTTCGACAGAAATACAGAAATCAAAATATATCGTAATTATAGCAATTTCCGCTTCGCTTTGCAAGTCCTTTACGGCGAGACGTATCCGACCGTCGTGCCGGTGAAATAATGCGTGAGGATCTCCTCGCAGCTCTCGCCCTCGCCGGCGAGAATGTTGGCGCCGTACTGGCTCATGCCGACGCCGTGACCGTAGCCGGTGACATGGAAGGTGATCGTGTCGCCACTTGTCTCCACGGTGAACGACGGCGAGCGCAGCGAGAGCACCGTGCGCAGGTCATTGCCGCGCAGCGTTACGCCGCCGACGCGCAGCGACGTGACGAACCCCGCGTCATTGCGCGAAATATCCCCGATCCAGCCGCTGACTTCTCCGGAAAGCCCGGCGTCGGGATACGCCGCGAGGATGAGCGAGCGAAACTCCCCGGCGCTGAAACGGACGGTCGAATAGTAGTTCGGCACGAGCTGCTCGGTCTCCGGGCTCGACACGCTCTGCAGATACGGCAGGTCGCTCATCCACACCGCGCCGGCGTTCTGCGTACTGCCGCCCACGGACGAGCAGAACACCGCAAGGATCGGCGCATCGTCATAAAGAACGACCTGCCCGTCCGTCTCCCGAACCGCGCGCAGAAGCTTTTCCTCGTAGTAGACCGCCATGCTGCCCCACTGCGCCGCGGCGTCCTCCGCGCTTTTGAACGCCTTGCAGCAGCCGATATCGTCGCAGGCGTCCGCGTCGGGATGGTTGGCGATCTCACCGCTTTGCATTTTGTAGAGCGTATAGGTCCGCGCGGCAATCGCCTGCGCCTTGAGCGCCTCCATCTCGAACGACGCCGGCATCTCGGCGCGCAGCACGCCGAGCAGGTAGTCGCCCATCGTCATCTCCTCCACCGTGCCGCCGTGCAGCACGCGCAGTACGGTGGTCTCGTCGTAATCGGAAACGTTCTGCGCGGCGTCCTGCGCGTCCGCGCCGCCGTCCTCCCCGCGCCGCGGTCCCCCCGCCACCGTCCATGCCAGCGCCCACAAAAGGGCGAACAGCAGGAGAAATACGCGAATGTAATGTTTCATGATCCTGCTCCTTCTCATCTGTTATTACTTCGTCATTTTATGAGAAGATTGTCCGCAAAATGATTCGTGGACAAATCCTTTTGCCTGTGGTATAGTATCTCTATCTTCAACCGGAAAGGACCCGATCACCGTGAAAAAACGATATTGGCCGCTGCTCATCCTCTTTTCCGCCGCCGCGGCTTTCCTCAGAGCCGAGCATCTGCGCACCGGCTTTGACGCCGGCGGTCTGCCGCAAAGCGGCTGCACCGCGGCGTTTGCGCTGCCGCTCGTGCTGCTGCTTGCCGCCGCGGTCTTCTATCTGCTCTGCCGCCGCTATCCCGTGCAGCGCGAGCTGACCGGCGCGATGGAGGAATATTTTCGCTTCGGCTCCACAGCTTCCGTGATGCTTGCCGTGCTGGGCGCGTTCGCGCTCATTGCCGCCGCCGTGCTGAGCCTTCTCAGCCCGTGGCGCACGCTGCTTTCCATGCTGCTGTCCGTCTTTTGGTTCGCATGCGCGGCGGCGGTGCTCTATGTGCTCTTCGCCCTGCGCCGCGGCACGGCGTTTTCGGGCGTCGCACTGCTCACGCCGGTATGCGCGCTGGCGCTGCAGACGGCCGTTTCCTACCGCAGCTCCGCCGCCGACCCCGTGCTGGGGCACCTCTATATCGAGATCCTTGCGCTTTCCGCGCTGACGGTCGCGTTTCTTGAGCTTGCCGCGTTCGCCTTCCGCAACGGCGCGCCGCGCCTGTACCTTCCGCTCAGCGCGCTGTCGGTGATTCTCTGCGCCTGCATGCTCGCCGAGCAGCGAAGCCCTGTGAGCATGGCGTTCTATGCCGGCTTTGCCTTCATCCTCCTCGGCTTCTGCGCCGCCGCGGATTTCGGGAAAGGGCAGAGCGATCAAGCCTTATAAATTTATGAAAGAAAAAGGACGCCTTTCGGCGTCCCTTTTCTTTATAAGATGGAAGATTGGATGAAAAGAAGCTATTGTCTCTTGCAAGTATTAAGATAAGGCACGCTTGTTAACAAAGTTCGGGGAAAATTGTTAAGAATATGTTAAATCCTGTGCAGTATTATGTTAATTCGTGCGGAACGCTGCGCCGCGCGCTTATTTCTCGGCGCAAAGCGGCGCAGTTTATGAAACCCCTGTGTCTGAACAAGGCAAAAACTGCCCGGAAAACTTTCCCGTTCCAAGTGTTTTGCCATCTTCAGTTCGTATTATGTCAACTTGCGGAGCTTCTGGAAAAAGCGCTCCAGCTCCTGCCGGCACTCCTGCTCCAAAACGCCGCCGACAAGCGCGGGCGTGTTGGGAAACCGCTCCATAAACAGGTTCAGCACGCCGCCGCAGGCGCCCATGCTCTCATCGCGCGCGCCGTAATAGACGCGCGGGATGCGCGCGTTGAGGATCGCTCCGGCGCACATGGGGCACGGCTCGAGCGTAACGTAGAGCGCGCAGCCGTCCAGCCGCCACGAGCCCAGGCGTTCGTTCGCCGCGGCGATCGCCTCCATCTCGGCGTGGGAAGCGGTCGCGTGCTTTTCCTCCCTGCGGTTGCGTCCGCGGCCGACGATCTCGCCGCCGTGCACGATCACGCAGCCGACCGGCACCTCGCCGTGCTCCGCCGCCTCACGGGCAAGTGCGAGCGCTTCTTTCATATATGCTTCGTGTTCCATTGCCGCGGTCCTTCCTTTCCTTCGCCCTGCAAGGTGCAAGCGGTCATAAAACTTCATGCGCAGTATTGCGCACCACGATCATGGGCAAAAGCCAGAGCGCATGAAGTTTTTGCGCATCATTTTCGGTTGCCCCGAAGGGGCGAGAAAATGGCGCATCTTGTTTTTTTGCCATGCTTTTGCATAGCAAAAGAGTCGGTCAGGCGCGCCCTGTTTTCCGCTCTGCCGCGTAAGCGGCAGGAAAACGGCATCGCAAAAAAGGGCGAAACTCGTTTTCACCTTTTCTCCTGTTTGAAAATTGGAATAATTGTCCATACTCCCCGTAAACTGAACTGTCAGAACGAGGAGGAACCTTTATGCGCAAAGTCAATCTGCTGCGCTGCGACGTCGCACGCGACAGCTCACTGCAGGATCTTTTCACCGATCTGTCTGAAATGCGTTTCGCGCTTTCGCAGGCCTATACCCGCTTCAACAGCGCGGTCGAGCCGGAGCTTGTGGACGCCTGCGTGTTTGAGATCAACGCCATCCAGTCGCGCTACAACTACCTGCTGCGGGTGATCAAGGAAAGTGGCGGAGAAGCCGAATGCAGAATCTGCTCCGAGGGGGTCTGTTCATGGATTTAGAAAGCAAAATCGCTCTTGCCCTTCTGTGCGCCTTTCTGGTGCTGGGCGTCGTGCGGCTGTTCGCAGCGCCGCTGAAGTTCGCGCTCAAGCTCGTGCTCAATACGCTGCTCGGCTTTTTCGCGCTGTTTCTGCTTGGTCTCACCGCGCCGCTGACGGGATTTGCGCTGGGGCTGAACCTCTTCAACGCGCTCGTCATCGGCATTCTGGGCGTGCCGGGACTTGTTCTGCTGGTGCTGCTGCAGGCGGTGTTCGTTTAGCTTACATATTTTCCGTGTGTCCCGCCGGTGCCGCTTCGCTCGTTTCCCAGCCGCGCAGCGGATAGCGCTGCATCGCGCCGAAGATCTTCTGCTTGAGGTCGGGGTACTTCTTTTCCAGCTCCGCGATCAGCTCCTTGATCTCCTGACGGCGGCTGGCGCCGTCCAGCGGGCAGGGGTTGCGGACAATGGGCAGCCGCAGGCGGTTCGCCGCGGCGCGCACCTGCTTTTCCCTGACGTAGAGCAGCGGACGGATCTGCGTGACATCCATGCGGCTCAGATACGTCACCGGCTGGAAGCAGCCGATGCGTCCCTCAAAGAGCATATTCATAAGGTAGGTCTCCACCGCGTCGTCAAAATGGTGCCCAAGCGCGATCTTTCTGATCCCGCGCTGCGTGATGGCGGTGTTAAGCGCGCCGCGGCGCAGCTTCGCGCACAGTGAGCAGGGGTTTGACTCCCTGCGCTCCTCGAACACGATCTCGTAGATCGGCACCTCCACGCGCGCATACTCCACGCCAAGAGAGCGGCAAAACTCCGCCACGGGTGCAAAATCCATACCCGGCGTGCCGCCGTCGACCGTCAGCGCGGTCACCTCAAAGCGCTTGGGGTAAAAGGTTTTGAGCCGCGCGAGCGCGGCAAGCGTCAGGAGAGAATCCTTCCCGCCGGAGACGCCGACGGCAACGGTCTCCCCCTGCTGTATCATGTCATAGTCCTCGATGCATCGGCGGACAAGCCCTAAAATTTCCTGCATAGGCGAGCCTTTCTGTGCGATTTCTTCATTTGCGGTCTGAGAAAACGCAAGATAAAACGAGATATCAAGAGATTTCGCGAGTTATCCATCAGCTAAATCAAATTGCTGTTGACAATTCTCCGTGCGGGTGCTATAAATATCCTTGTTCCGATTTTAGCAAGGGACAAGAAAAATGTAAAGCATTTGCTTTCATTCATAGATGAAACGGAGGAAAACACACCATGTCCACTTTTATGGCGAACAAGGGCAACATCGAGCGTAAGTGGTACGTCATCGATGCCGCCGGCAAGCCCATGGGCAAGACCGCTGTTGCTGCAGCCGATCTGCTCCGCGGCAAGCTCAAGGTTACCTACACCCCGCACGCTGATTGCGGTGACCATGTCATTATCATCAACGCTTCCAAGGCCGTTCTCACCGGCAACAAGCTGGAGCAGAAGTACTATCGTACGCACTCCGGCTGGGTCGGCGGTCTGAAGGAGACCAAGTACCGCATCCTCATGCAGGAGAAGCCCGAGCTGGCGATGCGCGTCGCCGTGCGCGGCATGATGCCCCGCAACACCGTGACCAAGGACTCTCTCAAGCGCCTGCACATCTATGCCGGTGACACGCACGAGCAGCAGGCTCAGAAGCCCGAAGTTTTTGAAGTCAAGTAAGGGAGGATATGAAGAATGTATCAGTCTAAGAAGCCTTATCTCTACGGCACCGGCCGCAGAAAGTCCTCCGTTGCCCGCGTTCACCTGTTCCAGAACGGTACCGGCGCGATCACCATCAACGGCCGCGACATCGACGATTACTTCGGTCTTGAGACCCTGAAGATGGTCGTCCGTCAGCCCCTGGTCACCACCGAGGAGCTCGGCAAGGTCGACATCGTTGCCACCGTCGAAGGCGGCGGCGTTTCCGGTCAGGCCGGCGCGCTGCGTCACGGCATCGCCCGCGCGCTGCTGCTCGTCAATCCCGAGTACCGCACCGCTTTGAAAAAGGCGGGCTTCCTCACCCGCGATCCTCGTATGAAGGAGCGCAAGAAGTACGGCCTGAAGGCCGCCCGTCGTGCTCCCCAGTTCTCCAAGCGCTGATTTTGTTATCAGTTACCCCGGAAAACTTCGGTTTTCCGGGGTTTTCTT
>SAMEA3663296__coassemble_277_pt1 | contig 24226 bp, 22 predicted proteins | sample SAMEA3663296__metabat2_low_PE_021 | metagenome-assembled genome bin SAMEA3663296 (sample SAMEA3663296) | pig gut metagenome | biome: pig gut; feature: pig-associated habitat; material: faeces | place: China | collected 2013
TTGCGCATTAGGCGGCAACCGGGTTTCTCGACAGGCTGAATCCCGCCGGGGCAAGCCCGGCGGGATGGTTACCGATGAAGTGGATTTGAATTTCTGTCCGGCAAACGCATTTTTCTGCCGCTTACACCGTGCCACCTACGATCCGCTCATAGGTCCGGGCCGTCAGACCGTACACCAGCGCGTACACTGCGGCAAAGACCGCCAGCGTCCCCGCCGTGCAGAGAGCGAACAGACCCACGTCGTACAGACCGAACAGCTCCAGAATGCGGCAGAGCATGGGGAAAGCCGCCAGAATATGCAGTCCCGCCGCCAACAGGGGCAGAAAGAACACCAGCAGGATCTGCCCCCGGATGGAAACGCCCACCTCCCGACGGCTCATGCCTACCTGCTGCATGATCTGATAGCGGCGCTGATCCTCATAGCCCTCGGAGATCTGCTTGTAGTAGATGATGAGCACCGTAGCCAGCAGAAACAGCATCCCCAGGAAGATGCCCAAAAACAGGAAACCGCCGTACATGGCGTAGAATTCCTCCGCCATCTCCTGACGGCTGGCTACGCCGTAGTTCCCGTCGGAGACTGCCAGAACGGTCTTGGCGCAATCCAGCTTTTCGCTGTCGGTGCCGTTGATGTTCAGGTGGATGCGGAAGGTCCGGCGGACCAGATCCATGTTCATCAGCTGCTCCGCCAGGGCACCGTCCGCCACCAGGCCCAGCGTGACCTCATTGCTGACAATGGCGCTGTCTCCGGCAGGAAAACTGTCCAGCCGGGCTTTCACCCGAATGGGTGCCTCCTCATACTCATAAAAGAAGGTCTCCGGCAGCGCAAGCTCGCCGTCCGCACAGACCAGCACTTCGTTTTCCTCCAGAGCGACCGCATCCCCCGTCAGGCGGCTGTACTCCTCCGCCGTCAGAACCGTGACCTCCGTCAGAAGATCGTTCTGGTCTATGTTGGTCAGCAGCGTATTGCCGCTGTATCTGGCGTGGAAGGAGGCGCAGGTTTCATACCGCAAGTCCGTCACCTGCCGCCCCGCGTCTGCCACAGCCCGCTGCACCAGATCCAATGTGGCGGCGGAGTCGGTATCGTTCTTTAGCGTCTGAGTCACCAAAATATCGTCGGGATACTTGCCATCCAGAGACGATTCCGATCCCAGATAGAGGCACAATGTCCCGGATACCGTCACCAGCACCATGCAGGCCAGAATACAGATATTGGCAAGACCCACTGCCTGATGCTCCGATAATAGGTTTATTGATGAGCATTTTTAGATTTTTGGGAATCCATAACGGCACATTTCTTGACAATTTACCAAATATATAATAGAATTTTCCAGTGTAAGGGACAATCTAATTTAATCTGAGGTTGATTAATCTGCAAACAGCCATGCCTATCCCGCGCATTTCCTTTCGCAAGGCTTTCAAAGCCTCGGCCTGTTTATCACGATTTTTATTACGCTAAGAAGCGTATTAAAAAAGGAAGGTGTTGTTATGGCTGCTACCCTGAAACTCATTCTGATTGCGCTCGGCTTCGCAAGTGTGTTTCTGCTCGTTGGTCTGCTGCTGCGCAGCAAGATCAAAGTTCTGCAGAAGCTCTTCCTGCCGGCATCTGTGATCGGCGGAATCGTCGGACTGATTCTCGTGCAGGTTTTCTCCCGCGTCGGCGCAGTTGCAGAGCAGGTGACGAACTATGTGTCCGTTATGGACGCCCTGCCTGCGATCCTCATTGTACCCATCTTCGCTTCTACTCCGCTTGGCAACTTCAAACGCAAGGATGACATTGGAATGGCTTCCGGTAAGGCTACCGCCGGTATTGCCAACGGCGTTTTCTGGCTGATGTGCGGCATAATGACTGTACAGATGGTCATCGGTTTTGGCGTGAACTTCTTCATGACCAAGGCCGGCTCTGCCATTCCCTTCTACAAAGTATGGGGCTTTGAATTGGCGGCCGGCTTCACCGGCGGTCACGGCACTGCCGCCAGCATCGGCGCCATCTACAGCGGCATTCCCGCAGTTGCGGAATTTGCCTCTCAGGGCAAGGACGTTGCCACCACTTTCGCTACCTTCGGTCTGATCGGCGGCATGATACTCGGTATCATCTTCATTAATATCGCTGCCAGAAGAGGCAAGACCGCTGTTATGAAGAAGCCCACCGCGCTCGAAGGCGTTGCGCTCACCGGTCTGCAGAACGACGTCTCCAAGCAGGATTCTCTCGGCAGAGAAACCACCAAGAGCTTCACCATTGAAACCCTGTCCGTACATCTGGCCGTGATTCTGGGCGTAGTGCTCGCTTCTTATGGTGTCAGCGCACTGCTTGCCAGGGTTCCCGCCATCGGCTCCCTGCTCAAGCAGTTGCCCGTATGGTCCATCGCCATGGTGCTGATGCTGCTTGCGAACAAGCTGATTTCCGCGCTGAAGCTCGAGTGGATGTTCGATAAGAAGGTCGTGCAGAAGCTATCCGGCTTTATGACCGACTTCGCCATCGTCTGCGCCATCGCTTCTATGAACCTCAAGACCATCGCTACCTTCATCGTACCCATCGTGATCTGCTCCGTCATCGGCTTTGTGGTCACTTACTTTTACGTGTTCAAGCTCACCAAGTTCATCACCGGGAGCGAAGCGCCCTTTGAGCACTCCATCATCGCATGGGGCACCAGCACCGGCGTTCTGATGACCGGTCTTGTGCTGCTGAAGGTCTGCGATCCGAACTATGAGACCAGTACCCTCAACAACTTCTCCAAGGGCTTTGCGATCATGTCCATTGTACAGGCTGCCATCCTCGGCGTGGTGATGCCCATTCTCATCGGCAAGACGGACACGCTCGGCATCCTCCTCGTTTCCCTGGTAATGGCTGTTGCGTTCACCGCAGGAGCCGTAATTGTCGGTATCGTGCGCAGAAAGCGCCTTGCAAAGGTAACAGTCTAATATGAATACACAGGAATTTATTTTCAGCGCCTCGGATGAGCTGCAGGAAAAGACAAGCATTCTATCCGATCATATTTGGGATGCGGCAGAAACGGCCTTTACCGAGGTGAAAAGTGCCGCGTACATGAAGGAGTATCTCGCTTCGGAGGGCTTTACGATCGAGTCCGGAGTTGCCGATATCCCTACCGCCTTCACCGCAACGTACGGCAGTGGTCGTCCTCACATCGGACTGTTGGCCGAGTATGATGCGCTGAGCGGTCTTTCCCAGGAGGCAGGTGTCGCCGTACAGAAGCCTATCACCGCCGGCGGCAACGGACACGGCTGCGGACATAACCTGCTCGGCGCCGGCTGTGCCCATGCAGGTGTTCTGATCAAGCGCTATCTCGCCGAAACCGGAAAATCCGGCACGGTGACCGTGTTTGGCTGCCCTGCGGAAGAGGGTGGCAGCGGAAAGACGCGCATGGCGGGCAAAGGCGTATTCGCCGGTCTCGACTGTGCACTTTCCTGGCACCCGGGAGAGTTCAGCGGTGTTGTTCCCGTTTCCACGATGGCAAATGTCCAGGTGAACTACCGTTTCCACGGCAAGGCAAGCCATGCGGCCTCTTCCCCGTATATGGGCAGAAGTGCCCTCGATGCGGTGGAACTGATGAATGTCGGCAGTAACTATCTGCGCGAGCATATTCCCCCCGGATGCATGCTCCATTATGCCGTTCTGAACACGGGCGGGTTTTCGCCCAACGTGGTACAGGCGGAGGCAGAGTCCACCTATCTCATCCGCGGCGCAAAGGTCGAGGATGCGGCAGCTGTTAAGGCGCGTGTGGACAAGATTGCGCAAGGCGCAGCGCTGATGACTGAGACTGAGGTGGAGATCATCTTTATGAAGGCCTGCTCCCACTATATGCCGAACAGTGTTTTGGGCAAGCTCTTAACCGAGTGCCTCAATACCGTGGGTGCTCCCGCATACGACGAGGAGGATTTCGCTTTTGCAAATGCCATCCGCGCCACCACGCCCACCAAAACGGAGAGCTCCGGACTTCTGAAGAAGATGTTTTTGCCCTTGCTCCCCGCAGAGCAGAAAGCGGTTGCCGAGCAGATGTTAAGTGCGGAGTTCAACACCATCTGTCTCCCGGCGGTAACCATGCGTCAAACGGTGCCAGGCTCCACCGATGTGGGCGATGTCAGCTTGAACTGCCCCGTTAGCTGGTTTGAATATGTCACCTGTGCTCAGGGTACTCCGGCGCATTCGTGGCAGATGGTGGCACAGGGGAAGTCTGCCGCGGCCCATAAGGGCACCGTGCAAGCGGGCAAGGTCATCGCTCTTGCGGCCGTTCGGCTTCTTGAGGACGAGACCATCTTACCGCGGGCATGGGAGGAATTCCGTAGCAGCATGGGCGGCAAGAGCTATAGTTGCCCCATCCCAGACGAATACAACAGACTGTAATCCGTAATTACTGAACCAAAGCCCCACCTTGTGCGGGGCTTTCCAGCCTGTCGAAAAAGTCCAGCTGCGGCTGGGCTTTTTCGCATTTATATGGTACAATAAGCACGGGTGATGAAAGATGTTGGAACTATGAGGAACTGGCAGAAGATGCCCGATATACGCCTGAGTACCAGGAGCTTTACAAGAAACGCAAAGAAACGATTGAACGGGACTTTGCGGATGCGAAAGAAAAACACGCCATGCGTTATACACAGTACAGAGACTTGGCTCAGGTGACAAACTGGGTGAAGCTTAAATTTGCTGCCATGAACCTCAAAAAACTGGCGAGGTGGAAATGGAATGACTCTGCCCATTTCCTGTTTTCGACTCTATTTTCCCGAATATGCGCTGAAAACCCGGTTGCCGCCTAATGCGCAACCGGGTTTCTCGACAGGCTGAAGCGGAGCCGGTTCAAGCCGGCTCCGCCTGTTCCGCAGAGATCGTATGTCAGGAGATCGTTTGTGTTACCTGTTTTTCTGAGCTTCGAGATAGTCGTTGAGCTCACTGTTGACAATGTCCGTGATGAACATATGACCGGGGGCATGCGTGATCATGATGGGAGGCTTCGCATTCTCGACGGCGGCCTGAGGCGTCACGCCGCAGGGCCAGAACACGGGGATCTCGCCCTCGTAGATGTCGACCGCATCGCCGAAGTCGGGCTTCATGGCATCGACGCCGATGGCGGCGGCAGGTCCCATGTGATAGGGCGCGCCGTGTACATTGGGCATCTTGACGGTGATCTCGTAAGCCTTTTTGGCGTTCTCGGGCGTCATCGGACGCATGGAGCAAACGGTCGGTCCGCTGAACGGTCCGACGGGGACCGTCGGGAACAGCGGCACCTTAAACATCGGGACATTACGCTTTTGCGCGATGTGGCGGATTTCGATGCCCTCACGAATGAGCGCCTCCTCGAAGGAGAAGGAGCAGCCGATCAGGAAGCCGACATAGCCGTCCTTCCAATACTCGGAAACATCGGTCAGCTCTTCACCGGTCCAGACGCCGTCGCGATAGATGCGGTACTTGGGGATATCGGTGCAGATGTTGCCGCCTTCGCCCATGGCGTGCGTCTCGGGCGTGCCCTTGATGATCTCAAGGATGGGGCACGGAAAAGGGTTTTTCCTGGCGTATTCTTCAAAATCACCGGCATAATCAGGCGGCAGAATGACGAGATTGGCCTGTGCATAGCCGGCGCACATACCGGAGGTCGGGAAGTCAATCTTCCCCTCGCGGATGAGCTTGCGGACCTCAGAGGGTTTCATGTTGATATACGGAGTAATGTCAAATGTCACGGCAATCGTTCTCCTTTCCGATTTGTTGGCGGTTTTTATTAGGCGCGGCTGACAGCGGTGCGCAGGGTCTTGAGCGCAGCGCGCTGGGTCAGCAGCGCGTCCTGCGCGGCGGCAATGGAGACCTGAACGAAGCGGACTCTGTCGCCAGCTTTGAGCTGTGCAAGGATGCGGAAATCTGCTGAAATGACGTTTGCTATCTTGGTATAGCCTCCGGTCGTCTGCCGGTCGGAGAGCATGATGATGGGCTTGCCGGCAGTCGGCACCTGAATGGCGCCGAACGCGATGCCGTCGGAGATAATGTCGCCGCTCTCGCCCTTATGCTCAATGATTTCGCCGTCAAGACGGCAGCCCATGCGGTCAAACTCGGGCGTAACGATATAGGATTCGCTGAGGAAGGTCTCGATGCCGTGTTCCGTAAACATATCGTCCTGCGGACCGAGAACCACGCGGATCTTATACTCAAGGCGCGGAACAAATTCCGGAGAAATATGGCGGATATTCAACCCGCGCAGGTCGGGATTCGGTTTGCGGAATTTGATCACATCGTCCTTCTGGAGCTTGCGGCCCTCAACGCCGCCGATCTTTGCCTTCATGTAGGTCGAGCGGCTGCCCATGACGGGCGCGATATCCAGACCGCCAGCAAAGGCGATATAGGCGCGGCAGCCAGAGCGCAGACCCGCAAAGCGGAGCACCTGCCCTGCTTCGACGCGGATCGCGGCATAGTTTGGGATGGGCTGATTGTCGATCGTGGGACCGAGGTCGCCGCCGGCGATGGCAATTGCGTTGGGGGCGTCAAAGCGGATCTGGGGACCCAGCATCGTGCATTCCAGAACGGCCTCATCCTCGGGGTTATCCACAAGAATGTTGGCAATGCTCATTGCCCGCGGATCGACGACGCCGGAAACGGGTACGCCGAACTGCTGATAGCCGATGCGACCGAAGTCCTGCACCGTGGTCAGAAGACCGGGGTTGAGAATGGTGATGCTCATTTTGCGCCCTCCCCTCTCGGATAGGTCCTGCAGACATAAGTGCCTGCCTCCGCTTCCGCGGCAATTCTGTCGTACTCCGCCTGATCGATGGCGCGGAACTTGATATACTGCCCCGCCTGCGGAAGGATGGGCGTCTCGCGGTTCGGATCATACATCTTGACCGGCGTGCGTCCGATGAGCTGCCAGCCTCCCGGGGAGTCAATGGGATATACGCCGGTCTGCTTGCCGGCAATGCCGACGGAACCGGCGGGGATCCTCACGCGGGGCTGACTCAGACGCGGAGCGGCGATGGATTCATCCATACCGCCGAGGTAGGTGAAGCCCGGTGTAAAGCCGAGCATGTAAATGAGATATTCGGTGGAGGTGTGGATGTCGATGACCTCCTGCTCCGTCTTCCCTGCGTTTTCAGCCACGAATGCAAGGTCGGGACCCATCTCTTCTCCGCCATACAGCACCGGGATCTCCAGCACGGACGAAGGCGGGATCTCGATCTTGTCAAGCTGCGTCAAAAGGCTTTTGAGCTTCTTGACCAGTGAACCGTAGGAAATGACGCCCGGATCATAATGCACCATCAAAGAGCGATAGGTCGGCACGGTTTCGACGATGCCGGGGATCTTCGCATTCTCAAGCGCAATGTTAAACGCACGGATCTGCGCATTGATACTCTCGCTGATCTCATTGCCAAATTCTGCGGTCAGCGCCGTGTCGCCGCTGAGCAGAAACCTTACATCAGCCATGGTTATGACCATTCCTTTCTTGAGATTATGATTCGGCGGCCCGCAAAGCAGGCCGCTGTATCATGAAAGCGATTCGATCAGGCAAAGAGCTTGGCAAGGTTGGGCAGCGCGGTAACGGCGAGGTAGCCGGCAACGCCGACCACGCACCAGCCGAGCACCTGCAGCCACACGGGATGCTTGTAATCACCCACGACGGACTTTTTGTGGCAGCCAAGCAGCATGCACAGAAGGGAGATCGGCAGGATCAGACCGTTGACGGCGCCCGCCAGAATGACCATGCGCTTTGCGCCGCCGAGGATCGCCATAACGAGCGTGGAGAAGGCAATGAAGCCGACGATGAACCACTTTTCGTTCTTGGCAATAAACGGGTGGGCGGTCTTGAGGAAGGAAACGGAGGTATACGCCGCGCCGATGACGGACGTGATACCGGCGGAGAACAGCGCTATGCCGAACAGGCGGTAACCAACGTCGCCGGCAGCGAGACGGAAGGCCTCGGCGGCGGGGTTGGAGGCGCCGGTGACAGCCGCGACATTTTCAGCCACGACCGCAGTGCCGGCCGTGCAGACGCCAAGCACGCAGAGGAACAGCAGGATACGGACCGAGCCGGAGACACCGATACCGGTGAGGACGGATTTGCGGAAGTATTTGACTTCATCCTTGCTGCCGCCGTTGCCGGCATCCAGCAGACGGTGCGCGCCGGAGAAGGTGATGTAGCCGCCGCAGGAGCCGCCGAGCAGCGTGATCATGACGGGGATGAGATCCTTGGGATTTTCAGGGGTGAAGATGTGAACGACCGCGTCGCCGACGGGGGGCTTGGACATGAACGCAACGATCAGCATGACGATGATGATGATGCCGCCGAGAACCTGCGCAACTCTGTCCACGATGCCCTTGGCATTCTTGGAAAGGAAGATGCAGATGGCCAGCACACCGCCGATGATAACGCCGGCCTTTTCGGGAATGCCGATCGCGGCATTAAAGCCGAGTGCCACGCCGCCGACATTGCCGATGTTGAACGCGAGACCGCCGATGACGACCAGGACGATGAGGAGATAGCCGAGACCGGGGAGCACCTTGTTGGCGATCTCCTGGCCGCGCAGACCGGATGCGCCGATGATGGACCAGACGTTGGTCTGCGCGATCATATCCATGATGATGACACAGACGATAACGCAGGCAAACGAGGAGAGGTACTTTGCAGTAAACTGGGAAGTTTGGGTCAGGAAGCCGGGTCCGATGGCGGAAGTCGCCATCAGGAATGCTGCGCCGAGCATAACGGATAGGCTTTTCTTTTCATTGGTCTTTTCGTTGCTCATAAATAACCTCCTAAAAATTATTTTCCGCTTATCGCGGGTAATCTCTTACCAGGTCACACAATTTCGGAAATGGGCGCGATCGTTACGCCTTCCGCCTCAAGTGCCGCGCGGATCCTCTTGACGAACTCAACAGCGGAGGGATTGTCGCCGTGGACGCAGATGGAATGGGCGTCCAGAGGAACTTCTTCGCCGGTGATGGCAGTGACCTTCCCCTCCTTGACCATACGGACGGTCCGCGCGATGGCTTCGTCCGCATCGTGGATGACGGCGCCGGGAAGCTTGCGGGGAACGAGGGAGCCGTCCGCCTGATAGGCGCGGTCAGCGAACACCTCGCTGGCAACACGGAGACCGACCTGCCTGCCCGCTTCGATCATCTTGCTGTTGGCAAGACCGAGCAGAATGACGTCCTTGTCCACTTCGGCAATCGCTTCCGCGATGGCAAGCGCGAGATCCATATCCTTGCCCGCCATGTTGTAAAGAGCGCCGTGGGGCTTGCAGTGCTGGAGTCTGAGGTCATAGGTCTTTGCAAAGGCCATCAGCGCGCCAAGCTGGTACTTGACGTATGCCTTCGCTTCTTTCGGAGAACAAACCATGTTGCGGCGACCAAAGCCCATCAGATCCGGGTAGCCGGGGTGCGCGCCGACAGCGACACCCGCCGCTTTCGCATTCGCGACGGTCTTATCCATCACGAGCGGATCGCCGGCATGATAGCCGCAGGCGATGTTTGCCGAAGAGACATGAGCGATCACTTCTTCGTCAAGCCCGATCTTATATGCGCCGAAGCTTTCACCCAGATCGCTGTTGAGGTCTACTTTGTACATAATGATCCCCTCCTTTAAAATTGTTGCAGCGGCATTCTGCAAGTTTCGGAACGGGCAAATTCATCAAAAGAATGAAAAACCGCCAAATCTTGACAGAATATCCTTTCTGTTGTATAAATTTTATCGTAGAAATAGTATCATTTCTATTCAAATATACGCAGGAAATATAATTATATTGCAGCAAAGGAGAGAAAGACGCCATGTTTTTTGTAGATGATAACCAAAAAGCCAATTTTGCAATGTCGTACGCGTTCCCTCTCATTGTCCACGAAACCTGCCTGAAAGATAAGCCGCTTGGCTTCAACGCCTGGCACTGGCACGAGGAGCTGCAGTTCAGCATCGTGCTCGAGGGTGAAATGGTAATGACGCTTCAGGGCTGCAATTATACCCTGCGCCCGCGGGACGGCATTTTCATCAACTCCAACATTGAGCACATGTCGCGTCCGACTACGCCGGAGTCCGCGCGTTACCTCACGCTCAACGTGCAGCCGTCCCTGCTCACGCTCTTTCACGGAAGCGTCGTCGAACAAAAATACTTCCTGCCCTATATCAAGGATCCGCAAATGCAGGTGGTCACTTTTTCCGCCGACGGCGAGGAGGAGCTTCTGTTCGCGCAGGTCAGCGAGCTGTTCCGCGTTTTGCAGGACGGCGGCTTCGGCTATGAGCTGGAGGCATACAGCCGGCTTTTGACTGTGTGGCATCTGCTGCTGCGGCGCAGCGAAGCCTCCCTTGTTCCTCCGCGCCTCAATGAGCGCTATGAAGCCAGGGCGATCCTCAGCTTCCTGCACGAGCATTACGGCGAGCGGCTCACCCTCGATGATATTGCCGCCGAGATCCATGTCAGCAAAAGCGAGTGCTGCCGTTTGTTCCAGTCCTCCTACGGCTGCTCCATCTTCACCTACCTCACGGATTACCGTCTGCAAAAAAGCGTTCTTCTGCTCACGGACTCGCTGCTCTCCGTGCTGGATATCTCGGATATGTGCGGTTTCAACTCGACCAGCTACTTCATCAAGCGCTTTCGTGAAAAGGTCGGCATGACGCCGCTTCAATACCGCAAGAAGGCGGCGCAGAATAAACACCGAACCGCCATTTGACGTGCATCGGAAAAGCAGCCCCGGTACATGCTTTTCATTTCAGTTTACGCCCTGTCTCTCTGCGGGAGAAGGTCTTTCCGTCAGCACAGCCGCGCAGGTGGTACGGCGCCTTTTTCTCTTCCCGGATCCTTCCGCCCGTTTTTCTAAAGTCCTTTCTGCTGCAAAAGCGAAAAAGAGAGCGGGGTGCTCACACCCCGCTCTCTTTCTTGCTGTTATCGTCCCTTGCGTGCCGGTATTTACTTGTTCAGCTTGGCAAGCACATCTTCAAGCGCATCATGCACGCCTTCTTCAAAGGTGGGATGGGGACGCAGGACCTTGAGCATCTGCTCGACCGTCAGACCGTTGACAATGGCAGTCGCCATTTCCGAGATCATGTCGGTGGCGTGTTCGCACATGAACTGCGCGCCGACGATGACGTGCGTCGCCTTGTCCGCCACGACCTTCATAAAAGCGCGCTCGCCGTCGCGGATGACGGTCTTGCCGTTGGAGAACATGACATACTTGCCGGATACGACCTCGCGTCCGGCAGCCTTGGCCTCGTCTGCCGTGATGCCGACGCAGGCAATTTCGGGCACGCAGTAAATGCAGCTCGGCACAGCCGAAAGATCGGTCATGCCCTTGCCGCCGACCATGCGCTCAACACAGTCCGTCCCCTGCGCGGAGGCGACGTGGGCAAGCTGGATCTTGCTGGAAACATCGCCGATGGCGTAAACGCCCGGCAGCGAGGTCTCATAGTTCTCATCGACCCTGATGGAGCGCCCATTCATCTCAACGCTGACGCCGTCGGCAAACAACCCCTCCGTGTAGGGGCGGCGTCCGATGGCGCACAGCACGGCTTCGCCGGAGACGGAAAGCGCCTTGTCCTTATTCGTAAAGTTGACTTTGAGCGCATCGCCGTCCTTCTCCACATTGGCAACGAGAGAATTGGTATAGACGTCCACGCCGTGCTTTTTGAGGATCATCGACAGGTTCTGACCCAGCTCGCGGTCCATGTTGGGCAGCAGGCGGTCAAGCCCCTCGATAATCGTCACCTTACAGCCGAGGTCGGCGTAAAACGTGGCAAATTCGACACCGATGACGCCGCCGCCGATGATGACGAGCGAGTCATACAGATGGTCGCAGCCCTCAAGCAGCTCGTCGGAGGTCAGAACGCCGGGAAGGTCAAGTCCCGGGATAGGCGGACGCGCCGGAACGGAGCCGGTCGCAAGAAGGATCCGCTCGGCCGTGATGACCTTCTCCCCCTCTTCCCCGACGAATTTGACCGTACCGCTGCCGGTCACCGTGCCGGTACCGCGCAGAAGGTCGACCTTCGCCGCCTTGAACATGCCTTCGATGCCGCCGGAGAGCTTGGCGCTCACCTCGCGCTTGCGTGCAAAGATGGCGGACATATCGAAATGCACCTGCTCCGCGCCCACACCGAATTTTTCGCCGCCGTTGATGCCGGCAATGATCTCGGATGAGTGGAGCAGCGTCTTGGTCGGGATACAGCCGCGGTTGAGGCAGGTACCGCCGACCTCGCGGTTCTCGATCACCGCAGTCTTGAGCCCGCGCTTGGCAGCATGGAGCGCGGCGACATAGCCGCCGGGACCCGCGCCGATGATAAGCAGTTGATAATCAGACATAACCGATGGTATCCTTTCTTAAGGCAGCGCCGCACAAATCCGATGCGCGGTGCTGCGCAGACAGTTTTTTCGCCGGAGCGGGCGGAGTTGCCGCAGGACGCCCGACGGATTTCAAGCGATATGATGCAAGCAAGTGCAAGCTATGCGCCGCGCATGGTGCGGCGCTGCCTCAAATATCCTGCTCACGCAGGAGCGCGCAGAGATCCTCTGCGACCATACCGCATTCCGGCAGCGAGCGAACGCGGGCGCACAGATCCTCCACCGCAAAGCGGCAGGCGCAAAGCCCCTCGCGCAGCGGCGCGACGAACTCCGTTTCCATCGCATCGGTGTAGACGCTCACGTCTTCGCACAGTCCGTCCCTGACCGCGAACTCGAGCGTGATCTCGCCCCAGTCAAATTTTGCGCTGCAGGAAAAGCTGAACGGGCGCATTTTCCCGTAGTTCCAGTCCCACGATGAAAAGCCTTCCCACAGCTCATGCAGCCGCCGCTGATCGAAGTCGGCGCTGCAAAGCGGCTCCGCCCTGCACCCGTAGACCGTTTCAAACGCCGCGATCATCGCCTTTTCCATCATCTCAACGCTCAGCTCCGGCTTTCGCTCGCATAAGTTGACCACACGCGAGCGCACGGAAGCCACGCCCTTGCTCTCGAGCTTTGCCTTCGACGGATTGAGGTACTTCCCCAGATTCGCCATATCGACATTCAGCAGCAGCGTTCCGTTGTGGAAGGAGCAGCCGTTGTGTGAATAGAACGAATTGCCGGAGAACTTGCGCCCGTCGGTGAGTACGTCATTGCGCCCGGAGATCTCCGCCGGAATGCCGAGCAGACGGCAGGCCTCGACAATGACGCACTGCTGCCTGCGCAGGTCGTAATCCTGCGTGCGCACGCAGAAGGTGAAGTTGAGGTTGCCCATGTCGTGATAGACCGCGCCGCCGCCGGAGAGGCGGCGGGCAAGGTGCCCGCCGTCCTTTGAAAGCTCCGTCGTGCGGCATTCCTGCCACGCGTTTTGATTGCGTCCGATGACCACCGTGTGACGGTTCTGCCACAGATAGAGGGTGCAGACGCCCTCCTCCGCGGTTTCCGTCAGGTATTTTTCCAGCGCAAGATTCTTGTACGGATCCGTTCCGCTTTCAATGTAATATCGAAGTGTATGGATCATGCAAACTGATAGCGCAGCACCATGCTGCGTGCCGCGGCGACTTCGTCCAGGCGGCGCACCGGCGTGTGGAGCGGAGCGTCGTGAAGCGCCTGGGGATTTTCGTACGCCATATCGTAAAGCTTGAGATAGATGTCGCACACCTCGTCCATCAGCTCCTTGCTCTCGGTCTCGCAGGGCTCGACCATGAGCGCCTCGTGAACGATGAGCGGGAAGTACATGGTGGGCGGATGCAGACCGAAGTCGAGCATTCCCTTGGCAACGTCGAGCGCGGAGCAGCCGGTCTCATCGTGGAGCCTGACAAGGCTCATGACGAACTCGTGCATGCAGATCTCGTCATACGCCATATCGAACTTGGTCTTCAGCCGCGCCATCATGTAGTTGGCGTTGAGCACGGCGCACTTGGCGGCGTCGGGGATCCCCTGCCTGCCGAGCGACAGCACATAGGTCAGCGCCTTGATCACAACGTCAAAGTTGCCGTAGAACATCTTCACGCGGCCGATGGATTTTTCGGGGTACTCAAAATCGAACCTGCCGTCCTTCTCCACGACCAGAGGACCGGGCATGTACTTGCGCAGGAAGTCCTTGCAGCCGACCGCGCCGGCGCCGGGACCGCCGCCCCCGTGCGGCGTTGCAAAGGTCTTGTGGAGGTTGGAGTGGATGCAGTCAAAGCCCATGTCGCCGGGACGGACGACGCCCATCACGGCGTTGAGGTTCGCGCCGTCGTAATAGCACAGACCGCCGGCCTCGTGCACGATCCTGGTGATCTCAAGAATGTTCTTGTCAAAGATACCGACCGTATTGGGGTTGGTGAGCATGAGACCCGCCGTGTCGGGACCGACCGCGGCGCGCAGCGCGTCAAGGTCGACGCAGCCGTCGCTGCCGGAGGGGATATTTACGACCTGGAAGCCGCACATGGCAGCCGTTGCCGGGTTCGTGCCGTGGGCAGAGTCCGGAACGATGATCTTCGTGCGCGCGGTGTCACCGCGGTCGACGTGATAAGCCTTGATGAGCATGACGCCGGTAAACTCACCGTGCGCGCCCGCCGCCGGCTGGAACGTGACGGCGTCCATGCCGAAGATCTCGGAAAGCTCGGTGCCGAGGACGTGATACGCCTCCAGCGCGCCCTGTACCGTCTCAACGTCCTGCAGCGGGTGGAGCTGCGTGAAGCCGGGCAGCGCCGCCATATCCTCGTCGATCTTGGGGTTGTACTTCATCGTGCAGGAGCCAAGCGGATAGAAGCCGTCATTCACGCCGTGAACGCGCTTGCAAAGCGCCGTATAGTGGCGGGTCAGCTCGTTTTCGGAAACATGAGGCAAATGCAGCGGCGCTTCGCGCTCTTCGCTGAGCGTGAAGTCCGGAACGTCGCACGCGGGCATGAGGCTCAGACCGCGCCCTTCCGCGCCCAACTCAAAAATAAGCTTCATCGTTAGAGCACCTCCTTCACGATCGCAACGGCTCTGTCGAGCGTTTCCCTGCTGACAAGCTCGGTCACGCACCAGAGAATGCCGCCGTCCACGCACTGTCCGCCGAGGATGCCTTCGGCCGCAAGTGCATCAAGGATGCGTTTTTGGCAGTCCGCCCCGGCTTCGGTGACGAATTCATGGAAGAATTCGCCGTCATACTTGAGCCTGCAGCCGATCTTCTCAAGTTCGGAAGCAAAATAATGCGCCTTGGAAACGCAGAGCTTCGCGCACTGCTTCATGCCGTCGGCGCCCATGGCCGCCATATAGACGCCGGCGGTGAAGGCGCACAGCGCCTGGTTGGAGCAGATGTTGGACGAGGCCTTTTCGCGGCGGATATGCTGCTCGCGCGCGGAGAGCGTGAGGACATAGCCACGCTCGCCGTCCACGTCGTGCGTCTCACCGACGATACGTCCGGGGAGCTTTCTCGTCATGGCGTTCGTCGTCGCCATGATGCCGAGATGCGGACCGCCGAAGTTGGTATCGAGACCGAGCGGCTGACCGTCGGCAACAACGATGTCCGCGCCGCATTCGCGCGGCGTTTTCATCACGGCGCAGGCGATGGGATTGACGCCCATCACAAACTTTGCGCCGGCTGCGTGGGTGATCTCGCCAAGCGCGGCGGCATCCTCCATAAGACCGTAGTAGTTGGGCTGCTGAAGGTAGAAGCAGGCGGCGTCCGCGCCGAGCGCCTGCTTTAAGGCCTCAGCGTCTGTTTTGCCGTCCCTCGCGGGAACGACGATCAGCTCGGTGTTGGAGGCAAAGCAGTAGGTCTGCATCGTCTCGATCACCTGCGGATTCACGGTCGCGGAGACGTACGCTCTGGTGCGCTTACGGTCCTTGCACATGGGGATCGTCTCCGCCGCCGCAGTCGCACCGTCATAATGGGAGGCGTTGGAAACGTCCATGCCGGTCAGCTCGCAGATCATGGTCTGGAACTCAAATACGCCCTGAAGAACGCCCTGCGAGATCTCCGCCTGATACGGCGTATAGCAGGTGACAAGCTCCTCGCGGGAGGTGATGGACTTGACAACGGCGGGGATAAAGTGGCGGTACGCTCCCGCGCCGCGCAGGACCGTCTTGAAAACCTTGTTTTTCTCCGCCATGGCGGTGACCTTTTCCCGAACCTCCAGCTCGCTCATGCCATCGGGAAGCGCCAGCTTGTCGCCGATGAGCATATCGTGCGGAACGCTCTTGTAAAGATCGTCAAGGGACTTGACGCCGATAAGCGCAAGCATCTGCTCACGCTGCTCGGCGGTGTGAGGAATATAAGATCCCATATTCCGTACCTTTCCTTTCTTCTTGAGTTTTCATGCGCAGTCACCTGACTGCGCATGAAGCTGATCTTTCAGCAGTTGCGGTAGGCTCTGTACTCTTCGGCGGTCAGCAGCTCTTCAAAATCGCTGATGTTCTCGATTTTGGCGATCCACGCGCCGTAGGGGTCGTTGTTGAGGGTCTCGGGCGCGTCGGCAAGCTCCTCGTTGACCTCGGCGACTTCGCCGGTCACGGGGCAAACCACGTCGGAAACCGCCTTGACGGATTCGATGTCGCAAAGAGCGACTCCCTTCTCGCAGGCGTCGCCGGCGACGGGAAGATTGATGAAAACGAGGTCGCCCATTTCGCTTTGGGCATAGTCCGTGATGCCGACAAGCGCGGTGGTATCGTCGAGCATCTTGACCCATTCGTCGTCTCTGGAATACTTCAGCTCTTCAGGGAATGTCATTGTGTAGTCCTCCTTAAAAATTTGTTGTATGTCAAGGGTATTTACTGCGCTTTGTAGAACGGCATCCTGACGATCTCGACCTCGACCTTGCGGCCGCGGACATCGGCGTTGAGATGCTTGCCGATCTCGATCTCCTCAACGGGGATATAGCCCATGGCAACCCCCTTGCCGATGTACGGGCAGTGCGTGCCGGAGGAGACAAATCCGATCTTGCGGCCATCCATGGTGTAGAGGTCGCAGTGCTCGCGCGGAATGCCGCGACCGACGACTTCCATGCCGATGCGCTTCATTTTGGGTGCGCCGAGCGCGGCGATCGCGTCGCGACCGATGAAGTCCTTGCCGTCAAGCTTGCAGGGCAGACCCGCCATCTTCGGCGTGATCTCATCCGTCATCTCGTGACCGTAGAGCGGCATGGACGCCTCCAGACGCAGCGTGTCGCGTGCGCCGAGACCGCAGGCGATCAGCCCCTCCGGCTCGCCCGCCTTGAGCACCGCGTTCCAAAGCTCGACCGTGTCCTCCGTCTTGCAGTAGATCTCGTAGCCGTGCTCACCGGTATAGCCGGTCTGGGAGATCATGACCTTGATGTCGCGGTCGGGAAGATGCAGCGTAACATCGTCGATAAACGTATAATACTTGGCGGGGATATCGCTCTCATCACAGAGCCTGCAGAGGATCTCATGGGACCTGGGACCCTGCAGGGCGAGCTGACCGAATTCGTTGCCCTCGTCCTTGTAGTCGACGTTGCCGAAGAGGTGGGCTTCGACCCACGCCGCGTCCTTTTCACGGTTGCCCGCGTTGACCACCAGCAGGTAGTTGTCCTCCGCGTAGCGGCAGATGACAAAGTCGTCAACAATGCCGCCGCTGTCATTGCAGAACATCGCATACTTGACCTGACCGTCCACCATGCCGGAGATGTCCGCCGTGATCAGCTTCTGCACATTGGCGACCGCGTCGGGACCCTTGAGCCGCAGCTCACCCATGTGGGAGACGTCAAAAAGGCCGGCAGCCTTGCGCACTGCCATGTGTTCGGCAATAACGCCGCTGGGGTACTGCACGGGCATCAGAAAGCCGCCGAATTCGACGATCTTCGCGCCCATATCCACATGCGTCTGGTAAAGCGGGGTCTTTTTTTCCATGGTTGTTTCCTCCTTCAAAATATAAAAAATGTGAAACATCGTTTTGTGGACAAAACAAAAGAGGCGCAGCCCGCTTCTTCCCCTATAGAAGTATGCTGCGTCTCCGTACTGTTACCTGAGAGATTCACACCGCATGCGCGGTGCTTGCCCCGACGGTGCATGTAACCATGCTCTCCGAAGCGTCGTCCGGATTCAGTCAATTTCTTTCGAAACCAATCATCTTCTGAATCCATCAACCGAAAAAAACAATATTATTTTTTGTGTTTCTTAAAAAAGAAAGTTCAAGGTCTTTTTTCACTTAAAAATATAACATTCTGCAATATTTCTGTCAAGCCGTTTTTTGCCGGTATGCTCCTCCGGCGCAGAACTTTTTGTATTCCCTTTTTCGTCAGATTGCTGTAATATAGAGGGAAGAGATGAATCCTGTCAAACCGGCTCAAGCCGTCTGTGTCCGAAGGGTGTTTTTTTCACCTTTGCCGGCAGCAGCGCTCAGAATAATAAAAAGGAGACATACCACCATGAGACTTGCCACCATCAAGCTGCACGGCGCGGAGGTCGCCGGCATCGTCACAAGCAGGGGCGTTCTGCCCGTCGCCGCGCTCAACGCCGCCAAAGGCACCGGCTGGAAGGAGGATATGATGAGCCTCATTCAGGCGAATCACATTCCGGGTCTGACCAGCTGGTACAACAACGGCGGAAAGGAAGAGCTGGAGACCGTTCCCGGCGTCATTCCGTCCGACCGGGTCGTCTACGCCCCTCTGTACCGCAACCCCAGGCGCATTTTCGGCATCGGGCTGAACTATGCCGACCACGCCGCCGACATCGGCAACGCCGCGCCCACCGGATTCCCCGGCAGCTTCTTTAAAATGGCGGACACCCTCATCGGTCCGGGCGACGAGATTCGGCTCCCCAGGCTCAAGGAAGCGCTCAAAACCACGGCGGAGGCAGAGCTGGGCGTCATCATGGGACGCGACTGCCGCGACGTCTCGGAGGAGGACTGGCAGAGCGCCGTCGTCGGCTACACGACCATTCTCGATATGACCGAGGAATCCATCCTCAAGGGCAACGAATTCGTTCCCGGGAACCCCCGTTATCTGACCATTGTCAAGAACTTCCCGACGTTCTTCTCCTTCGGTCCCCAGCTCGTCACGCCCGACGAGGTGCCCGATGTGCTGAAGCTCGAGGTGCAAAGCGTCCTCAACGGAACGGTCTATGCAAAGAATGTTGTTGCAAACATGACCCACCGTCCCGCAAAGCTCGTTTCCCTGCACTCGAGCATCCAGGGCTGGTACGCCGGCGACGTGCTCTCGACCGGTACGCCGCGCGCGTTCCACATTCAGGACGGCGACGTGGCCGAGTGCCGCATCGTCGGTCCGGACGGCTTTGCCATGGAGCCGCTCAAAAACCCCGTCGTTGACCTCAAAAAGCATCCCGAAAAAGCATAACCGCATCATACGCAGGGCTCCGCCTGTGCGGACGAAAGAGCGCGCCGCGGAATAAAATTCCGCGGCGCGCTCTTTTTGCTGTTTACTTGCAGTATTTTTCAATATAGGCGTTTTGGCACTTGATGATGACCTCAATGGCCTTTTCGCGCGGCAGCACGTCGCTCACCGCAGTCTCTTTCCCCTCAAGGCTCTTGTAAACGCGGAAGAAGTGGCGGATCTCGCTCGATACATGCTCGGGCAGCTCGGTGATGTCACGATAGGTATTATAGGTCGGATCCTCAAACGGGATGGCGATGATCTTTTCGTCCACGCTGCCCTGATCCTCCATCGTCAGAACGCCGATGGGATAGCACTCCACAAGGCTCAGCGGACGGATGGTCTCGGAGCAAAGCACAAGAACGTCCAGCGGGTCGCCGTCCTCCGCCCAGGTACGGGGGATGAAGCCGTAGTTCGCAGGATAGTGGGTGGAGGTATAAAGGATACGGTCAAGGCGCAGCGCACCGGTTTCCTTGTCCATTTCGTACTTATTCTTGGAGCCCTTCTCGATCTCGATGACCGCGAAGAAATCCTCCGGTCTGACGCGGGCGGGAGCAATATCATGCCAAAGGTTCATATCTGTTTTCTCCTTTCAGTCGTTCTCTCTGCTATTGCCCATTATAGGGGTTCTTTTTTCGTTTTTCAATAAGGTCAATCAACAAATTTCATGCTGTTTTCGCACTTTTCTTTTGCATTTGCAACACTCATCTGAATCACACACAGGCAAAACGGATGTGACATCTCCGGTTTCCTGTGTGTTTTCTATGTAACCGGTCGCCCGGAAGAAGTCATCGTAATCTTCTTTCGAGCAACCTTTGATGAAGATGCGGCAGTGACGCTCATCATTTTCATCGGTAATGTAGATTTGATGCCGGACAGAATTCTGTAATTGTTTTAAGGCGGAAGAGGTTCGGCTTTTCCGCCTTTGCCTTTACGCAATCTTAATATCGTCTTTATCTTGCTTACGCCGATTTAATGCAGATTAAGATAAAATAAAGACAGTCAAAATATGATATTAAGATCGTGTAGGTATCCGTTATGATGAAGCGGCAACATTTAGAACATAAGCATATTACATCGTTTCAGATTATTATATTAGGCTTTCTGTCTGTAATCATTTCAGGCAGCATACTGTTAACGCTGCCCTTTGCGACGCAGGACGGTAAGGGCGCCGTGTTTTCGGATGCGCTGTTTACCGCCACCTCCGCAGTTTGTGTAACCGGTTTGGTTATACACGATACCGCTACATACTGGTCAATGTTCGGACAAGGCGTCATTCTGTTTTTAATTCAAATCGGCGGTATGGGCATTGTCACGGTTGCGGTTTCGGTTGCGGCTTTTTCGGGCAAAAAAATAGGGCTAATGCAGAGAAGCACCATGCAGGAGGCTGTTTCCGCACACCATCTCGGTGGAATTGTACGGCTCACAAAATTTATACTGAAAATAACGGTGTGCATTGAGCTGATTGGAGCAGCCCTGCTTTTGCCGGCTTTTATCCGTGATTTTGGAATTATGAGGGGTATATGGTACGCCTTGTTTCATTCCATTTCGGCGTTTTGCAACGCAGGCTTTGACTTGCTCGGCGTTAAAGAGCCGTTTTCGTCATTAACCTCTTATTCATCTCAGCCTTTTTTCAATTTCACGGTTATGGCGCTCATTATTATCGGCGGCATAGGCTTTTTAACTTGGGAGGATATCAAAAACAACAAGCTTCATTTCAAAAAGTACCGAATGCAAAGCAAGGTCATCCTTACCGTGACGGGAATACTGATTATCCTGCCGGCGCTTTACTTTTTCTTTTTCGAGTATCAGCGTCTTCCGCTCGGAGAAAGAATCCTGACCTCTCTTTTCCAGTCTGTTACGCCGAGAACAGCCGGCTTTAATACGACGGATTTAACAGCCTTCAGTGAGGCAGGTCAAATGCTGATTATATTGTTGATGCTGACCGGCGGTTCGCCCGGTTCAACGGCAGGCGGTATGAAAACCACAACAATCGCCGTTTTGGTTTCATCGGCGCTGTCCGTGTTTCGCAAAGAGGAGGATACACACTTTTTCAAACGGTGTATATCCGACGATACCGTGAAAAGTGCGGCAACTATCTTTTTGCTGTATATTGGGCTGTTTATAGGCGGAGGAATGATCATCAGCCGTCTTGAAAATATACCCTTGCTTCCGTCACTGTTTGAAACAGCGTCGGCAATCGGAACGGTGGGACTTTCCCTCGGCATCACCTCACAGTTGGGGATTGTTTCGCAGCTCATTCTGATTGTATTAATGTTCTTCGGTAGAGTCGGCGGACTGACATTGATATTTGCGGCGATGACAAAAATGGCTGCAAATACAGCAAAATATCCGCAGGAAAAAATAACGGTCGGGTAAAGGAGAAGAAAGATGAAATCTGTTTTACTGATAGGGCTTGGCAGGTTTGGCAGGCACATTGCAATGAAGCTTAATGAGATGCGGCATCAGGTCATGGCTGTAGACAAAGACGAAAAAAGAGTCAATGCGATATTACCCTTTGTTATGAACGCGCAAATAGGCGATGCAACAAATGAAGAGTTTTTGGAGTCGTTGGGAGTCAATAATTTTGATGTTTGCATCGTCGCAATCGGGGACGATTTCCAAAGCTCGCTTGAAACGACATCTTTATTAAAGGAATTGGGTGCCAAAAAGGTAGTTTCCCGTGCGGCACGGGATGTGCATGCAAAATTCCTTCTGCGAAACGGGGCGGATGAAATCGTATATCCCGAAAGGCAGCTTGCCGATTGGACGGCTATTCGCTATACCTCCGACCATATCCTCGATTACATAGAGCTGGACAGCGACCATTCTATTTTTGAAATTGCCGTACCCGAAAAATGGATTGGAAAAACCGTTATAGAAGCGGATGTGCGCAAAAAGCACGGTATCAATATTATGGCGATTAAACGCGACGGTAAGATGAATCTGAATTTTGCGCCCGAAACAAGCTTTATACCGGGCGACACCATTTTAGTGCTGGGTGATACCAAAAACATACAAAAGTGTTTCCACATATAAACTCCGAATGAAGGCGAGAAGCATGAAAGAATTATTGTTAGTGTGCGCAGTGGCTGCCTTCATTGTGTACGGTTACTTTATAATGAAAAAGCTTGACGCTTTTTTAGCAAATAACCGCCGCTTAATTGAAGCAGAAATTGCAGAAAACAGTCTTTTTATTGCGTTTGATAATCCTATGATATTGGATTCGCTGATGCCGCTGTTTGAAAGGTTTTCAAAAGCAAACCCGAACTGTCAGTTTCATTTCCTGTTTGGAAATACAGAGGATATATATGATAAGCTAAACAAAAAGCGCATTGACTTTGGCTTTGTAGAAAACACTGCTTCTGCAAATGACGATACCTGCAACTGCATTATCATTTCTACAAAGCAAAGCAGTATTATCTGTGAGAAAGCAGGATGTACGATAGAACCGCTGAATCCTTCAGAAATTCAGACCGATGTGATATGGAAAAAGGCTTCAAGCAATGCCTTTGTCAATAGCTTTTCTGATTTGCTTTTGTCAAATCAAGCGGCGATCAATGCGGAATATGTAAAGTAGAAAATCCTTTCATATTGTGATATAATAAAGAGCGGAAAGGAGGATCTATGATGCAATACTTTATGGATTCAAAAGACGGGAGTCTGCAAGCCACCCAAAATTGCGGCGATAAAAAGCCGTTTTTCACGGTTATGAGCACGGCGGAATTTCACGAATGCAAAGAACAACTGCCGTATTATAAAGAACTTCTTCACTGCCTCGGATCGATTCGTTATTGTAAAGCGGAGTTGTTCAAAAACTGCATCATCGGAACCTTACGTCTGCCTCAAAAAAGCCAACAGCGTTCACCGCAGCTTTCTTTCGGTTTTTATTTGACGGGACAGTCGCTCTTATTTGTCGAAGATGTAGGCGATTTGAAATTATGGGTAGACAAACGGATCAGTATGCTCCAGGAGCTGAACAGTCCGGCTCAGCTTCTCTTGCAGTTTATGGAGCAAATGATAGAGGATGATGTTCTGTATCTTTCTCACATAGAGTCAGAAACAGAGAAAATGGAAGAAAATATCAGCTCCGGCAGTTCGGCAGACTTTTTCCCTTTGCTCACAAAACACAGGCAAAAGCTGTCCGAATTAAACGCTTACTATGAACAACTGACGAATATCGGAGAGTTGTTTCAATCCCGCGCGTGTTCTTCATTTGCAGACGATACGCAGGACTGGGATAAATTTACCCACCGTGCCGAGAGATTGCAAAATCATGTGCAGCTGCTTCGTGAGAATATGCTTCAGCTTCGTGAGCTTTATCAGTCGAAGCAGGACGCACGGCAAAATAAAATTATGGGGATCCTCACAATCGTTACCACCTTTTTTCTGCCGCTTACTTTAATCACGGGATGGTATGGAATGAACTTTGCTTATATGCCTGAACTAAAATGGCGGTACGGCTATCTGTCGGTGATTATTGCTTCCCTTATTATCGCAATAGGAGAAATCATCTATTTCAAAAAGAAGAAATTCTTTTAATTCTTCTCACTTGAAATATGAGACCTACAGGAGGTGTTTGCATGGACGAAGCAAGGCAAAACCCGGAACAGATTTTAAAGCAAATTGAAAAGGAAGAGCAAAGCCTCGATCGCGGGCATTTGAAAATCTTTTTCGGTTATGCCGCAGGAGTCGGCAAAACCTATGCTATGCTGAAAGCCGCCCATTTGGCAAAGAAGCATGGTATTGATGTCGTTGCCGGTTACATTGAACCTCACGCCCGTCCGCAGACCTCCGCACTTGTAAACGGATTGGAATGTCTTGCGAATCTTGTTTCGGAATATAACGGAATCACTCTTTCGGAATTTAATCTTGACGCTGCGCTTGCCAGACACCCACAGGTGATCCTTGTGGATGAGCTTGCCCACACCAATGCGCCTGTGTGCCGGCATACAAAGCGTTATCAGGATATTGAAGAGCTGCTTAATGCGGGAATAGATGTTT
>SAMEA3663296__coassemble_324_pt1 | contig 21327 bp, 18 predicted proteins | sample SAMEA3663296__metabat2_low_PE_021 | metagenome-assembled genome bin SAMEA3663296 (sample SAMEA3663296) | pig gut metagenome | biome: pig gut; feature: pig-associated habitat; material: faeces | place: China | collected 2013
GTTAATGCCGAACGTGCCGCTGATCACCAGATTCTCTGCGGGCATCTTCGCGGGAGTTTGCTTATCCCAGCCACTGAAGGTGTAACCTTCCTTGGTCGGAGTCGGAGCTGCTGCTACGTCTGCGTCGTAATTATAGCTCTCGGTCTTGTAGACCTCGCCGTCTACCTTGTAGGTCACGGTGTACTCGTTGGCATCCCACTGGGCAACGTAGGTCGCATTACCAGTCACAGTATCAGCGACTCTGGGTTCCCAGCCTGCGAACGTCCAGCCTGCCTCACTGGTAACGGTGGGTGCGGCAGGAGTCGTATCGCCGTAGCGAAGGTTTTCGCTTGTCTGCGTGGCAAAGGTGCCGTGATCACCCGGTTCATAGGTGACGGTGTACCGCGGAGCAACGCCCTTGACGGCGGGAACGGGGAAGTGAATCACAGTGCCATCTGCAAGAGTCAGATATGTATCGCCATTCGTGGGATAATATGCATCCTCGTCAAAATAGCCGGTGGTGTCGAGTGTGATGGTATAGGTGAGCCTGTAGATATAGCCGCCACCATTTTGTTCTGCTCCTTCACTCAGTGTCCATTCAAAGCCGCTTTCATCGCCGCTCACGCCGCTCACGCCAGAAGGCAGCGTGCAGGTAACCCGGCCAGCCATTGGGTCGGTAACGGACGCACCGCTGATATCGATACTCGAGGTGATATTTTCGGTGATTTCGTTGAACGTGCTATTCAGCTGTTCAGTGTTATCGGCATTATATGCACAATTCGTTGTGGCAATGGAATCACGCAGGAAGGCGCCGACAGTAGGGCCATCACTTCCAAACCAACCGCCGTCCCAGCATAGATCGTCAGACGCACCGAAGCAGACTGTGTACAGCGTGCAAAGATTCTTGAGCGCAGTTGCAGACGCAGCAGTTTCCTTATTGATGTCGGCACTGCCCGACATACCGTTACCATGGTTTTTGGATTTTGTAGGCGCGCCGTCAGTCAGCGCAACGGTAAACTTATTTTTCAGGCTGCTGACAGGATCATCGCCCATCAGGTCGGTTGCCGTAAGCAGCGCAGCATCCAGATTGGTACCGCCGTCGGCGGAAAGTCCGCTGACAGCATTGTTGGCACTGGTTTTACCTTCGGTCGTGGAGACATCCGTCCATCCCAGTACAGTGCTGGCACCGGTGGAGAACGAGACAATGGCCAGATAACGGCCGGAGCCTTCTGCCTCGCCGGCGTATGTATCTATGAAACTGCTTGCAGCAGCCTTGGCCGCAGCCATGCGGCTCTCCGAATCTTCCACCTCATCCAACGGATGATAATGATGTGGACAAGAAAGATCGTGATAATTCTGCGCTCCGCACTCGGCGCAGAATTCCATCGAACCGGATACGTCAATGATCAGCACGGTGGCGGCTTCGCTGGCCACAGTGTTCGTGGTCGTGCCCGTTTCGACCGTCAGCGTAATTGTATACTCGTTGGGAGTATCGGTCGGCTCTGCGGTCTTGGAAACCGTAATACCGGTGGCAGCGTCAGTAATACTGCCAGTGGAACCGGAGTTTTCTACCCATACACCATTGACATAACTGCCGTAAACGACAGGAGGCGCTGGCGGATCTACGTCACCCGCCAGTGCGCTCACCGGCAGCAGGCTTATTGCCATGATGAGTGCCACCAGCATGGCAAAGATTCTTTTTCTCATGAAAATCTTCCTCGCTTCCAAATATAAATTTTTGCTGCTGCACAACACAAAATCGGATTCCTGTGCGTCCATTTCTGAAGGATGACTGATGGCAGCAACAGATATACGATATATATATAGCATACTTATGGTATTTTTTCAAGTACCAGTTTCCCTGTTTTCTCTCGACATTTTTCACAGCTTTTTGGGACCGGTATTTTATCATTTTGTCAGGCCGGGGCGCTGCTTTGCAGGAGTGCGATCCGGTTTATCACAGCCTTGTAAGAATGGATTCCGGTATGAATACAGACCTCCTCTTGCGCCGCGGCGCCGCGCCGGATGGAAGGGATAAAATTTGATAAATTCCGCAAGCGAAACTGTTTACATAATGCTGTGGATAAAACTGTGGAAACTGTGTATAACTCTGATTTTACAAGCGTTTCGGGCGGTTGACCTTACTGTTATTTTTTGCCGGGAAATCCGGCTTGCGGCGAATTTTTTTCCCTTTTGCCCGAAAGCGGTCAGGCAAAGCGAAAAAAACGGGCGGCAAAAGAAAAAATGAGTCAGACACTTGTTATTGTGGTAAAAAAAGTATATAATATACAAAACTTTGTGCTTTTTGACTTTTCGTCGAAAGGGAGGCAGCACCGCGGCAAGCCGCGCCGCTGCGATGAAAAAAAGCCGTGATCCTCCGCCGCGGATGCGTCCGGGGGTCGCATGGCGCTCATCCTCCGCGCGGAGGATGAGCGAAAAACTACCGTTGGTGAAAACCGCATGGAGGAGAGAATGGCAGAGGCAAGAAAACAGGATTACGGCAATGAGAGCATCTCCGCGCTCACGGGGGCGGAGCGTGTGCGCAAGCGCCCGGCTGTCATTTTCGGCTCGGACGGGCTGGAGGGCTGCGAACACGCGGTGTTTGAGATCCTCTCCAACTCCATCGACGAAGCGCGCGAGGGACACGGCAAGCTCATCACCGTCACGCGCTATCTTGACCACAGTGTTGAGGTCGAGGATCAGGGGCGCGGCTGCCCGGTGGACTTCAACGCCAGGGAAAACCGCATGAACTGGGAGCTTGTCTACTGCGAGCTGTACGCCGGCGGCAAGTACGACAACAATTCCGGCGAGAGCTACGAGTATTCGCTCGGTCTCAACGGTCTCGGCGCCTGCGCCACGCAGTACGCCTCGCGCTACATGGACGTGACCGTCTGGCGCGACGGGAACCGGTATTCGCTGCATTTTGAGCGCGGCGAGGTCAAGGGGAAAAAGGGAAAAGAGCTCACCGTCGAGCCGACGGACCGCGGCAAAAGGACCGGCACGCTCACGCGCTGGCTGCCCGATCTGGACGTTTTTACCGACATCGACATTCCGGCGGAGTATTATATTGAGACCATGAAGCGTCAGGCGGTCGTCAATGCCGGCATCACCTTCCGTTTCCGCAACGAGGTGAGCGCGGGCAGGTTCGAGACGCAGGAGTTTCTTTATGAGAACGGCATCGTGGACTATGTTGCCGAGATCGTGGGCGAAAACGCCCTCACCACGCCCGTTTTCTGGGAGACGGAGCGCCGCGGACGCGACCGCGCGGACAAGCCGGAGTACAAGGTCAGGCTCTCCTGCGCCTGCTGCTTTTCCAACAAGGTGCAGCGCATCGAGCATTACCACAACTCCTCCTGGCTCGAGCACGGCGGCAGTCCCGAAAAGGCGACGAAAACCGCCTTTGTCTACGCGATCGACGCGTACTTAAAAAACAACAACAAATATCAAAAGAGCGAGACGAAGATCACCTGGCAGGACGTGGAGGACTGTCTGGTGCTGGTGTCGAATAACTTTTCCACGCAGACAAGCTATGAAAACCAGACCAAAAAGGCCATCACGAACAGGTTCGTGCAGGAGGCGATGACGGAGTTTTTGAAGAGCCGTCTGGAGGTCTTTTTCATCGAGAACCGCGCGGACGCGGAGAAGATCGCCGAGCAGGTGCTCATCAACAAGCGCAGCCGCGAGAGCGCGGAAAAGCAGCGGCTGAACATGAAGACCCGGCTCACCGAGAAGATCGACATCGCCAACCGCGTGCAGAAGTTCGTGGACTGCCGCACGCGCGATGTCAACCGCCGCGAGATCTACATCGTCGAGGGCGACAGCGCGCTCGGCTCGGTCAAGCTCTCGCGCGACGCGGAGTTTCAGGGCATCATGCCCGTGCGCGGCAAGATCCTCAACTGCCTCAAGGCCGACTATCCGCGCATCTTCAAAAGCGAGATCATCACCGACCTTCTGAAGGTGCTCGGCTGCGGCGTGGAGGTGCCGGGCAAATTCGTCAAGAACCTCAACGCCTTCGATTTGAACAACCTCCGCTGGAGCAAGGTCATCATCTGCACGGACGCCGACGTGGACGGCTATCAGATCCGCACGCTCATTTTGACGATGATCTACCGCCTGTGCCCCACGCTCATCCGGGAGGGCTTCGTCTACATCGCGGAGACGCCGCTGTTTGAGATCACCTGCGGCGACAAGACCTGGTTCGCCTACACGGACAAGGAGAAAAACGACATCGTCGCATCGCTTGAGGGCAAGCGCTGCAAGGTCGACCGCTCCAAGGGTCTCGGCGAAAACGATCCCGAGATGATGTGGCTGACGACGATGAATCCCGAAACGCGCCGGCTCATCAAGGTCATGCCCGAGGACGCGGAGGAGACGGGCCGCGTGTTCGACCTGCTCCTCGGCGACAACCTGCAGGGGAGAAAGGATCATATTGCGGAAAACGGGTACAAGTACCTTGAAATGATCGACGTGAGCTGACAGGGCGGAACAAGAGCGTCCCAATGCAATATGATCCTGCGACCGAGCGACAGCGCAGGGAGCCGCGCGTGAGCGCGCAGCAAAATCAGACGTTTACCGGCGCGGTACGCGGCGTGTCAATCATATTGCGGAAAACGGGTACAAGTACCTTGAAATGATCGACGTGTCGTAAGACCGCATTGTGAAAACAACAGCATCATTTGTTCTTTTGCAGGGAAAGCGGGGTGAAACTCCCCCACAGAGCCGCTGCCGTGATGGAGCATGGTCTCCTCAGTCGGAATGCCTGCCTGAGAAGGCACACAGGCGCCGCGGACGTTCGGCTGCTGTATCCCGGTGTGGAAGACTCTTCTTCGCCTGCGTGACACATATAAAAAACGAAGGAGAGAAAAACAGCATGATCAAAAGAAGGACCCTGATTCTGTACCTCCTGATCGTGGCGCTTCTGACCGGCGCCTATGCCGTATGGAGGACGAACGCGCCCAAGGCGCAGGAGGGAAGCAAGACCATCACGGTCAACATTGACCACCTCGCCGGAGAGGACAAGACCTACACCATTCGCACCGAGGAGGAGTACCTGCGCGGCGCGCTGGAGCAGGAAAACCTGATCGAGGGCACCGAGGGTGAGTACGGGCTTTACGTCCTCACCGTTGACGGAGAGACCGCCGATGAGACCGAGATGCAGTGGTGGGGCTACGACGTCAACGGCACGCTTGCCGAGTACGGTGTGGACGGACAGGTCGTGACCGACGGCGATGTGTATGACTTTACGCTCAACGTCGGCTGGTAAGCTCACGGTACGCGAGCTTGCGGAGCTTGCGATCTTCTGTGCGCTGATGGTCGCGGGCAAGGAAGGTCTGCGCATGATCCCGAACGTGCATCCGGTGACGCTGCTGATCCTGCTGTGCGTGCAGGTGTACGGGCTTCGCGCGCTCTATCCCACGGTCGGCTTTGCGCTGCTGGAGATCGGCATTTACGGCGCGGGGCTGTGGAGCCTGATGTATCTTTACGTCTGGCCGTTGCTGGTGTTTGCGGCGGCGCCGTTTCGCGCCGCAAAAAGCCGCGCGGTCTTTGCGGCGGTCGCGGGGCTGCACGGTCTGTTCTTCGGAGCGCTGTGCGCGATTCCGTATTTCTTCATCGGCGGCTGGCAGATGGCGTTTTCGTGGTGGGTGTCCGGCATCCCCTATGACATGATCCACTGCGTGTCCAACGCGGTGCTCGCGTTCGTGCTGCTGCCGCCGCTTTACCGGCTTGTCATGCATCTTAAATCATGAGATAAGGAACAGAAAGTTTATGGCGAAGAAGAAGCAAACCGAAGAAGTGAAGCACAGGGCGGACAACCCCAACGTGCTCGGTCTGCGCGCGGACGTGGTCGATCAGCCGATCACGCAGACGCTTGAGACGAACTACATGCCCTATGCCATGTCCGTCATCGTCTCGCGTGCCATTCCGGAGATCGACGGCTTCAAGCCCTCGCACCGAAAGCTCCTCTATACCATGTATAAAATGGGACTTCTTTCCGGCGCGCGCACGAAAAGCGCGAACATCGTCGGTCAGACCATGCGTCTCAATCCCCACGGCGACGCCGCGATCTACGACACGATGGTGCGCCTTTCCAGGGGTTACGGCGCGCTGCTGCACCCGTTTGTGGATTCCAAGGGCAACTTCGGCAAGGTCTATTCGCGCGACATGGCGTGGGCGGCGTCCCGCTACACGGAGGCGAAGCTCGCACCCATCTGCGCGGAGATCTTCAAGGATATCGACTGCGACACCGTGGACTTCGTCGATAACTACGACAACACCATGACCGAGCCGGCGCTGCTGCCGACGACCTTCCCCAACATTCTTGTTTCCGCCAACCAGGGCATCGCCGTCGGCATGGCGAGCCAGCTGTGCGGCTTCAACCTCGGCGAGGTGTGCGACACGACGATCGCCTACCTGAAAAATCCGGACTGCACGCTGTCCGAGACGCTGCTCGCGCCTGATTTTCCCACCGGCGGCGAGATCCTCTACGACCCTGCCGCGCTTGAGGAGATCTACAACACCGGGCGCGGCGGCGTCAGGGTGCGCGCGCGCTGGCGCTACGATAAGAAGGAAAACCTGATCGAGATCTACGAGATCCCCTATACCACGACGAGCGAAGCCATCATGGACAAGGTCGCGGAGCTCATCAAGACGGGCAAGATCAAAGAGATCGCCGACATGCGCGATGAGACCGACCTTTCCGGTCTGAAGCTCACCATCGACCTCAAGCGCGGCGTCGATCCCGACAAGCTCATGGCGAAGCTCTTCAAGTCCACCACGCTGCTCGACACGATGTCCTGCAACTTCAACGTTCTCATCGCGGGCATGCCGCGCGTCATGGGCGTGCGTGAGCTGCTCGAGGAGTGGTGCGCCTGGCGCACGGAGAGCGTCAAGCGCCGCGTTTACTTCGTGCTGAATAAGCGCAGGGAGAAGCTGCATCTTCTCAAGGGTCTCAAGCGGATCCTGCTCGACATCGACAAGGCGATCCGGATCATCCGCGAGACGGAGAAGGAAGCCGACGTCGTGCCGAATCTGATGATCGGCTTCGGCATCGACCGGACACAGGCGGAGTATGTGGCGGAGATCAGGCTGCGCAACATCAACCGCGAGTACATTTTGAAGCGCCTGGAGGAGACGGAGAGTCTCGAGCGCGAGATCGAAGACCTTGAGGACGTCCTGGCGCGTCCCTCGCGCGTGAAGAAGATCATCGTGGAGGAGCTTGCCGACGTGCGCAAGAAGTACGCCGAAGCGCGCAGGACCGGCATCGTCTACGAGCAGGAGAGCGAAGCGGTCGAAGAGGAGCCGGCGGTGAGCGACTATGCCGTCACCGTGTTCCTTTCCCGGCACGGCTACTTCAAAAAGATCACGCCGCAGTCTCTGCGCATGAGCGGCGAGCAGAAGTTCAAGGAGGACGACGCCCTGCGCGAGAGCTTCGAGACCTCGAACGCCAAAGAGGTCATGTTCTTCACCGACAAGTGCCAGGTCTATAAGACGCGCCTTTCGGAGTTTGACGACGCCAAGGCGTCGGTGCTCGGCGATTACCTGCCGGCGAAGCTCTCGATGGACGAGGGCGAGAATGTCATCGGCATGGTGCTGCCGGGGGATTACCGCGGCTATATCCTGTTCTTCTTTGAAAACGGCAAGGTCGCCAAGGTCGAGCTTTCCGCCTACCGGACGACCTCGAACCGCCGCCGCCTCACGGGCGCGTACAGCGACAAAAGCCCGCTGAAAACGCTTTTGCACATCACTGAGGACTGCGAGGTCGCGCTCTACTCCACCGAGCCGCGCGTGCTGATCTTCAACACGGCGCTGCTCGGCGCGAAGTCCACGCGCTCGACGCAGGGCGTCGCGGCAATGACGCTCAAGAAAAAATATACGCTCGATTACGCCTGCCTGCCCGACCGGACGGGCATCGGCAACCTTGCGCGCTATCGCGGACGGTCGGTGCCTGCCGCCGGCGCGCTGCTCAAAACGGAAGACAGCGACGACAAGCAGCTGTCGCTGATCTGATTTGCTTTTCAGGAGGATGCAGCATGGATTTCACCAAGGTAAAAAGCGCACTGGAAGCGCGCGGCTTCAAGGTTTCTGCCTTTCCCTCCGCTGCGGAGGCGGCACAGTATTTAAACGGGCAGATTGACGGCGTGAGCGTGTCGTTCGGCGGCTCGGTCACGCTGGAGCAGATGGGACTTTTTGAAAGTCTCGGACAGCACAACGAGGTTTTGAGCCACTGGCACGTGCCGGCGGGCAAAGACCCCGGAGAGATCCGGGCGAAGGCGATGACGACGGAGGTCTATCTGACCTCTGCCAACGGTCTTGCTGAGACCGGTGAGATCGTCAATATCGACGGCACGGGCAACCGTGTCTCGGGCATGCTGTTCGGTCACAAAAAGGTCTATTTCGTCGTGGGACGCAACAAGCTGGCGCCCGACTATGACGGGGCGCTCTGGCGCGCGCGCAACATTGCCGCGCCGAAAAACGCGCAGCGTCTCGGCGTCAGGACGCCGTGCGCCGCCAGGGGCGAGCGCTGCTACGACTGCAAAAGCCCGCAGCGCATCTGCCGCGGACTTGTGGTGCTGTGGGAGGCGATGAAGGGCTGCGAAACGGAAGTCGTCCTTGTGGACGAGGAGCTTGGCTACTGAGACAAAGGGGGTGTGCGCCGTGAAAAAGAGAATGCTCGTCCTTTGCGCGGCGCTCTGCCTGACGCTCAGCGGCTGCGGCAACGTCGTGCTGGAGCGCTCATACTCCAGCGTTTCGCCGCACAGCGCGGCGTACTGGGAAAACAAGGGCACCGACACCCTGCGCGCCGACAGCTATCAGGATCTTGTCAACGCGATGCTGCTGCTGCTCGGCGAACACGGAGAGAACGGCACGATCCGCGTCTACGGCGACGATCTGGACGCCGAGGCGATGATGCAAAGCGCCTGCAATGAGGTGCAGCAGGAGACGGCGCTGGGCGCGTACCTGCTCGACTATATAACCTACACCGGCTCGCAGGAGCGCGGCTATTACGAGCTGAGCGTGCATTTCGGCTACCGCCGTACGCAGACGGAGCAGGAGGATATCGTCAACGCGACCTCGACCGAGGCGCTGCCGGAGCTTCTGCGCATTGCCGCGGAGCAGGGCGCGCAGGCGCTGACCGTCCGCATCGGGTATTTTGCCGCGGACCGCAGCGGCGTGGAGCAGATGGTGCAGGAGGTGCAAAGCGAATATCCGCAGATGACCGCGCCGTGGCAGGTGTACTTTTATCCGGACACTGAGAATCCCGGCATCGTGGAGGTCATCCTCCCGGAGTCCGAACCGTAAGAAAGCGGCGGCAGCGAACCACAACAAAAAAGCCGGCTTCACCCAAACGGGTGAAGCCGGCTTTGATTACTTAACGCTCAGCCAGTCCTCAAGGACGAGACCGGGATTGTGCTTGGTGAGGAAGCCCACCGACCACTCGCCGCCGAACGCGATGAGCCTGCGTCCCTTGAAGTCCTCCAGCACGCGCGAGCCGGTACAAAGCAGCAGGTCCTTCACATCGCACGGGCACTCCGAAATCAGGCGCAGATGCTCGTAAGGCAGACCGCTCATGCGAAGCTCAACGCCGTACTCGCTTTTCATGCGGTAGGAAAACACGTCGAACTGCAGTGTGCCGACCACGCCGACCACGATGTCCTCAAAGCCGGAATCCGGCATCCTGAAGATCTGGATCGCGCCCTCCTGCGCGATCTGCTCAATGCCCTTGACGAACTGCTTGCGCTTCATCGTATCCTTGGGGGAGACGGACATGAAGTGCTCCGGCTCAAAGGTCGGGATACCGGAATATTTGAACTTTTTGCCCGGCACGGTGATCGTGTCGCCGATGGAGAAGATGCCGGGGTCGAACACGCCGATGATGTCGCCGGCGTAGGCTTCGTCCACGATCTCGCGCTCGGCCGCCATCATGGTCTGCGGCTGGGAAAGACGCATCTTCTTGCCGGTCTGCATGTGGTAATACTCCGCGTCGCGCTCGAACCTGCCCGAGCAGATGCGCAGAAAGGCAAGGCGGTCACGGTGCGCTTTATTCATATTCGCCTGGATCTTAAAGACGAACGCGGAGAAATCGGGGGAGAACACATCCACCTCGCCCGCGTCGGAAACGCGGGGAAGGGGAGCGGTGGTCATTTTGAGGAAGCTCTCAAGAAACGGTTCAACGCCGAAGTTCGTGAGCGCGCTGCCGAAAAACACGGGAGAGAGCGTGCCGCCGCGCACGGCGTCCAGATCAAACTCACGGCCGGCACCGAGCAGCTCCACCTCGTCGGCAAGCGTATCGCGCCGTTTTTGACCGATCAGCGCGGTCAGCTCGGGATCGTCCAGCGCGATGGAGGTGACGGCAGCCTTTTTCGCGTGCCCCTCGCCGGTAAAGTGCAGGATGCACTGCTTTTCGCGGTCGTACACGCCGAAAAACTCCTTGCCACAGCCGATCGGCCAGTTGACGGGATAGGTGTCGATGCCCAGCTCGCGCTCCACCTCCTCGCAGAGGTCGAGCGGATCGCGCGTCTCGCGGTCCATCTTGTTGATAAACGTGAAAATGGGGATATGGCGCAGGGCACAGACACGGAAGAGCTTGCGCGTCTGCGGCTCGACGCCCTTTGCGCCGTCAATGACCATCACCGCGCTGTCTGCCGCCATGAGCGTGCGGTAGGTGTCCTCGGAGAAGTCCTGATGACCCGGGGTGTCGAGAATGTTGATGCAGAAGCCGCCGTGCTGGAACTGCATGACGGATGAGGTGACGGAAATGCCGCGCTGCTTCTCGATCTCCATCCAGTCGCTCGTGGCCGCGCGCGCTTTCTTGCCCTTGACCTCGCCGGCCTGCGCGATGGCGCCGCCGTAGAGCAGGAACTTCTCCGTCAGCGTCGTTTTACCGGCGTCCGGATGGGAGATGATGGCAAAGGTCCTGCGGCGCGAGATCTCTTCGTGTAAGATTGCCATGGCGGATTCCTCCTGGTGTAAATTACAAGTCCGGCAAAAAACTTTATCACAGAACGCGTGCTTTTGCAAGAAAATTATGGCGCCGCAGGGGGACGGCTGCAAAAAGGAGCAGGCGCTGCCAAAAGGCAGCGCCTGCTTCGCAGCAGATCGTTCTTGCCGGGCATGCTTACCGCATCGGCTCAAATGCGGGGGCTGTCTCGAATGCGTCGTTGTCGCTGTGCCAGATGAAGACGCCGTCGGCAATCTCAAAACAGCCTGTGCCATCTTCATAGACGGTCTCCTCCACGACCTCGCCGTCCCCGGCTGCGGTGTCCGCACCGCCGTAGCTGATGACCACGAGCCTGCCGTCGGTGTAGTCCACGCGATCACCGCCCCCGCTGAGTGTGCCGCTCATCGTCCAGACACTGGACTCAAAGGCGGAGCTGCCCCAGGCGATCTCAAAGTTCAGCGTGCCGCCGTCTTCGGAGATCTTCATCGTTGCGCGCTGACTGACGCGGTCGGCGTAGTCTCCGGCGTAGGATACGGTCTCTGTTTTCTGCGGCTCATTGCTGCCGCCGTCTGGTTCGTTGCTGTCGTTGTCGGCGCCGCAGGTGGCAAGCCCGAGAGCAAGGGGCAGCGCGAGTACGGCGGCAAGTGTACTTCTGATGTGTTTCATGGGTCGGATTCTCCTTTTTTGCAAAAAAGAATTCAGCTTGCTTTCAGCCTGTTTTTTTAGACGGCGCGCACGGGAAAAGGTTGCGTGCATTTGGGACTTTTATTTGCCAAAAAGCGCTTTTTTACTTGACAAATCAAAAAAGGTCTGCTATAGTAAACATCGTTCCGCGGGCGTAGCTCATCTGGTAGAGCGCCACCTTGCCAAGGTGGAGGTAGCGAGTTCGAGCCTCGTCGCCCGCTCCAAAGGCACCATCGAAAGATGGTGCTTTTTTGCGCGCTCCATCGGCGCTCACCGTCGCGGCAATGGTCGCCTTGCCCGCCGTCGCGGGCAATTCTCCCGCCGCTTCCTCGATTTCGCCTCGCTGTATCCGCCGCAGGCGGCGCTTCGGCGAAATCCTCGTCGCCCGCTCCAAAGGCACCATCGAAAGATGGTGCCTTTTTGCGCGCTCCATCGGCGCTCACCGTCGCGGCAATGGTCGCCTTGCCCGCCTTTGCGGGCAATTCTCCCGCCGCTTCCTCGATTTCGCCTCGCTGTATCCGCCGCAGGCGGCGCTTCGGCGAAATCCTCGTCGCCCGCTCCAAAGGCACCATCGAAAGATGGTGTCTTTTTTGCGTGCTCCATCGGCGCTCACCAGTAAGTGCAGTCGCAAAACCCCAAAAATCTATTATACTGAAAGAACAGAGATGGAGGGAAATGCAATGAAGAAGTACAGCGACGCACTCGGTTTTTTCGCAAAAGACCGCAGGAAGTAAAGAGCAGCGAACGGCACCTGTTTGTGCTCGAGCGCAAGGCTGTCTATCCGGTGAAGAGCCTGTGCCGCGTCCTGCATCTAAGTGAGTCCGGCTACTACCGTTGGCTGAGAAACCGGGACAAGCGCAGCAGACGCCAGCTTCTTGCGGTCAAGATCAAAGAGATCATTGCGGAGCATCCGGACAACTGCAGCTACGGCGTGAACCGCATCTGTCTGGCGCTTGAGCAAGCTGGGATCGACGTCAGCTTTTCAGATTTTGGGTGTTCCCCGACTGCACATTTCTTGACATTTCCACACCATGGAACGAAAAAAGGGCAACTCTTACCACACCATTTGAAAAGTCCGGGAGGCGGCTCAAAAAGCCGGGGTATCCTGACCTATCCCAGACACCGTGATCAACGAAATACTCATGGAACTGCTGTTTCCGGAGGAAAATCAGAAAGCGACGCTTTGCTTCACTCCGGACTATGCGTACATCCACGTCGAGCTTACCTGACAGTTCCATAAAAACCACCAAAATCACAAGATTTTAATGGTTTTTGCATTGAGAAGAATGAAAATGCGCCAAAACCGTTGCAAATCGCGGGAAAAAGGGTTAATGTATAATATCCATGGGAAAGATTTACTGCGTTTTCAGACAGAGGAGAAGAAAAATGGAACAGCGTGCGATAGAAAAACTGAATGTTTCCGCTGCGAAGCTCCTGCTTTTTCGTGACCGTGTCGAGATCGCGCACAGCAAGGGGCTGCTGGCAAACAGAACGGTCAGCATCCCGTTCGCACAGCTGCAGAGCATTGAATATCACGAAAAAAATCTGCTGGAAAACGCATATCTTCTCTTCCGTGCGGACGGCATGCAGGAGATCATTCACTCCGTCATGTCCGGACACCGGGCTGCCGACAAGGGGCGCGTGGACCTCGGCAAAAGAGAGACGGAAGCGGCAAAGAGCTTCTGCGCCACGGCGCAGGCTGCGCTGGAGCAGTTTCGTGAGAGGGGCAGTTTTAACGGAAAATATGTTGCGGTTTGCGGCGGCGTGAACATGGATATCGGCGGCCGCTCCTTTGCGCCGCTCATTGCAAAGGACTCCAATCCCGGCCGCGTTGAGCAGAGCCTCGGCGGCGTCGGGCGCAACATTGCGCACAATATGAGCCTTTTGGGGGTGAGCGTTTCCTTGCTCACGGCGCTGGGCGGGGACGACTGCACGGCGCAGATCGAACGCTCCTGTGAGGAGCTTGGGATCGACCTTTCCCACGCGCTGCGCGTACCCGGCGGGAGAACGCCGACCTACGTGTTTCTGAGCGACGAAAACGGCGACATGGTCCTGGCGGTAGCCGACATGGAGATCTGCGAGGAGCTGACGCCGTCCTATTTTGCGCAGCAGCTGGAGTTTTTGAACGGCGCAGCGCTGGTGGTCGTGGATACGAACCTGCCGCGCTCGTCGCTTTTGTACCTTGCCGAGCATTGTACGGCGCCGCTTTTTGCCGATCCGGTGTCCGTTGCCAAGGCGGAAAAGCTCAGACCGATCCTGAAGGATATCCATACGCTCAAGCCCAACCGGCTGGAGGCGGAGCTGCTCTCCGGCGTGCGCATTTGCGACGAGGCGAGCCTTGACGCGGCGGTCGATGCGCTGCTTGCGCGCGGCGTGCGGCGCGTGTTTCTCTCGCTGGGGGAGAAGGGGATCCTCGCGGCACAGGGGGACGAACGGTATTGGCAGGAGAGCTGCCCTGCGCAGATGAAAAACGCGACCGGTGCGGGAGATGCGCTGATGGCGTCGCTCGCCTGGTCGTATCTTGAGGGGCGAACGCTGCGGGAGAGTGCGGCGCTTGGCGCGGCGGCGGCGTCGCTTGCCGTGGAAGGCGAAAAGACGATCAATCCGGAGCTGAGCACATCTGCCGTGCTTTCGCGCGCGGCAGCGTTCTGCAAATAAAAAAGAGGCGTCCTGCAGGACGCCTCTTTTTTGATTTGCTTTTTTACCAGGCGTGCTTCGCACGGGACTGTTCGGCGGTCATACCGAAACAGCTCATGTCCACCCTCCCGAACTGATCGCCCCAGGTGGTATCGATGTGGTATTCGATGCCGTCAAGATAGGCGACTGTCCAGATGTGGCTTGCGTTGAACAGCGCATAGCAGTTGATCCCCTCAAGCTTGAGCAGAAGGTTATAGGCGCCTGTATAGCCGTCGCACACGGCAACGCCGTTGACAAGCGCGTTGTAGGCGGTGTGACTGAGGGAGGTCTCGGTGACCGTGTCGTTGTCGTAGCGGCAGTTTTCGCACAGCCAGATGAAGTAGGTCCGTGCGATCTCATACTCGCTCATTTCATAGGAAAGCGCGCCGGATTCCCAAAGCATATCGTGAACGGCTGCGGCGCGCTCCATCGTGCGGTCGCGGTACAGGCGAAGCTGTGCATCGGAGCAGGCGGTGGAGGAGAACGTGAGATATGCGCGGCCGGAGGAGTACGCCTTGCAGGAAACGGAGTTGTACATCTGCTCGCAGTACGTTTTGACACACTGGGTAAAGGCGCGCGCCAAAGCCGTAGCATCGGCGGCGGTCAGCGTGCGGGGATAGGAAAGCGTGACGGTGTTTTGCCCCGAGACGATCATTTGCCTGACCACGGCGTCGATCGCGTCTGCGTTTTCAAAGGACGGCGCGCTGTCGACCTGCGCGGGAGCCTCCGCCAAACCGGCAAAGCTTGTCCCGACGGCGCTGTGGTACGGAAGAACGACCCAATCGGGCGTCAGGCGGGTGTCCGGCTCGACCAGGCGGGTGAGCAGCATGGCGATCTCCGCGCGGGTGACGGAATGGTAAGGCGCAAAGCTGCCGCTTGCATCCATGCCGATAAGCAGTCCCTGCTTGTACATCCAGAGAATCTGCGTCTGATAAGGGGTATAATCATCGACATCCGTAATGAAATCACGGCTGATATAGGCGTCTGTGACCAGCTGCGCGTTGCGGTCGTCATACCATTCCTCCGGCAGGGAAGCGGCGAAGATGCTTGCCATCTGCGCACGGGTCGCAGGTGTGTCGTAATGAGCAAGCGTGATCGTGAGAAGACCTTTTTCCGAAAGATAGGAAAGGTAGGGATCGAACCAGCTTGCCGTGTCCGCGCCGCGCGCAAAATCGACCGCCGCGTCTCCGTGCTCATAGGTGCTGCGCAGACGCGCCGAGAGCGTCAGCAGCTCAGCCACGGTGATGCTGTCCTCCGGCGCAAAGCTGCGCTCTCCGCGCCCCTCCATCAGACCGTATTCATAGGCGGATGCGACGGCGCCGGCATACCAGCTGGCTTCGGGCACGTCGTCGAAAGCGGACGCATACGCGCGCGTGCGGGAAAACGGGGAGTCGTCTGAGGGTGAAGCCGCGGCAGGGGCGGCGGACTCCGCGGTAAGCTCTGCGGAAAGAACGCTCGGAGCGTTTTGAGCCTGCACGCTGACGCACAGCAGCAGCGTCAGCAGAAAAAGCAGGGGGAAAACGCGATGCTTCATGGCGTTTTACTCACTTTCTCATGGGACCAAAATGTCCATGTCCTCTAATGTGATGGGTTCGTTGTAGGGGTTGAGCGCCTCATTGACCAGCGTAAGCGTCGCCTCCGGGTCGAGCACATACACGGACTCCTTGCGGTAGTAACCGGCGCCGTCGCCCGGCAGCGTGTGGAAGGAAACGGCATCCATTCCCATGCCCAGCGCCTCCGTGCCGAGCCAGACAAGGTTGCCGACGGTCAAATCGGTTTTGACATACTTGAAAAAGACCTGTGCCATCGCAGGCACGTTGTCGATCTTGAGAAGCTGCTTGGCGACCTGCGTGAGAAATGCCTGCTGCGTTTCGATGCGGCCGATGTCCGCTGTGGCATAGCCGACGCCGTCGTTGTTCTTGCGCCAGCGCACGACCTCCATTGCCTGCTGCCCGTTGAGATGCTGCAGACCCTTTTTGTAATGGATGTGCAGGTCCTGATAGGGATCGTCATAATCCATATCAACGGGAACGTCAAAATCGACGCCGCCGATCTGATCGACCAAAGCGATGAACCCCTTGAGGTTGACGGTAACATAGAAGTCGACGGGGATGCCGAGCAGGTTTTCGATCTCCGTCTGCAAAAGCTCCGTTCCGCCCTTGGCATAGGCGAAATTGAGCTTGTTGCTTGCCCATTCGTGGTTGAGCAGCGTGTCGCGCGGGAGACTGACGAGATCGATCGATTTGCCCACGGCGTCAAAGCGGACGAGAATATTGGTGTCGCTGCCGCCGTTGTTGTCATCCAGACCGGAGACGAGGATCGTATAGCAGTATTCCTTGCGCGCATCCGGGGAAGAAACTTCACTGCCGGTCGGCTCGCCCGTCTGGTCTTCCTGCACGGCGTCGGCGGGGTCGGTCGTATCGACAGCCGGACTTGGCGCGCGGACAACGAATTTAATGACCGCTGCGGCGGCGACGAAGATAAAAAGCGCGGAGAGGAGTATGACCGCTATACGCTCCTTGCGGGACGGATTCGATTTCTTTTTCATGGAATCACCAATTCTGTTTCTTTCGGTTTACAATAATTCATTATATCCTCAGTGGGTGGGAACTACAAGAGGAAAAAGACGGCATGCAAAAAAGTTAACAATTTGTATCACAATTCGTCTGCATGACGTCCTTTCCAAATAACGGATAAAAAATTAGACGGAAAAAGAAAGAAAAAAGTTGCGTCAGATCCCCTTATATTTTTTGCGCGTGGCAAGACCGCCGCGAATGTGCCGCTGCGCCTTGTTCTCATCGAGGATCTCCTTGACCTGAAGGTACAGCGTGCGGTTGAACTGCGGCAGACGGTCCTGCAGATCCTTATGTACCGTTGATTTGCTGATGCCGAACTTTTTGGCGGCGGCGCGTACCGTGGTGCGGTTTTCTATGATGTAAACGGCCAGGTTGCTGGCCCGCTCTTCCATATTTCCTTTCATAACAACGCTCCCAATCCAGAGTTGCTTTATCTATATGCGCGCAGGAAAGGGAACATGCGCGAAAAAGCAGGCAGACATTGACAGGGGAAAACGGTTTGCCCTATAATCATTACAATGACGCGTTGCGGCAGGACCTGAATTTTGAACACTGCGCGACAGGGGGGAGCGGAATGAAAATCTATTTTTGCGGCTCGATCCGCGGCGGGCGCGCCGACGCGGCGCTCTACCGTGAGATGATCGAATTTCTCAAGCAGTACGGCTGCGTGCTGACGGAGCATGTGGGGGACGCCTCGCTCACCGATCGGGGCGGCGACGGCACGAACGGCGAGATCTGGCGGCGCGACACCGCGTGGCTCAAAGCGTGCGATATCGTGATCGCGGAATGCTCGCAGCCGTCGCTCGGCGTGGGCTACGAGATCGCCTTTGCCGAGGCGCTCGGCAAGCCCGTGCATGTGTTTTACGGCAAAAGCGACGGACGGCTTTCCGCGATGCTTGCCGGCGATCCGCAAATTTCGGTGCATTATTACGGGGAAAAGGAGACGCTGTTTACGCGGCTCGGAACCGTGATGGACGCGGCGCAGAGACGGAAGGTATGAACGGACAAAAAACGCTGCGCGGGACGGTCTGCGCGATTCTCTGCGGCGTTTGCTGGGGCGTCAGCGGAACAGTGGGACAGTATTTGTTTACGCAAAAGGGGATCGACAGCGGCTGGCTCACCGTCGTGCGCATGCTTTGCGCGGGTGCGATCCTGCTTGCCGCCGCCGCGCTTCGCTATCCGCGCGAGGTGTCGGGCATCTGGCGGGACAAAAAAGCGGCGCGCCGGCTGATCCTCTTTGCGCTTTTCGGGATCCTGCCGTGCCAGTACGCCTATCTTGAGGCAATCCGCTGCTCCAACTCCGCAACGGCGACCGTCCTGCAATATCTGGGGCAGGCGCTGGTGCTTTTCTGGGCATGCCTGAAGGGGAGACGGCTGCCGTGCGGGAAAGAGGCGCTGGCGCTTGTTCTGGCGCTCGGCGGCGTGTTCCTGCTTTCCACGCACGGAAGCTTTACCGCGCTGTACCTTGCGCCCGGGGCGCTTTTTTGGGGCATGATGGCGGCGCTGGCCCTGTTTCTCTATACCACGCTGCCGGGAAAGCTGCTGGAGACCTATCCTGCGCCGGTGTGCACAGGCTACGGAATGCTCCTCGGCGGTATCGCGCTGTGCCTGCTTCTGCGCGCGTGGACGTATGAGGTGACGCCCGACTTCGTGACGGTGCTGGGCGTTGCCGAAATCGTGCTGGTCGGTACGGCGGCGGCGTTCACGCTGTATCTTCAGGGTGTGAACGATCTCGGCGGCGTGAAAGCCAGCCTCTTCGCCTGCTCGGAGCCGGTCAGCGCGGCGCTGTGCGCGGGGCTTTGGCTGAAGACCAGATTCGCGGTCGAGGACATTGCCGGTATGGTGATGATCATCCTGATGGCGGCGCTTCTTGCCCTGCCGGAAAAGAAAAAGGAAGCCCTGCGCTGACGAAGCAGCCGTTTATGAAACGCAAGCAAAAGAAACAGCCCCTTGCCTGCTTGGCAAGGGGCTGACCATATTGAAGACCTCAGGCGGATTCGGATTTTTCCTCCGGTCACAAAAGCAGCATCAGCACGGGGATCACGACAAAGCAGGCAAGAGTCGACAGCGCCGCGCCCTGCGCGGCGAGCTTTTCGTCCGCGCCGTATTCGGCGGAGGCGACGACGGTTTGCGTGACGACCGGCATCGCCGCTTCCACTACAAAGACGCTCCTTGCAAGACCGTCAACGCCGAGGAGCATGCACAGCAGCATGCACAGACCGGGTCCGATCAGAAAGCGGAAGAGCATCACGACGCCCTGCGTGCGGTCAAGGCGCAGACGGGACAGACCGATCTCGTGGATGATCTGTCCGGTAAGCAGCAGCGCCAGCGGCGTAACGAGGTCATTCATGTAGCGCGTATAGGAGGCGATGAGGGACGGGAGCTGAATATCGCCGAACACCAGCACAAAGCCGACAATTATCCCGATCACCGTGGGTGTTTTGATGAATTTGAGCGCTGCGCGCCGGAGGGGAACGTGCGCCTCCGACTCACCGGACCAGCGTATGAGGGAAAGACCGACGAGCTGCGTAAAGCTGGTGCTGACAAGGTAATAGAGCATGACGTAGGGGGTGCAGACGCTGCCGAACAGCTCAGAGCACATGGCATAGCCGATGAAGATGCAGTTGGACAGGCTCGCCATCATCATAAACACGCCGAGACTTTTGCGCGGAAGCCGGAGAAGCTTTGCCGCGGCAAAGGAGAGCAGAAACATGAGCGTGCAGCAGATCAGCGGGACCAGCAGCATCTTTCCGGAAGAGGCGATCATCTCGTGCGTAAGATTGCAGGTCAGACCGTAAACGCACATGGCGGGAATGGCGATATTCATGAGAAACTTGCTCAGAAATGCCTTGGATTCCTGCCCCATCCAGCCCCGGGCGGCACAAAAATAACCGGTTGCCGTCAGCAGCAGGATGATAGCGACCGATACAACAGAATGAAGAAACATCTCCATGAAGCACCTCAAACCTCGTTTTCAACAAAATACAACAAGCTGAGTATATCATTTCCTGCATAAAAAACAAGGCTTTGCCAAAATTAAGTTGAAAACAAAGCAGCGAAAGCGTATCATAACAGCAGAGAAAAACAACAGGAGGCTCACGGCATGAAAGCAGCATTGGTCATTATGGCGGCTGGCATGGGTTCCCGCTACGGCGGCAGCAAGCAGGTCGACGGAATCGGTCCCAACCATGAGATTTTGATGGAATACTCCGTGTTTGATGCGGTCCGCGCGGGCTTTACAAAGGTCGTTTTCATCATCAAGCCGGAGATGCTGGATTTGATGAAAGCCCTTTGCGGCGACCGCGTTTCCCAAATGAAGGCGAAAAACGGGGACAATGTCGAAGTGTGCTATGCGTTTCAGGACTTTACCAGCGTGCCGAAGTTTTACGCGATCCCGCCTGAGCGCGTTAAGCCGTTTGGTACGGCGCACGCGGTGCTTTGCGCGCGCGAGTTTGTCAGCGAGCCGTTCGTCGTCATCAATGCGGACGACTATTACGGCATGGACGCGTTTGAAACGATTTACGCCGAGCTTTCATCGCTTCCCAGGACGGGCGCTGCGACGATGGTCGGCTACAGCCTGTGCAACACCGTAAGCGAGAACGGCACGGTCACGCGCGGTATTTGCCATGTGACGGACGGCAGGCTTGACAAGATCGTGGAGACCTTCAAGCTCAAGCCCTGTGCCGACGGAAAGATCCGCGACATCCAAGCCGACGGCGACGGTCCCGTCTACGCCGGCAATACGCCGGTGTCGATGAACTTCTGGGGCTTTACGCCGTGGATCTTTGAAAAGCTGGAAGCGTATTTTGACGCGTTTCTGCGCGCGCTTGAGCCGGACAATATCAAGGCGGAATGCCTGCTGCCGGGGCTTGTGGGCGAGCTGATCGAAAAGCGCGAGCTGACGGTCTCCGTCCTGCACTCGAACGCGCGCTGGTTCGGCATGACCTATCAGGAGGATAAGCCGATGGTCGCGCAGGAGCTGAAAAAGCTGCACGACGCGGGCGTCTATCCGCAGAGCCTTCGGTAAAATGAAACGGAGCGCCTCCGGGCATACTATGCCCGGAGGTGATCTTGATGAAAGAGGACGAAAAGCTGCCGTATCATGAAGCGCCGATGGCAGAGCCGCATTTTGGGCAGCCGGACGACTGCTATGACCTGATCAACCAGTACGGCACCTATAACATCCAGCCGACCGCGGACACGGAGAATGTGTTTCCGATGATCGCGCAGGGACTTCCGAAAAAATGGCGCGATATGGCGCTGGGTAAGCAGGATCTTGAGGAAGAAGAGTAGCGCAGTGAGGACCCTCTGCAAAAAAGCGGAGAGTCCTCTCTTGCTACAGCAAAAATTTTGGCAAAAATAAAAGAAAACAGTTGACAATCCGATGCCCGGGGTGTAGTATGTTCGTGTTCGGTCCGCGCGGTTAGCTCAGCTGGTAGAGCACATGCTTGACGTGCATGGGGTCACAGGTTC
>SAMEA3663296__coassemble_383_pt1 | contig 19071 bp, 15 predicted proteins | sample SAMEA3663296__metabat2_low_PE_021 | metagenome-assembled genome bin SAMEA3663296 (sample SAMEA3663296) | pig gut metagenome | biome: pig gut; feature: pig-associated habitat; material: faeces | place: China | collected 2013
GTTAAGACCTTTGGTTGACAGGAAGTTCGGCTGAGACGGAATAATCACACTGTCTGCCGCAGCAAGCGCATTGACCGTCATCATTCCCAGAGAAGGCATACAGTCGATAAGGATATAGTCGTAATTCTTTCTCATGCCTTCGATACAGGATTTCAGAACGTACTCACGGCTCATAACATTGAACAAGCCCGTTTCCATGCCGGACAGTTCAATATTAGAAGGAAGCAAATCAACGCCTTCATTATGGGCGATAATCGCATTGCCGGGAGGCTGCTCATCTTCTATGGCCGACTGCATAAGCATAGATAGCGACATATCCAGCTCGTCGGGGTTCTTTACACCGAGGCTCACCGTGAGGCTCCCTTGCGGGTCAGCGTCAATCAGCAAGACCTTATTTCCAGTGTTTGCAAGGCCCACACCGAGATTAACTGTAGTAGTCGTTTTGCCGACACCGCCTTTCTGGTTCGTGATAGCGATCACTTTACAGTTTTCCATGCGTTTTCCTCCTTTCTTGGAATTCACAGCGATCCATTTCTGTACCGCTATGTACCTGTGCGTTATTTGTCCTCGACGCCCCACGCACATGGGAATACATCAGACGCTTGTTTGCGAAACAAGTCCATGGGAATCTCACCCCTGCCGGGTCCTCCGCCAGCTCCGTAGAGAAGTATCATTAACCCTGTAGCGTTTCATGGCCATATCCGTAGCAATCGGATATTTCAGAATGGTTCGGAAACGCTCGCCACCTTGCTTTCCGTTATAACCCGGATGGGCAGGAGGGTCTTGGCGCACCTTCATTCGGCTGGGGCTTTCGCCCCCGCTCAGGAACGTATCTGATGAATGTGTATTCAGTTGTCAAGTTGCAGTGAGGTTTTTTGCCTCTACTCCTGTACCGCAACATCGAAAGCAAAAAAGTAAACACCTCTTTCAAAAAATTTTTCGGGCAATAAAAAAAGCCCGCTGACAACCTCTGCAAAGCAGAGTTTTATCAGCGGGCATAAAAAAAGAGACCTACCAATCTGTTTCCAGATGATAGGTCTCAATCGGTATTAATCGTGCTTTTCAGCGATTAGAAGTGATTTGCACATTTCTCGCTCTGAATTTGGAGAAACTTTGGGGAGTTTTGGAGAACACTTTGGAGAATCTCCAAACGAACGCTCCCTATAAGTCTCTGTAGCACAGGTTATTTCTGCGTTTCCTTGTCCAAGGGCTTCATTGTGGGGAACAGGATGACGTCGCGAATGGAATCGGTGCCGCAAAGCATCATCGCGCAGCGGTCGATGCCAAAGCCGAGACCGCCGGTGGGCGGCATGCCGTACTCGAGCGCGAGAACGAAATCGTCGTCCATCATATCCGCCTCATCGTCGCCGTTGGCACGCTTTTCCGCCTGCTTCTTGAAGCGCTCATACTGGTCGATCGGGTCATTGAGCTCGGAGAAGGCGTTGCCCATCTCGCAGCCGCAGATGAACATCTCATAGCGTTCGGTCAGGTGCGGATCGGAGGGGCTGCGCTTGGCAAGCGGGCTCACCTCGACCGGATACATCGTGATAAAGGTCGGCTGAATGAGCTTTTCCTCGACCTTCTGGTCAAAGGTCTCATACAGGGCGTTGCCCCAGGTCTTGTCCACGCCGTCCATATCAACGCCGACGCTTTTGGCAAGCGCGACGCCCTTTTCATCGTCCCCCTCGACCGCCATAAAGTCCGCGCCTGTGACCTCCTTGACCGCGTCCGCCATCGTGAGGCGGCGCCAGGAGGGCGTGAGGTCGATCTCCTGACCGAGCCAGCTGACCTGATAGGTGCCCAGAATCTCCTTGGCGGCGCCGGCAAGGATGCCTTCCAGAATATCCATCATGCCGTCAAGGTTGGTGAAGGCCTGATACAGCTCGCAGGTGGTGAACTCAGGGTTGTGCTTGGTATCCATGCCCTCGTTGCGGAAGATGCGTCCGACTTCATAGACGCGCTCCATACCGCCGACGATCAGGCGCTTGAGATGCAGCTCGGTGGCGATACGCATATACATATCGATGTCGAGCGTGTTGTGATGGGTGATAAACGGACGCGCGTTGGCGCCGCCGGCAATGGGGCTGAGGACGGGGGTTTCCACCTCCATGAAGCCCATATTGTCCAGATACCGGCGGAGGTAAGCCACAAACTTACTGCGGATCTCAAAGTTGCGCCTGCTCTCGGGATTCACGATGAGGTCCACATAGCGCTGACGGTAGCGGGCTTCCTTATCGGTCAGACCGTGGAATTTTTCGGGCAGCGGCTGGAGGGACTTGCTCAGAAGCTTGATCTCCCTCACACGCACGCTCATCTCGCCGCGCTGGGTACGGAACACCTCGCCGTTGATGCCGACGATGTCGCCGATGTCGTACTTTCTGAATTCATCGTAAACGGTCTCGTCCATTTCGTCACGGCGGGCGTAAAGCTGAATGCGTCCGGATTTGTCCTGCAGGTCGCAGAAGCTGACCTTGCCCATGCCGCGCTTGGACATCAGACGACCGCCGACGGACACGCTCTTGCCTTCAAGCGCGTCAAAGTGATCCTTGATGTCCTGCGCATGATGTGTGACGTCAAAGCGGGTCTCAAAAAACGGATCCTTACCCGCGTCCTGCAAAGCCTTCAGCTTTTCGCGGCGCACCCTGAGTATCTCGGAAAGCTCCTGCTCCGGAGCGGCATTGTTTTGATTCTTCTGTTCAGCCATCGTTCTTTTGCTCCTATACTTCTCCACAATTAACGTTCGATCTTTTCAATGCGGTAGCAGATCGTTCCGGCCGGCGCCTCAACACTGATCTCGTCGCCCTCCTGTTTGCCCATCAGGGCCCTGCCGAAGGGGGATTCTTCCGAGATGGCGCGGTTCATCGGGTCCGCCTCCTGAGAGCCGACGACCTTGTATTCCGGCAGGGTCTGACCGCTGCCGAGGTTCACGACCACCACGCGGCAGCCGATGGACACGGCATTGGAGGCACTCTCGCTCTCGTCAACGATCACGGTGTGGAGCAGGATCTCCTCCAGCTCGGCGATGCGGGAGTAAAGCTTGCCCTGTTCGTTCTTCGCTTCATCGTATTCGCTGTTTTCGCTCAGATCGCCGAAGCCGCGGGCTTCCTTGATCAGCTCGGCAACTTCCTTTTCGCGCACGGTTTTGAGATAGGTCAGTTCATCCTGCAGCTCCTGCTGGCGTGCTGCACTCATTTTGTACTCTTTTTTCATGGCCTTTCGTCCTTTCTCGATCGCTCCAGTCCGCAAAGAAGGAGTGGCGCGTATACTTATTCTATTATAGCGTGAATCATTATAAGGTGTCGTTGTCAAGTTGTCAAGGAAAGTTTGGGGACAGAGGAAAAATCACCCGTTCCACGCAGATATCCTCCGCTTTGAGCGCATCGGCGGAAACGAGCGCGGCAAGAAGCGCGGTATCGGTGCAGTTCTTTCCCTCAATCCGTGCGCAGAGGGAGACGGTGAGCCGTTTGTCCGCGAGCGGCAAAAGCATACAGCCCGCCGCCCGCGCGTCGTCAAACGATACGGCGAGGTCGGCGCGAAGCGGCTCTCCCTCCTGCAGCAGCTGCACCGCGATCCCGTATTCCCATCGCAGCTCGCGTGCAAGCATCTCCCCGTTCGGCACGCGCAGCGTCAGATAGCGCACGCTGCCGGAAAGCTCGTGTGCGGCACGCCGCAGCGCCGCCGATGCGCTGCAGGCAAGCAGTGCAACGCCGGCGCTGCGCGGCGAAATGCCGTTTTCCCGCAGGACAACGTGTACGATCTTTGCCGCGCAGGCGCGATACAGCGCCGCCGTGTCCGGCGTGCCGACGCCGCGGCGCAGAAAAAGGTCCGCGTAGGGATAGTCCGGCGGCAGCGCCGCAAGGCGGACGCGCTTTCGCGCAAGGAGGCGGGCCGCCCGCCTTGCGCCGAGCGCGCCGCGCGGACCTTTTCCGCGCGGCACACGCAGAATCAGTACCGCCGCGCCGCCGAGTGCGGTGTGCTCCTTTGCTTTTTTTCCCTCTTCCTCATAGCAGATCCAGCCGAGCATCTGTTTCCTCCGCAAAAAAAGAACTCCCTCTATGTTATCGAGGGAGTTCCTGCGTTATGCCGACCGGTTACCAGCCCTTGATGTAATCCGTCAGATACGTGAGCGGATTGACGATCTTTCCGCCCTCAGAGATCTCAAAGTGGAGATGCGGACCGCTCGATACACCGGTGGAGCCGGTAATGCCGACGACCTGCCCCTGCGCAACATACTGTCCCACTTCAACGGAACGCTTGGAAAGGTGCTGATAGGTCGTGGTGTTGCCGCTGCCGTGGCTGATGACCACATAGTTGCCGCGGTATTGATTGTACGCCGAGATAATGACCGTGCCCGCCTTGGCGGCGACGACCTGCGTGGAATAGTACACACGGCCGATGTCGATGCCGGCATGGTTGGTGGAGGCGCCCGGGATACCTGTATAGCGGGCGCCGAGCGGCGAGGTGACATAGTGGCTGGAACACGGCCAGATATAGCCGCCGTAGGTCTCCGTCGTATCGCCGTTCTGGATGGCAAGCTCACGGGAAAGCCGGATGATCTCCTCCTGCTGCTTCTCCATCTCCGCTTCCATGGCGGCAACGAGCTTCTGATACTCCGTCTCGTTCGCCTTCAGTTCATTGAGCAGCGCCTCGGCCGCCGTCTGCTGCTGCTTGAGCTCGGTGTTTTTTGTGACGAGCGCCGCCTTGGCGATCTCCTGCTCGGCAAGCGCCGTCTCCAGGGACGCTTTTTTCTCCTCGATCTGCGCGCGCAGCTCCCGCAGCTCATCGATCACGCGCTGGTCGCTTTCCATGATCTCGCTGATGAAGTCCATCGCGCTGAGCAGTTCGGAAAAGCTCGCCGAGTGGAACAGCACCGACCAGTAGGAGACCGTTCCGCGCTCCTCCATCGCGCGCACGCGCGTGCAGAACAGCTCGTACTGCTCCGCCTCCTGCGCTTCGTTTTCCCGGATCTCCTGCTCCGTCTGCGCGATCAGCGCTTCGTACTCGCGGATCTGCTTTTCCACCACGCTGATCTGAGACTGCAAAATGCCGATCTGCTTGTCAATATTCGTCTTTTGCGCAAGCGCGGAGGATTTCTCCGCCCGCAGGGATTTGAGCTCGCGCTCCAGCTCCGCCTTCTGCTCGGCAAGGGCGTCATTCTCGCTCTTGAGCGCGTCGATCTCCTCCTGCGTAACGGCCGAAGCGTCCTGCACCACGGTAAGCGGCGTAAGATCTGCCGTCAGCAGTGCAAAAACGAACAGCAACGCAGCGAGTGAGCGCAGAATTCTCTTTTTTTTCATGGGCTGCCGCCTCCTCACTCTGTTATACGCGCAGGAACTTGCGGATCGCCGTCAGGCTGCCGCCGATCCCGATCAGGATCCCCGCCGCGCCGAAAACGATCATCACCGGCTGCCAGATCGTCTCAAACGGGACGATCTTCAAAAGCTGCATCGTGTCCGACATCGTAAGGCTCTTGGCGACGGAAGCATACAGCAGCCACTGAAGCAAAAACGCGACGACCGCGCTGATGAGCCCCAGGAAAAACCCCTCGTAAACGAACGGCCAGCGGATAAATCCGTCCGTCGCGCCGACCATCTTCATAATGGCGATCTCGTCGCGGCGGTCAAAGGTCGTGAGCTTAATGGTGTTGGAGATGATAAAAACCGAAACCACGAGCAAAATCGCGATCAGCGCAATGCAGACGATGCCTGCGACATTACGCAGCGTGATGAAGCCGCCGGCAATATCCTCGTCCACGCGGACCTTGGCAACGCCCTCAACGCCGCGGATCGCCTCCGCCGTCTGGTTGACCGCATTGAGGTCGCTGACAAAAACGGCATAGCGGTCGCGGAAGATCTCCGCGTCAAGGTCCTGCAGCATATAGTCGTTTTCGTACTTCTTTTCAAAGCTTTCGGTGGCCTGCTCCTTGGTGATAAACTCCACCTCTTTGACGTTTGCGATTCCGGAAAGTGCCCTGCCGACCTGCTGCGTCCGGGCATCGTCATAGGTCTCATCGACAAAGGCGAGGATCTCATACTCGCTCTCCAGCGTTTCGAGCTGCACCTCCGCGTTGTAAGCCACCAGTGAAAAGGTCCCCATGACGACAAGGCAGGCAACGGTGATTCCGATGGCGGCAAACGACATGAACCCGTGCGAGAACATGTTGCCCACGCCTTCGCTGAAAAAGTATGTAAAATTGTGCTTCATACTCCTTACCTCACATTGTAGCCGATGCCGTCGCCCGTGATACGTCCCTGCTCCAGCGCGATCACGCGCTTTTGAAATTTATTGACCAGATCCTTCTCATGCGTTACGACAACAAGCGTCGTGCCCAGACGGTTGATGCGCTCGAGCAGGGTCATGATCTCAAAGGAACGGGCGGGGTCCAGGTTTCCGGTCGGCTCGTCCGCAATGATGGTGCTGGGGTTGTTGATCAGCGCGCGCGCAATGGCGACACGCTGCTGCTCGCCGCCGGAAAGCTCGGCAGGGTAACAGTCCATTTTCCCGTCAAGCCCGACCAGCTCCAGCACATAAGGAATCCTTTTTTTGATCTCACGCGCCTTCGCGCCGACCGCGCGCATGGCGAAGCTCAGATTCTCGTAAACCGTCTTTTTTTCAATCAGGCGAAAGTCCTGAAAAATAACGCCGATCGAACGGCGCAGCAGGGGGATCTGCCGCTCGGCAATGTTGGTCATGCTGAAGCCGTTGATCATGATCCTGCCCTTCGTCGGCATCACTTCTCCCGTGAGAAGCTTGATGATCGTTGACTTGCCCGAGCCGGACGGACCGACCAGAAACACAAACTCGCCGTCTTCTATGGTGAGCGAAATGCCGCGCAGTGCAAGCGTTCCGTTGTCGTATTCTTTTTGCACATCGGTCAGGCGTATCATTCCGTATCCTCCCGCTTTCGGCGATTACCCGCAGTTTTCAGCATTTTTCCACAATATCTTGTTTTATTATAGCGCAGTCCGCACCAAATGGCAACACAAAATTATGTAAACTTTTGGGTTTCCGCTCACTTTTTTTGCGCTGCCGCGGTGCGTATCGCCGTAAAAGAAGCAAAAAAATAAGGGGAAAGCGCTCTTGCGCTTCCCCTTAAATTAAGCTTCGTTTATGCTTCGATACCGCGGGAGGAGAGGTACTTCTTGACCATCAGCGCCACCTTGAAGGTGATCGCATCGTCGAACTGACGCAGATCGAGCCCGGTGAGCTTTTTGATCTTTTCCAAACGGTAGACCAGCGTGTTGCGGTGGACGAACAGCTTGCGCGCCGTTTCGGAAAGAACAAGGTTGTTTTCAAAGAACTTGTTGATGGTGAACAGCGTTTCCCTGTCCAGCGCGTCAATGGGATTCTTTTTGAATACTTCCTGCAGGAACATCTCGCAAAGGGTGGTCGGCAGCTGATAGATCAGGCGGCCGATACCGAGATTTTCATAGTTGATGATGACCTTCTCCGTATCAAAGACCTTGCCGACTTCGATCGCCATCTGCGCTTCCTTGTAGGATTTTGCCAGGTCGCGCAGATGTGCGGCAACGGTGCCGATACCGATAACGGCGACGTTCTCGCCATTGACGCGCAGTCCCTCTTCCAGCTGCAAAGCGATCTTCTCAAGCTCCGGCGCGCCGGCGGTATCGCTGAGCTGATGGATCAGGACGATGTCCGTCTCTCCCACGGAGAGAACGAAGCTGGTCTGACGGTCGGGGAAGATACTCTGCACCGCCTCCACCGTTACGGACTCGACCTTGTCGTCCGTCTTGCGGATGACAAACACGCCGCGGCTGAGCTCCGTATCGACATGGAGCTCCTTGGCGCGGATATAAATATCGCTGATGAGAATGTTGTCGGAAATAATGCTTTTGACGAAGGACGTCTTGTCATACTTCTCTTCGTAATAGCTCTTGGTCGTATTGAGGGCAACGGAAGCCATTGCGCAGGCAACGCGGCTCATCTCGTCCTCACCGAAGGCGAACGCCGCGAAATCAAACTGACCGCTCCAGCCGGACAGAGCCTTGAAGGTCTTGCCCTCGAGCGCGATGCACTCGCCCTCTGCTCCGTTGATCGGGCGAACCAAATGCGGCCACTTACAGCCGATCTCCGGCAGATCCGTACAGGCGATCACCGTACCCTCGGAGTCGATCACCCCGATGACTGTGTCGGTTGTCTCTTTGAACTGCAAAACGATATTCTGAAAAATTCTACCAGACATGCAGGTGTCCTCCCAAAGTTTCTCTTGATTCGTTTTGTGCATTTTGTCAATCAAGCTAATTCATTATACTTGGCATTTCAGAGATTTGCAAGAGACTCTTTCTTTTTTCACCAAATTTTTTCTCTTTTTTTGTTAATTCCGTAAATGAGTTTTGTTTTCTCTCACCAAAAAGTGCAATTCTTATTGGATATTTTGTCCATGGACGATTTGTGCAATCTCTTCCCCGGAAAGCAGGCGAAATTCACCTTTTGCGAGGGTTTTATCCAGAATGAGCGGTCCCATTTGCAGCCGTTTGAGGTACAGCACGGGCTTTCCGCGGAAGGCAAGCATCCGCTTGATTTGGTGGAATTTCCCTTCGTGCAGCGTCACAAGCGCCTCGCTTTCTTCACCCGCACGGAGGATCTCAAGTCCCGCCTCCCGACAGGCAAGCCCGTCGTCAAGCGTCATGCCGGCGGCAAAAGCGTCGCAGTCCTCCTGCGTCAGCGTGCCGGAGACCCGGGCATAGTAGACCTTGTCCACATGCTTTTTCGGCGAGAGCAGATCGTGGGCAAGCTCGCCGTCGTTGGTCAGCAGGAGCAGCCCCTCCGTGTCCTTATCGAGCCGCCCGACCGGAAAGAGTCCCATTTTCCGGTACTCCGCGGGCAAAAGGTCCAGCACCGTTTCACCGCGCCCGTCCTCGGTTGCTGACAGAACGCCTGCGGGCTTATGCAGCATGACGTAGGTATAACGCCGGTAGCCGAGCGTCTGACCGGCAACAAGGATCTCCGCCGTTTCCGGGTCGTATTTCTCCTCCGCACTGCGCGCTGTTTTCCCGTCAACAAGGATCTGTCCGTCTTTGACGAGCTGCTTCACCTCACGGCGCGAGTAGCGCCCCATGGAGGCGATGATCTTATCCAGTCTCTCCTTTGCCATGTGTGTGACCGTTCCTTTCCGCTGCGCTGCCGGACGCAAGACGGTTCTCGATCGCATCGACCGTCTGCGCCGCGCTTTTTACTTTGCTGTGTAAGCGGCGGAAAAAACAGCGCCGCAATACAGGTAAAGACCTGCTTTCCGCCTGTCTTCCCTTTCGCTTCCTTTGGAAAGCTTATCATATTTTTGTCCGCATGGGAATAGCAATATGGGGAAAGGATGTGTGTCTCATGTTCATTGTGACCGCCAAATTCCCCAGGCGCCGACTCTTCCTTGCCGCGCTTTGCCTGCTTGTGCTCATTGCCCTGCCGTTTTTTCTTTCGCATCACGGGGAAAGCAAAGATGCCGGCGCTGTCCGCGTGAAAACGAACGATGAGCGTGTGGCATATCTGCGCTCGCTGGGCTGGGAGGTCACGCCCGAGCCGGTCGAAACGCTGTCGGTGTCGCTGCCCGATGAGCTGGTGGAGCCGTATCTGTCCTACAATGCCCTGCAGCTTGAGCAGGGCTTTGACCTGAGCAACTTCTGCGGCAGGACGCTCAGCCGCTATACCTATGCTGTGACCAATTATCCCGACCGCGAATCCGGCTGTCAGGCGGACATCTACCTCTGTGATGACGCCGTCGTTGCCGGCGACATTGTCTGCACCGGCGAGGGCGGCTTCATGACAGGGCTGGAATTTCCGGAAAAGCAATCGTAAGCTGCCGCAGGGCGCGAAAACAGCAAAAAAGAAAGACCGCTTACGCGGTCTTTCTTTTTCAGCTTTGATTACTGTTCGGTTTCGATAACAACGCCGGAACCGACGGTACGGCCGCCTTCACGAATCGCGAAGCGGAGACCCTTTTCGATAGCGATCGGGGTGATCAGCTCGACCTTCATGTCGACGTTATCGCCGGGCATGCACATCTCAGTGCCTTCGGGCAGAGTGATGACGCCGGTGACGTCGGTGGTACGGAAATAGAACTGGGGACGATAGTTGTTGAAGAACGGGGTGTGACGGCCGCCTTCATCCTTGGTCAGAACGTAGACCTGACCAACGAACTTGGTGAGGGGGTGGATGGAGCCGGGCTTGGCCAGAACCTGACCGCGCTCGATCTCGGTCTTGGCAACACCGCGGAGCAGGGTACCGACGTTATCACCAGCCTCGGCATAGTCAAGCAGCTTGTGGAACATTTCGATACCGGTAACGACGGTCTTGCGCTTCTCGTCGGACAGACCAACGATCTCGACTTCCTCGCCGAGCTTCAGCTGACCACGCTCAACACGACCGGTAGCGACGGTACCACGACCGGAGATCGTGAACACGTCTTCAACGGGCATCAGGAAGGGCATGTCGGCCTTACGGTCGGGAGTGGGGATCCAGGTATCAACAGCGTCCATCAGTTCCTTGATGCACTGATACTCGGGAGCGTTGGGGTCGGTGGACTCGGAAATAAGGGCGTTGAGCGCGCTGCCGCGGATGATTGGGGTGTCGTCGCCGGGGAAGCCGTAGAAGGTCAGCATTTCGCGCACTTCCATCTCAACGAGCTCGAGGAGCTCTTCATCGTCGACCTGGTCGCACTTGTTCAGGAAAACGAGAACGGAAGGAACGTTGACCTGACGGGCAAGCAGCAGATGCTCGCGGGTCTGAGCCATAGGACCGTCGGAAGCGGCGATGACCATGATTGCGCCGTCCATCTGAGCAGCGCCGGTGATCATGTTCTTGATATAGTCGGCGTGACCCGGGCAGTCAACGTGAGCATAGTGACGGTTGGCGGTTTCGTACTCGACGTGTGCGGTGTTGATGGTAATGCCGCGCTCGCGCTCTTCGGGAGCCTTGTCGATGGAGCTGTAATCGGTGTACTCAGCGCCGCCCATCAAAGCGAGATACTTGGTGATCGCAGCGGTCAGCGTGGTCTTGCCGTGGTCGATGTGACCGATGGTGCCAATGTTTACATGGGGCTTAGTGCGCTCGAATTTCTGCTTAGCCATTAGAGTAATCCTCCTATAATGATTTTTCGTTTCGTTTCATTTTCGGTGTTTATTGCATAACACCGTTATTCTACAGTACTTGCGCCTTTTTTGCAATACCCAATTTCTCAGGCGCGTCTGCCGGTGCGCTGGTCAATGATCTTTTCCTGAATGCTCTTGGGGATCTCCACATAGCTGTGGGGCTCCATGGTGTACTGGCCGCGTCCCTGTGTGGCAGAGCGCAGATCGGTCGCGTAACCGAACATACTGGCAAGAGGCACCAGCGCGTCCACCTGTGTTGCGCCGGAGCGGGTCTCCTGACCCTGGATCTGACCGCGGCGGCTGCTGAGGTCGCCGATGACAGTACCCAGATATTCGTCGGGAGCCGTGACGCTGACCTTCATGATCGGTTCAAGCAGCGTGGCGCCTGCCTTTTGGCAAGCTTCCTTAAATGCCATGGAACCGGCGATCTTGAACGCCATTTCCGAAGAGTCGACCTCGTGATAGGAGCCGTCGTAAAGCGTGACCTTCACGTCGACCACGGGATAGCCTGCCAAAACGCCGGAGAGCATGGCGCCCTGAATACCGGCATCGACGGCGGGAACGTATTCCTTGGGGATCGCGCCGCCGACGAGCGCGTTGACAAACTCGTAACCCTTGCCGGACTCGTTCGGCTCGACATGGATCTTGACGTGACCGTACTGACCCTTACCGCCGCTCTGACGAGCGTACTTGGTATCCTGATCGACAGCCTTCGTGATGGTTTCCTTATAGGCGACCTGGGGTGCGCCGACATTCGCCTCGACCTTGAACTCCCGCAGAAGACGGTCGACGATGATCTCCAGATGGAGCTCGCCCATACCGGCGATGATGGTCTGACCGGTCTCTTCATCGGTGTAGGTCTTGAACGTGGGATCCTCCTCGGCGAGCTTGATGAGCGCGACCGTCATCTTCTCCTGACCGGCTTTGGTCTTCGGTTCGATGGCAACGCGGATCACGGGCTCGGGGAATTCCATGCTCTCAAGGATAATGGGGTGCTTTTCATCGCAGAGAGTGTCGCCGGTGGTGGTGTTCTTGAGACCGACGGCGGCGGCAATGTCGCCGGAGTAGACCGTCTCAATATCCTCTCTGTGGTTGGCATGCATCTGCAGAATACGACCCATGCGCTCGCGCTGACCCTTGGTCGCGTTGAGCACGGAGGAGCCGGTATTCAGCGTACCGGAGTAGACACGGAAAAAGCTCAGACGACCCACATAGGGGTCGGTCATGATTTTGAATGCCAAGGCGGAGAACGGCTCACTATCGGAAGATACGCGCTCTTCTTCGTTATCGGTCTTGGGGTTGACACCCTTGATGGCCGGAACGTCGGTCGGTGCGGGCATATAGTCCACGATCGCATCGAGCAGCTTCTGCACGCCCTTGTTGCGGTACGAAGTACCGCAGACAACAGGGATCATTTCAACCGCAATGGTCGCCTTACGGATTGCCGTACGGATCTTCTCAGCCGGAATGTCCCGTCCCTCAAGGTACATCTCCATGATCTCATCATCAAACATGGAGATCGCATCGAGCAGCTTTTCGCGGTATTCGTTTGCCAGATCCACCATATCCGCGGGAATCTCTTCCACGCGCATGTCCTTGCCCATTTCGTCATAATAGACGTCGGCATTCATTTCGACCAGGTCGACGATGCCGCGGAAATCGGCTTCCTTGCCGATGGGCAGCTGAATGGGGACGGCATTGCACTTGAGGCGCTCGTCGATCATGCGCAGCACATTGTAGAAATCGGCGCCCATAATGTCCATCTTGTTGACGTAGATCATGCGGGGCACGTGATAGTGATCCGCCTGACGCCAAACCGTTTCGGACTGGGGCTCCACGCCGCCCTTTGCGCAAAGAACGGTCACACTGCCGTCCAGCACGCGCAGGGAACGCTCGACCTCAACGGTGAAATCGACGTGACCCGGGGTGTCGATGATATTGATGCGGTGGTTTTTCCAGAAACAGGTGGTCGCGGCGGACGTGATCGTAATGCCGCGTTCCTGCTCCTGCTCCATCCAGTCCATCGTCGCGGTACCCTCGTGTGTTTCACCGATCTTGTAATTTACACCGGTGTAGTAAAGGATACGCTCGGTCGTGGTGGTCTTGCCCGCATCAATGTGCGCCATGATGCCGATATTCCTTGTTTTCTCCAGAGATACTTTTCTCGGCATACTTTGCTCCTTGCCTTACCAGCGGAAATGGGCGAATGCCTTGTTGGATTCAGCCATCTTATGGGTATCTTCGCGTTTCTTCACGGCGCTGCCGGTGTTGTTGGCAGCATCCATGATCTCACCTGCCAGGCGCTCGGCCATGGTGCGCTCACCGCGGCTGCGGGCGTAGGTCGTCAGCCAGCGCAGACCGAGGGTCTGACGGCGGGCGGGACGGACTTCCATAGGGACCTGATAGGTTGCACCGCCGACACGGCGGGACTTGGTTTCGAGGCTCGGCATGATATTTTCCATAGCCTGCGCAAAAACATCGAGGGGTTCGTTGCCGGTCTTTTCCTTGATCATGTCAAAGGCGCCGTACACGACCTTCTGGGCGACGCCCTTCTTGCCGTCGAGCATGATGCTGTTGACAAGCTTGGTCACCAGAACGCTGTTGTACATAGGATCGGGCAAAACTTCTCTTTTGGGAACATTACCTCTTCTGGGCACTTTGCTTCCCTCCTTCTTAAAATTATAGAAATCATAGGTACTCGCGAATGGGGCTCTCCCCCATCGTGTTTCGGCCTGCCAAAGAGGTGAATGATCTGCAATCAATATATATCAAACCTTTTCGGCAAAGCTCAATTTCACTTGCAGCTCTCTTACTTCTGCTTCGGGCGCTTGGCGCCGTACTTGGAACGGGACTGCATACGGCCCTGAACGCCCTGAGCGTCCAGCGTGCCGCGGATGATGTGGTAACGCACACCGGGGAGGTCCTTGACACGACCGCCGCGGATCATGACCACAGAGTGCTCCTGCAGGGAATGACCGACGCCGGGAATGTAAGCGGTGACCTCGTAGCCATTGGTGAGACGGACACGCGCGATCTTACGAAGTGCGGAGTTCGGCTTCTTGGGAGTGGCGGTACGGACTGCGGTGCAAACGCCGCGCTTCTGGGGGGAAGCCAGATCGGTCTCCCTGTTCTTCAGCGTGTTCATACCATACTGCAGAGCCGGAGAGTTGGACTTATAAGTCGCCTGCTGTCTGCCCTTGCGAACCAACTGGTTAAAAGTAGGCATTCTTTGTTTTTCTCCTTTCTTGAATAATGTTTTATTTTTTACAGGATACCGGTAAAATATCCCGAAAAAACCGGATTTTGGAAAATCAGTCTCTGAGCAGCGCGATCACAGACGCGCCGACGGCGATCCCTGCCGCCTGTCCGAGCTGGGTCATCGTCGCTTCCTTTTCCACGGCGATCCCGTGCTGCCGGCAGAGCGCTTCCAGTTTCGCCAGCACCATCGGGTCAGCGTCGCGGGCGAAAAACACCTTGCTCACGCTTCCCTCCCGCAGTGCCCGGACCGACTGCTTAAGACCAACGACCTTACGGCGCGAAGCAACTTCGGACAACACGGCAAGCTCCCCCTGACGGCATGACAAAATCCGCGGGACATACCCACGCAAAATGGAATTATAGCATAGCTTATTGGACGCGTCAAGCGCTTCCGGAAGTAAAATTTCCAAAATTTTCGTTGAATCTGCCACATTGTCTCTTCGGTTTTTTGTCACTTTCGCAAAAAAAGAGGCGCGGCTCACGCCGTGCCTCTTTTTTTGCTTGCTGATTGCCTGCACGACTTGCCTGCAGGACACAGTCACACGGTCTTATATGATCGCGTTGGTGATGATACGGGGGAAGTAGTTCTCCTCCTCGTCCTCTTCCTTCTTCTCCTCGGGAACGATCTTTTCGGCAAAGTCGCGGTAGGCGTTCAGACCTGCGCCGGCAGGAATGAGCTTGCCGATGATGACGTTCTCCTTAAGACCCTGCAGGCGGTCGACCTTGCCCTTGATCGCGGCTTCGGTGAGGACCTTGGTGGTCTCCTGGAAGGAGGCGGCGGACATCCAGGAATCGGTGGCAAGAGACGCCTTGGTGATGCCCATGAGCAGCTGCGTCGCTTCGGCCTCCCTGAGCGCCTCGCCGGTCTCGGGGTTGACCTCGCCGGCAGCGATGCGGGCGCGGACAGCCTCGTTGGCGTCTTCCAGTTCAAGCACATCGACCATTGCGCCGGAGAGCAGCTGCGTGTCGTTGGCTTCCTCCACGCGGACCTTGCGCATCATCTGACGCACGATGACCTCGATATGCTTATCGTTGATATCGACGCCCTGCTGACGGTAGACCTTCAGAACCTCCTGGATCAGGTAGTCATGCACGGCGGAGGTGCCGCGGATGCGGAGGATGTCATGCGGGGACAGCGCGCCGTCCTGCAGCTGCGTACCCTTGGCGATAACGTCGCCGTCGGCAACGCGAAGACCGGTGTGCGGCACGGAATAGGTGCGGGTGTCGCCGTCGTCCGCGGTGACGATGATGTTCAGGAGACTGCCCTTGGCAGACTCCTCAAAGCGGACCTTACCGGAGATTTCGGACAGCGTCGCCATCTTCTTCGGGCGGCGGGCCTCAAACAGCTCCTCCACACGCGGAAGACCCTGCGTGATGTCGCCGCCGGCAACGCCGCCGGTGTGGAAGGTACGCATCGTCAGCTGTGTGCCCGGCTCGCCGATGGACTGCGCGGCGATGATGCCGACTGCTTCGCCGGGACCGACAGGCTTGCTCGTTGCAAGGTTCATGCCGTAGCACTTGGCGCAGACGCCGGAGTGCGCCTTGCAGGTGAGGACGGTGCGGATCTCGACCGCGTGGATATCGAAGCTTTCCAGAAGCTCGGCGTCGTCGGCGCTCATCATGTGGTTCTTGGAGATGAGCACTTCGTCCGTACCCGGCTTGAGAATATCATGCACGGGATAGCGGCCGTTGATGCGCTCGGAGAACTTCTCAATGACCTGACCGCTTTCGCTGATCTCAGCCGCCATGATGCCCTTTTCGGCGCCGCAGTCATCCGAGCGGATGATGACGTCCTGACAGACATCGACCATTCGGCGGGTGAGGTAACCGGAGTCCGCGGTACGAAGCGCCGTATCGGCAAGACCCTTTCGGGCGCCGCGGGAGGAGGTGAAGTACTCAAGAACGCTCAGACCCTCGCGGAAGTTCGCCTTGACGGGGATCTCGATCGTCTTACCGGCGGTGTTGGCCATCAGACCGCGCATACCGGTGAGCTGACGGATCTGCTTCATGCTGCCGCGGGCGCCGGAGTCAGCCATCATAAAGACCGGATTGTAGCGATCCATGTTCCTCTGCAGAGCGTTGGTGACATCGTCCGTGGTCTTTTCCCACTCGCGCACGACAGCGCGGTAGCGCTCGTCGTCGGTCATGAAGCCCATCTTGAACTGCTCCTCGATCTCGACGACGCGCTGCTCGGTCGCGGCGATCAGGGTGTACTTCTCATCGGGGATCGTCATGTCCGCGACGGAAATGGTGATCGCGGCGCGGGTGGAGTACTTGTAGCCGGTGGCCTTGATGTTGTCGAGCACCTCGGCGGCGACGGTAAAGTTGTGCTTCTTGATGGTTCTGTCAACGATCTTGCCAAGCAGCTTCTTGCCGCAGGTGGCGGTGATCTCGTAATCGAAGTAGTGCTCGGTGGGCTGACCGTTTTCGTCCACGCGCCTGACAAAGCCGAGATCCTGCGGGATGTTGCGGTTGAAGATGATGCGTCCGATGGTGGCGCGCACCGCCTTGCAGCCGGTCGTTCCGTCGGGCAGCGTCTTGCTCACGCGCACCATGATCGGCTGATGAATGCCGATGAGGTGATCGTTGTAGGCGAGCATGGCTTCGTCCTCGTCACGGTACACGTGCAGGTGGATGCCGGTCTTTTCCTCATCGGAAAGCTCGTCATAATCCTTGCCGGCAAGGGCAAAGTCAATGTCGGCGGGCCAGAACTCGTCGTTGTCCATCTGGGAAACGCCGTTTTCAAAGCGCTCGAAGGTGAGGTAGTAGGAGCCAAGCACCATATCCTGCGTCGGGACGGTGACAGGACCGCCGTCCTGCGGGCGCAGGAGGTTGTTGGCGGAGAGCATCAGCAGACGGGCTTCCGCCTGCGCCTCGGCGGACAGGGGCACGTGGATCGCCATCTGGTCGCCGTCGAAGTCCGCGTTGAACGCGGTGCAGTTCAGGGGGTGCAGCTTGAGCGCGCGTCCCTCGACGAGCACCGGCTCGAACGCCTGGATGCCGAGACGGTGGAGCGTCGGCGCGCGGTTGAGCATGACGGGGTGGTCCTTGATGACGACGTCGAGCGCGTCCCAGACCTCCGCGCGGCCCTTATCGACCATCTTCTTGGCGGACTTGATGTTGTTGGCGACGCCGTCCTCGACCAGCTTCTTCATGATGAAGGGGCGGAACAGCTCGAGCGCCATTTCCTTCGGCACGCCGCACTGGTAGATCTTCAGCTCGGGTCCCACGCAGATAACGCTGCGGCCGGAGTAGTCGACACGCTTGCCGAGCAGGTTCTGACGGAAGCGTCCCTGCTTGCCCTTGAGCATGTCGGACAGGGACTTGAGTGCGCGGTTGTTCGCGCCCGTGACGGCGCGCCCGCGGCGTCCGTTGTCGATCAGCGCGTCAACGGCCTCCTGCAGCATGCGCTTTTCGTTGCGCACGATGATGTCGGGCGCGCTGAGCTGGATCAGCCTCTTCAAGCGGTTGTTGCGGTTGATGACGCGGCGGTAAAGGTCGTTCAGGTCGCTCGTGGCAAAGCGCCCGCCGTCAAGCTGGACCATCGGGCGGATCTCAGGCGGAATGACGGGCAGAATGTCGATGATCATCCACTCGGGCTTGTTGCCGGAGAGACGGAACGCGTCGACGACCTCAAGACGCTTGACGATGCGGGCCTTCTTCTGCCCGTTGGCGCCCTTGAGCTCGGCGTGGAGCTCCTCGGACAGCTTTTCAAGGTCGATCTGCTGCAGAAGCTTCTTCACGGCCTCGGCGCCCATGCCGGCGTCGAAATCGTTCTCATACTTTTCGCGGTAGTCGCGGTATTCCTTTTCGGAGAGGATCTGGTTGCGCAGCAGCGGCGTTTCACCGGGGTCGGTGACGATATAGGCTGCGAAATACAGGACCTTTTCCAGAATGCGGGGGCTGATATCGAGCAGCAAACCCATACGGGAGGGGATCCCCTTGAAGTACCAGATGTGGGAAACGGGGGTAGCCAGCTCGATGTGACCCATGCGCTCGCGGCGCACCTTGGCGCGCGTGACTTCCACGCCGCAGCGGTCGCAGATCTTGCCCTTATAGCGGATCTTCTTGTACTTGCCGCAGTGGCATTCCCAGTCCTTGGTCGGTCCGAAAATACGCTCGCAGAACAGACCGTCGCGTTCGGGCTTGAGCGTGCGGTAGTTGATGGTCTCGGGCTTCTTGACTTCGCCGAAGGACCACTCACGGATCATTTCCGGAGAAGCGATTCCGATTTTAATTGCATCAAACGGTACATAACTCATTTTCTTTGCTCCTCCTTTTCCTTATTCTTCCTCGCCGAGGAAATCGGCTTCGATCTCGTCGTCGCCGATCATTTCAAAGCCGGCATCGGCAAATTCCGCCTCATCGGCGAACGGGTTGCGGCTGCGCTCGTCCTCGGCGTCCATACGGGCAAGGTTGAACGTATCCATCGCGTCCTCGTCCTCCTTGAGCTCGATCTGGTTGCCGTCGCGGTCGAGCACCTGCACGTCAAGGCACAGCGCCTGCAGCTCCTTGGCCAGAACCTTGAAGGATTCGGGCACGCCGGGCTGTGGGATGTTGTGTCCCTTGACGATGGATTCGTAGGTGCGGACGCGTCCGGTGACGTCGTCGGACTTGACGGTCAGGATCTCCTGGAGCGTGTAGGCGGCGCCGTAAGCTTCCAGCGCCCAGACTTCCATTTCGCCGAAGCGCTGACCGCCGAACTGCGCCT
>SAMEA3663296__coassemble_544_pt1 | contig 14068 bp, 9 predicted proteins | sample SAMEA3663296__metabat2_low_PE_021 | metagenome-assembled genome bin SAMEA3663296 (sample SAMEA3663296) | pig gut metagenome | biome: pig gut; feature: pig-associated habitat; material: faeces | place: China | collected 2013
TTTCGTGGGAGCATATGAATACGAATACAGTATAGCACCGCACCGCCTGATATGCAAAGGAAATTTGCCGAAGGTTGATGAATGAATTGTAAATTTCCGGCGAACTGTGCCGCCTGCCGCCTTGCGTAAGAAATGAGCCTGTGCTAAAATGAAAACAGGACGAAATTTCTAAGGAGGCGCTTTTATGAAACTTTCCTTTTACGGTGCTGACCGCTGTGTCACCGGCTCGTGCCACTGTCTTGAGGTGTGCGGAAAGAAGATCCTCATCGACTGCGGTCTGCAGCAGGGACGCGACGAGATCGACAACCGCTCGCTGCCTTTTGCGCCCAATCAGATCGACTATGTTCTGGTGACGCACGCGCATATCGACCATACCGGTCGGATCCCGCTGCTGGTGAAAAACGGTTTTCACGGCGAGATCCTTACCACGCGCCTGACGGCGGAGCTGATGCAGATCATGCTGCTGGACAGCGCGCACATTCAGGAAAGCGAGGCCGAGTACGACAACCGCAAGGGCGAGCGCGCCGGCAAAGAGCCGGTCGAACCGATCTACACGGTCGAAGACGCGCAGAACGTGTTCCGGTTTGTCTCCACCTGCGAGTACGGCGAAACGGTCGCGCTTTGCGACGGCGTGCGCGTCACCTTTACCGACGCGGGACACCTGCTCGGCTCGGCTTCCATCACGCTGGAGGTGAGCGAGAACGGTCTGACAAAGACCATCGTTTTCTCCGGCGACATCGGCAATGTCGATCAGCCCATCATCCGCGACCCGCAGTATCTGAAAAAGGCGGATTACGTCGTCATGGAATCGACTTACGGCGACCGCAACCATACCGAGGTGTGGAGCTACACCGATGAGCTGGCGGAAATCATCGATGAGACGCTCTCCAAGGGCGGCAATATCGTCATTCCGTCGTTCGCCGTCGGGCGCACGCAGGAGCTTTTGTACTTTATCCGCGAGATCAAGGACGCCGGGCTTGTCAAGTCCGTGCCCGATTTCCCGGTTTATATCGACTCTCCGCTTGCCAAGCAGGCGACGACCGTCTTCTGCGGCGACCTGCACGGCTATCTTGATGAAGAGGCGCTCGAGCTTGTCAAGGACGGCACGCACATGTTCTCGTTCCCCAACCTCCACCTGGTCGAGACGTCGGAGGAGTCGAAGCTGCTCAATATGGACACGACGCCCAAGGTCATCATTTCCGCGTCCGGCATGTGCGACGCGGGGCGTATCCGCCACCATTTGAAGCACAATCTCTGGCGCGACAACAGCGCCGTGGTGTTCGTCGGCTACCAGGGCGCCGGCACGCTCGGCAGGCGGCTTCTTGACGGCGTGGAGAGCGTCAGGCTCTTTGGCGAGGAGATCGCCGTGCGCGCCAAGATCGTCAACTTCCAGGGTCTTTCCTCCCATGCCGACCACGACCATCTGCTCTCGTGGATCGAGTCGTATGATCCCAGACCCGCGAGGGTGTTTGTCGTCCACGGCGACGCCGACGTGATCCCTGCGTTTTCCGCAGAGCTGGAGACGCGCGGCTTTGCGACCTACGCTCCGCTCTACACCGCGAGCTATGACCTTGCGGCGGACCGGGAGCTGGAGCGCGGCTATCAGCCGGAGAAGAAGCGTACCGCTGCCGCGACGCTTGCCGACGATCTTTACAGCAAGCTGCTCGCTGCCGCCGAGGCGCTGCTTGAGCTCGTGCGCAGCAAGAAGGGCGCGCCCAATAAAGAGAAAAAAGCGTTTACCAAGCAGATCCTGGATCTGATCGAAGCGCGGCGGTAAAAGGGACAGACAGCCAATGACCGAACTTGCCAAAAATCAGGTTCATACCGTCACCATTGAGGGATACGGCGGCGAGGGCATGGGCGTTGCACGCATCGGCGGGCGCGTTGTCTTCGTTCGGGGCGCGCTGCGCGCGGAGAAGTGCGAGATCATCATTCTCAAGGTGCTCAAGTCCGTTGCCTTTGCAAAGGTGCAAAAAATACTCGAGCCGTCGGGTGAGCGTGTCACGCCTGACTGCCCGTACTTCCCGCGCTGCGGCGGCTGTACTTACCGCCACATGAGCTACGGTGAGGAGCTGCGGCTGAAGAAGCAGCGCGTGCAGGATGCGCTCGCGCGCATCGGCGGCAGCAGCGTCACCGTTGAGGAGATCCTCGGCGGAGAGGATATCCTGCGCTACCGCAACAAGGCGCAGTATCCGGTGTCTGCCGGCGGCGCCGTGGGATTTTACCGCGCGCGCACGCACGAGGTCATCGAGTGCGAAAGCTGCCTTCTGCTCAGACCCGAGGCGGATGCCGCGGCGGCGGCGCTGCGCCGTTATTTAACAAAATACGCCGTTTCCGGCTACGAGGAAAGAAGCGGAACGGGACTGCTCCGGCACCTCTATGTGCGCTCCAACGCGAAGGGGGAGAGCCTTGTCTGCGTTCTTGTCAACGCAGAGGAGCTTCCGCACGAGCGGGAGCTTGTTGCCATGCTGCGCGAGGCGTGCCCAAAAACGGTCGGCGTTGTGCTCGGCACGAATACCGCGAAAAGCAACGTCATCCTCGGCGACCGCTACCGCACGCTCTGGGGCGCGGATCGGCTGGAGGACACGCTTTGCGGTCTTTCGTTCCGCCTGAGCGTGCCGTCGTTCTATCAGGTCAACCGTGCGCAGTGCGAAAGACTTTACAGCAAGGCGGTCGAATTTGCACAGCTCACGGGCAGGGAGACGGTGCTCGATCTTTACTGCGGTGTGGGCACGATCACGCTCACCATGGCAAAGAACGCCGGGAAGGTGATCGGCGCGGAGATCGTGCCGGAGGCGATCGGGGACGCGAAGGACAATGCCGCGCGCAACGGCGTCACGAACGCGGAGTTTTTCTGCGGCGACGCGGGCGATGTCGCGGCAAAGCTGGCGCGCGAAAGGCTGCGCCCTGACGTCGTGACCGTCGATCCTCCGCGCAGGGGACTGGCGCCGGAGGTCATCGCGGCCATCGCACGGATGCAGCCGCAGCGCGTGGTATACGTTTCCTGCGACAGCGCCACGCTGGCGCGCGACGTCAAGCGCTTCGCGCAGGCAGGCTACGCCGCCGTGCGCGCCTGCGCCGTGGACATGTTCCCGAGAGCGGACCATGTCGAGACGGTTGTTCTTTTATCCAAACTCAAATCGACTCAGCATATTGAAGTTGAGCCGGATTTGACTGATGCAGAGAAAAAGGCTGGCTGCTGACCTCGTTCTCAACGGCAATCCGGAAACGCATCTGAAAACAGTCGCACAGGCCGTTGGACAGCGAAACATATCACAGCCCGCAGGGGGGATCCCGCGGGCTGTTTTTTCAACCACAAAAAGCTTATACAGGGTCTTCTCAAAATCGGTCAACGGATTTATTATATATTTGACCGAATCGTCTAACGGAGGTGACAGGATGAACGAGAGGTTCTTTTCTCTGCCCGCGGCAAAGCAGCAGGCCATCATCAACGCAGGGTATCGGGTCTTTTCGCAAAACTCTTACAAAAACAGTCCGATGAGCGAAATTGCGGATGCGGCAGGAATCAGCAAATCCTTGCTGTTTCATTATTTTTGCAACAAGAAGGAGCTGTATTTGTTTCTTTGGGACAAATGCGCCGAAACAACCATGGAATATCTGACCAGATATGGCTGCTACGGTCAGACGGAACTGTTTGAGAGCATGGAGCGGGGGATGCGGGCGAAAATGGAGATCGTTCGCCTGTATCCGGATATGGGCAACTTTACAATCAGGGCATTTTGCGAAAAGGATGCTGAGATCTGCGCCGCGATCCAGGAAAGCTATCAAAAATACTTCAATCTAAAAGCGGATAAGACACGGCTGAATCTTGATCCCGCCCAATTTATCCCCGGTCTTGATGTCGCTATGATGTACCGTGAAATGTACTGGGCAGCAGAGGGATATCTCTGGGAGATGGTACAGCGAGGGAATGTGGATATCGAGCAAATGGAGAAAGACTTTATGAACCTGATGGCATTTTGGAAAAGTATATATCTTCGTAAGGAGTAACGTTATGGAAGCGATCAAAACAGTCAATCTTACAAAATACTATGGAAAGGCCAGAGGAATAATAGAACTGAACCTGTCTGTTGAAAAGGGCGAGTGCTTCGGCTTTATCGGACCGAACGGTGCGGGAAAATCCACAACGATCCGCACTCTGTTAGGACTGATTTCACCGACTGCAGGCAGCGTACGAATTTTTGGAAAAGACATTGCGAAAGAGAAAGAAGCCATCTTGCAGGATATCGGCTATCTTCCCTCTGAAGCCGTGTTTTATCCCGGCATGAAGGTCAAGGACATCCTGAAATTATCCGCTGATATGCGCAAAAAGGACTGCACTGAGGAAGCAAAAACACTTTGTGACCGCCTCCAGCTCGACACATCACGAAAAGTGGATGAACTTTCCTTCGGTAACCGAAAGAAGGTTGCGATTGTGTGCGCACTCCAAAGCAATCCGGCACTGCTGATACTTGATGAACCAACCGGAGGGCTGGATCCTCTCATGCAGCGTGAGTTTTTTGACATCATCAGACAACGAAACCGGAAAGGCACAACCGTGTTTCTTTCCAGCCATGTTCTATCTGAGGTTCAACGCAACTGTACCCGGGCAGCAGTTATCAGAGAAGGTGAAGTGATCGCCTGTGACAGTGTAGACGCTTTGTCCAAAACCAGTGCCAAACGGATTTCTGTACACGGCAGTGTTGATTTGAAAGGTCTGGACGGGATCAAAGATATGAAGACTGCCGATAAAGCAGTAAGCTTTCTTTACAGCGGAGATATGAACCGTCTGATTCAAAGACTTTCCGAAGGAGATATTTTTGATTTGAACGTTTCTGAACCGGATCTTGAAGAAATCTTCCTGCACTATTACGAAAAAGAAGGTGACAGAGCATGACGATCGTGAAACATGAACTCAGGCAAGGGAAAATGCCTTTTCTGATTTGGACCGGTTCTATCGGCGCTCTGCTTGCAATTTGTGTATTTCTTTTTCCTGAAATGAAAGGCGAGCTGGACGGAGTCAGCGAGATGTTCGCGTCGATGGGTTCCTTCACCGCTGCCTTTGGTATGGACAGGCTAAGCTTTGGCACACTGGTCGGCTACTATGCCATTGAATGCGGCAACGTATTGGGACTTGGCGGAGCATTTTATGCGGCTTTGTGTGCAGTCGGCATTCTCAGCAAAGAGGAAAAGGACAGAACAGCCGAGTTTTTGCTGACACATCCTGTCAGCCGTGTGCGTATTATCACAGAAAAACTGATTGCCGTCTTCATTCAAATCACGGCAATGAATCTGATCATCTATGCCCTTTCGGTTGGCTCTATGGCTGTGATCGGCGAAGATATTCCGTGGAAGGAACTGAATCTGCTTCATCTGGCATACTTTATTCTCCAAATTGAACTTGCGGGCATCTGCTTCGGTATCTCTGCTTTTATGAGAAAGGGAAGCGCAGGTGTGGGGCTTGGGATCGCCGCCATGATGTACTTCCTGAACCTGATTGCCAATATAGCGGAAGCCGCGGAGTTTTTGAAATACATCACTCCTTTTGGCTATTGTGATGGCGCTGATATTGTGACCAACGGCGGACTGGATGGGACTATGGCAGCCATCGGTGCCGCAATAGGCGTGGGAGGAATTGTTGCTGCCTATCTGAAATACGCAAGGAAGGATATCCATTAAGAAAAGATAGCGGGCACACAACTGTGACGGCTGCATGAATTGCTATGCGGCTGTTGCGTGGGCACGTCATAAGAGTGAAGTCTGACGGCGCAAAGTACAGGGATCTCTTCCGCTATGGCTGCAGGCGCACACGATGACCCGTGAGCATAAATGTGACTGCAAGCGCCAAGCAGGTCTTGATGATCGGCTTTACAGGATGTAAAATAAGATCAGATCGAGGAAACGGAAAGCCTGCTGATCGCCGCTGTCAGAAGACGCTTGACGGCAGGCGGGCTTATGCCGACCGGTCCGATTCAGACTGCCGGTCCGCTCCCGTTGTGAAAGCTGTGGTTGCAGGTATAGAAAAACGCAACGAACCATGAGACGACCATGGGGCAGCCGATGAAGCAAAGCATCCCGCCGATCGTGCCGCATATCCAAGACCGGACCGCCAGCCATGCGAGCAGACCGGATGCGCCGAAGACCGCGCTCAGAAGGCACAGCAGGCATTTGTATTTGGCAGTTTCGCTCCAGTTTTTCCGCTCGATGCGCTCCCACAAGTATTTCATATAATTTTTCATATCGTTCATATCCACACCTCCATGCAGGAAGCATAGAACCGAAAGGTAAAATCGAAAACGCCCGGCAGGTAAAGATTTTGTAAATATATCAAATTTTACATAGCTTTTACAAAACCGACCGCAAGCGTTTTACAGACCTCCTGTATGATGCTGATGATCAGAAAGGATTCATCGAAAAGCAAGGAGGCAAAAATGGATATTTTCGGCGTGCTGACAATGATCGGAGGACTTGCCCTGTTTTTGTACGGGATGAACACCATGGGCGACGGTCTTGTGATGCTTTCGGGCGGAAAGCTGGAAAAGATTCTGGAGAGGCTGACGGAAAACAGGATAAAGGCGTTGCTGCTGGGCGCCTTTGTGACTGCCGCGATCCAGTCTTCGTCCGCGACGACCGTCATGGTGGTTGGCTTCGTCAATTCGGGCATCATGAAGCTGACGCAGGCAGTCGGCGTTATCATGGGCGCCAATATCGGCACGACGATCACCTCATGGATCCTCTCTCTGGCGGGGATCGAAAGCGGAAACGTGTGGATCAAGCTGCTCAAGCCGAGTTCCTTTTCGCCGGTGCTTGCGGCGATCGGCGTCATTTTCCTCATGACGGGAAAAGACGGGACGAAAAAGAAGACGCTCGGCACGGTCCTGCTGGGCTTTGCCGTATTGATGTTCGGCATGGAGACGATGAGCGGCGCGGTGTCTCCGCTGAAGGATAACGCCGCGTTTACCGGAATGCTGACGGCGTTTTCCAATCCCGTCCTCGGCATGGCTGCCGGAGCGCTTTTGACCGCCGTGATCCAGTCTTCGTCTGCGTCGGTGGGTATTCTGCAGGCGCTCTGTCTTTCCGGCGTGGTCAGCTATGGAACGGCTATTCCCATCATCATGGGGCAGAATATAGGCACCTGCGTCACGGCGCTGATCTCTTCCGTGGGCGCCAGCAAGAATGCAAGACGCGCTGCCTTTATCCACCTGTATTTCAACCTGATCGGCACGCTTGTGTTCATGGTCTGCTTCTATTCGATCAATCATTTTGCCCGGTTTGCCTTCCTTGCCGACTCGGCAAATGCCGCCGGGATCGCGGTGATCCACAGCCTGTTCAATATCGGCTGCGCCGCCGTTCTTTTCCCCTTTGCCGACATGCTTGTGAAGCTGGCGACCCTGACGGTGCCGGACAAAACGGTGGCAGAGGAAGGCTCTTCCGAGCCTCCGGCGCTGACTGCGCTGGATGAGCGCTTTTTGGATCGTCCCGCATTTGCCATGCAGCTGTGCAAGAATGCGGCCGATCAGATGGCGGAGCATGCAAAAGAAGCGATCTTGCTTGCGATAGAGGTGCTTTCGGATTATTCCGAGGATAAGATCAGAGAGGTGATCCGTCTGGAGCGCCTGGTGGACCATTTTGAGGACGTTCTCGGGTCTTTCCTGGTGAAGCTTGCCGGCCGAGATCTGAGCAAGGAAGACAACCATCTGCTTTCTATCCTGCTGCATGCCATCGGCGATTTTGAGCGTATCTCCGACCACGCCGTCAATCTGACGGAATCCGCCGAAAAAATGCACGAACAGGCGCTTGCGCTTACCCGGCAGGGAAAACAGGAGCTCGACAGCTTGAGCGTTGCCATTCGTGATATCATATTCCTGACGACAAGGATTTTTGAGAATATGGATTCCGCGCACGCTCCGGATGTGGAGCCGCTGGAGGAGGTCATCGACGGACTGGTGCTGGAGATGAAGCAGCGGCATATCGACCGCCTGCGCAGCGGGATCTGCTCGATGGAGGCAGGGCTGATCCTGGAGGACATCCTGACGAATTACGAAAGGGTTTCCGACCATTGCTCCAACGTCGCGGTGACGATCATTGAGATCCAGTCGGACGCGCTGGATATGCACGAATATCTGGACGTAAAGATCAAGGGCGGGGATCCGCATTTCAGACAGGAATATATGAGGCTGAAAAACATTTACATTCTGCCGTAGGAAAGGAGAACAGGAGATGGCGCTCATCTATATCGTAGAGGACGATGCAAGCATCCGCGAGATCGAAACGATTGCCCTGAAAAACAGCAATTACATGGTCCAGGCCTTTGAACGGGCGTCTGCCTTTTATGAAAAGATGGAAGAGCTTCTCCCGGATCTGATCCTTTTGGATATTATGCTCCCGGATGAGGACGGCTACCGGATCGTCCGCCGGCTGAGGAGCAATCCCAAAACCAGGCATATCCCGGTCATGATGATCACCGCCAAGACGACCGAAATGGATATGGTAAAGGGGCTTGACGACGGTGCGGATGATTACATCCGCAAGCCCTTTTCCGTCATGGAGCTGCTCTCCCGGGTCCGGGCGCTTTTACGGCGGACCGAGGAAAAAGAACCGGAGCAGCTTCTTGTGGGGAAGATACTGCTGGACAACGAAAGACACACGGTCGTGGCGGGAGAGCGGAGCGTGGAGCTGACGCTGAAGGAATACGAGCTGCTTCGTTATCTGATGCGCAATGAGGACATCGTATTGTCGCGCGAATCCATCATGCTGAGCGTCTGGGGCGTTGACTTTGAGGGGGAAAGCCGCACCGTTGATATGCACATAAAAACGCTGCGGCAGAAGCTCGGCGAGCAGGGAAAGCAGATCCGCACGGTGCGGGGAGTCGGTTATGCCATCGGCGCAGAAAGCAGTGAGGAATCATGAAACAGAGGATCAACGCAAGGCTCGCTCTGATTTCGCTGATTGCGATCATAGCGACCGCGGTCGGCATCACACTGGTGTATTACGGATTGTTCCAGACACAGGTGCGCAGCGATCTTCGCCTGAGCGCAAACCTTTTGATGGAAACGGAAGTGTTTCAGAACGCCTATGCATCGGAGAACAAGAATACCGTCGCGCTGCAGCGTCTGAGCTCCGGGGACTTGCGCATTACCTGGATCGATGAGGACGGTATCGTGCTGTTTGACAACGACACGGACGTCAGCGGGCTTTCCAACCATCTCGACCGGCCGGAAATCCGGCAGGCGCTTGAACAGGGAGAGGGCGAAAGCACCCGCAAGTCAGACACGCTGAATATGAACACGTTCTATTATGCGCTTTTGCTGGAGGACGGTACCGTGCTGCGCGTGTCCACACAGGCGAGGACGATCACCGGCGTTTTTCTGACCGCCTTTCCGGTCATCGCCGGAATTGCGGCGATCATTCTGCTGATCTGCATTCTGCTCGGTCACCTTCTGACCAGGCAGCTTCTCAGCCCGATCGAGCAGATGGCGGAGAATATCGACGACAGCAGCCTGACCCCGGCGTACAAAGAGCTGGAACCTTTTGCGGATAAGATCCGCAGCCAGCATGAGAAGATCCTTGCGGCGGCAAAGAGCCGGCAGGATTTTACCGCCAACGTATCGCATGAGCTGAAAACCCCCATCACGGCGATTTCCGGCTATGCGGAGCTGATCGAAAACCGCATCGTGGACGGCGAGGCGCAGATCCATGCCGCGCAGCAGATCCGCCGCAACGCGGAACGGTTGCTTTCTTTGATCACGGATATTATCGAGCTGTCGGAGCTTGACCACCGCGAGCTGCCGAGAACCTTTGAGCAGACGGATCTGTTCAGGATCGCGCAGGAAAGTGTGGATGACCTTCAGACGCTCGCGCGTCAGAAGTCTGTGTCGCTCAGCTGCGGGGGGACCTCTGCGGGGATCAGCGCAGACCGCAGTCTGATCCGCGAGATGATCGACAATCTGGTGCAGAATGCGATCCAATACAACAAAGAAAACGGAACGGTCCGGGTTTATGTAACGATCGATCACGCGCACCCGAAGCTCACGGTCAAAGATACCGGGATCGGGATCCCGACCGACCAGCAGAGCCGGGTTTTTGAACGGTTTTACCGGGTGGATAAAAGCCGCTCGAGGGAGACCGGCGGAACAGGGCTCGGTCTTGCGATCGTAAAACACATCGCGCAGATCCACTCGGCGGAGCTTTCCATGAACAGCACTCCCGGCGTCGGTACGGAGATCACGGTCAGCTTTTGACGCGAGACGCGCTTCAAAGGCGCGCAAAATGCACAAGGGTCCCGCGGACAGGGGCGTCGAAGCGGACGCCTCCTTCCGCGCGGAGACGGGGTGCCGCCGGGCAAAGAAACAAAAAAGAGAAACAGGAAAAAAGACGCCCGCGGGCGTCTTTTTTGCGGCTTTTGCGGCATGCGGAAGACGAAGGCGCAAGGCTGCCCGAAGGCGGCACCCTGAACGGGCAAGTCGTGAAATATGCCGGAAATACAAAAAACTCACCGGAATTTCGGTGAGTTTACAAATTTTAGCTTGACTTTCCTGCGGCAAACTGGTAAAATTAAGCGCTTATATCCGAAAGTGGGAGTTTGTCGCACTCCCACCCAGTAAAAAAAGAATAGCATACCCCGGCGAAAAAGACAAGTGCCCCTTCTTGACTTTTGACAACAAATCCGGGCGTATCGAAAGAGCGATTACATTCCTTCGGGGTGGCAGAACCCGGAGAAAAGAAAGGCGTGAAGAGCAAAAATGGCCAAAGACAAGATGTATGGCAAGACCCTTCGCAAGAATTTTGCCCGACATGAGGAGATCATGGATATGCCGAATCTTCTGGAGCTCCAGAAGAAATCCTATCAGTGGTTCCTCGACACGGGTCTGCGTGAAGTCTTCGCCGACGTTGCCGCGATCTCCAACTATGCCGGCAATCTGGAGCTGAGCTTCATCGACTTCAAAATGGACGAGAAGCCCAAGTATGACGTGCTTGAGTGCAAGGCGCGCGACGCCACCTATGCCGCTCCCCTCAAGGTCAGCGTTCGTCTTTACAACAAGGAGACGGGCGAGATCAAGGAGCAGGAGATCTTCATGGGCGACTTCCCGCTCATGACGCAGCAGGGCACCTTCGTCATCAACGGCGCGGAGCGCGTCGTCGTGTCCCAGATCGTCCGCTCCCCCGGCGTCTACTTTGACAAGCAGATCGACCTCAAGACCGATCTTCCGTTGATGTCCTCCCAGGTGATCCCTTACCGCGGCGCGTGGCTCGAATACGAGACGGACGCCTCCGAGATCTTCTATGTCCGTATCGACAAGAACCGCAAGATCCCCGTCACCGAGCTGATCCGCGCGCTCGGCTATAAGACCGACAGCGAGATCCTCGAGCTCTTCGGCGACGATCCTCGCATCGTCGCAACGCTTGAAAAGGACGCCTGCAAGACTTACGAAGACGCGATGCTGGAGATCTACCGCAAGCTCCGTCCGGGCGAGCCGCCCACGGTCGAAGCCTGCGAAACGCTCATCAACAATCTCTTCTTCGATCCCCGCCGCTATGATCTGTCCATGGTCGGCCGTTACAAATACAATAAGAAGCTTTCGCTGTGGGCGCGTATCCGCAATCAGAAGCTCGTTTATCCCGTTGCCGATCCGCGCACGGGCGAGATCCTCTTCGACGCCGGTCACGTCGTCACCGGCGATGAGGCAAGCGAGCTGGACGCCATCGGCGTCAACGACGTGACCATCGAGGTCGACGGTAAGCCGCTGCGCGTCTTCTCCAACCATATGGTCGAGCTGAACCGCTTCGTTGACTTTGACGCCGCCGCCGAATGCGGCATCAAGGAGCGCGTGCGCGAGAGCGTGCTGCAGGAGCTGCTGGAGAAGTTCAGCGGCGAAGAGCTGAAGGAAGAGCTCCGCGCCAACGCGGACCGTCTGGTGCCCAAGCACATTTTGGTCGAGGATATCCTTGCCTCCATCAACTACATGAACGCGCTTGCCGCCGGCATCGTCTACAAGGACGATATCGACCATCTGGGCAACCGCCGCCTGCGCTGCGTGGGCGAGCTGCTGCAAAACCAGTTCCGCATCGGCTTTTCCCGCATGGAGCGCGTCATCCGCGAGCGCATGACGATCCAGGATCTTGACATCGTCACCCCGCAGAGCCTCATCAATATCCGCCCCGTGACGGCGGCGATCAAGGAATTCTTCGGTTCCTCTCCGCTCAGTCAGTTCATGGATCAGACCAACCCACTGGCGGAACTGACGCACAAGCGCCGTCTGTCCGCGCTCGGTCCCGGCGGTCTGAGCCGCGAGCGCGCCAACATGGAAGTGCGAGACGTGCATTACAGCCACTACGGCCGTATGTGCCCGATCGAGACGCCGGAAGGTCCGAACATCGGCTTGATCTCCTACCTTTCCACCTATGCGCGGATCAACGAGTACGGCTTCATCGAAGCGCCGTTCCGCAAGGTGGATCACGAGACGTGCAGGGTCACCGACGAGATCGTCTACATGACCGCCGATATCGAGGATCAGTACATTGTCGGTCAGGCTGCCGAGCCTGTCGATGAAAACGGCTGCCTCGTCAACCAGCGTATCACCTGCCGCCACCGCGACGAGATCGTCGAGGTCGACCGCGACCGCGTCGACTTTATCGACGTTTCCCCGCGTATGATGGTCTCCATCGCGACCGCGATGATCCCGTTCCTGCCGAACGACGACGCAAACCGCGCGCTGATGGGCGCGAACATGCAGCGTCAGGCGGTTCCCCTGCTCAAGCCCGAGGCGCCGATCGTCGGCACCGGCATGGAGCATAAGATCTGCATGGACGCCGAGGTCGCCGTTCTTGCCGAGGGCGACGGCGTTGTTACCAAAATGGACGCCACCGCCATCACCGTTGCCTATGACAGCGGCGAAACCAGGGAGTATAAGCTGACCAAGTTCCTGCGCTCCAACCACGGCACCTGCATCAACCAGCATCCGATCGTCGAAGTCGGCGAGCGCGTGCACGGCCGCCGGTATGACGCAAACGGCCGCATTCTGGAGGATCCTACCGTTCTTGCCGACGGTCCTGCCACCGATCAGGGCGAGATCGCCCTCGGCCGCAATATTCTTGTCGGCTTTATGACGTGGGAAGGCTACAACTACGAGGATGCGGTGCTCCTCAACGAGCGCCTTGTCCGCGAAGATCTTTACACGTCCATCCATCTTGAGGAGTACGAGCTTGACGCACGCGACACCAAGCTCGGTCCCGAGGAGATCACCCGCGATATCCCCAACGTCGGCGAAGACGCGCTCAAGGATCTCGACGAGCGCGGCATCGTCCGCATCGGCGCGGAGGTTCATGCCGGCGACATTCTTGTCGGCAAGGTCACGCCCAAGGGCGAGACCGATCTGACCGCGGAGGAGCGCCTGCTGCGCGCCATCTTCGGCGAAAAGGCGCGCGAGGTCCGCGATACCTCCCTGAAGGTGCCCCACGGCGAGAGCGGCATCGTGGTCGATGCCAAGGTCTTCTCCCGTGAAAACGGCGACGATCTCGGCCCGGGCGTCAACATGGTCGTGCGCGTCTACATCGCGCAGCGCCGCAAGATCCAGCCCGGTGACAAGATGGCGGGCCGCCACGGCAACAAGGGCGTTGTTTCCCGCATTCTCCCGCAGGAGGATATGCCGTTCCTGCCCGACGGTACGCCGCTGGACATCGTGCTCAATCCGCTCGGCGTTCCCTCCCGTATGAACATCGGTCAGGTGCTGGAGGTCCACCTCGGCTATGCCGCCAAGACGCTTGGCTATAAGGTCGCAACGCCGATCTTTGACGGCGCGAGCTACGAGGAGATCCGTGACGAGCTGGTTCGCGCCGGTCTTGACCCCGAGGGCAAGAGCTGGCTGTATGACGGTCGCACCGGCGAGCGCTTTGACAACAAGGTCACCGTCGGCTACGTCTACTTCCTCAAGCTGCACCACCTCGTTGACGATAAGATCCACGCCCGCTCCACCGGTCCGTACTCCCTCGTTACCCAGCAGCCGCTCGGCGGCAAGGCGCAGTTCGGCGGTCAGCGCTTCGGCGAAATGGAAGTCTGGGCGCTGGAAGC
>SAMEA3663296__coassemble_545_pt1 | contig 14050 bp, 12 predicted proteins | sample SAMEA3663296__metabat2_low_PE_021 | metagenome-assembled genome bin SAMEA3663296 (sample SAMEA3663296) | pig gut metagenome | biome: pig gut; feature: pig-associated habitat; material: faeces | place: China | collected 2013
CCGGCCGCAGCGGACGATGCGCTGCGGCAGCGTCACGGTGTTGAGCAGCGCGTCATCGCCGTTGAGGATGGCAACGCCGTCCGGCGCAAGATTTTCAAAAATCTCGCACTTTGCCCGAAAGACGCCCTCGCGGGTGCCGCCGAGGAATTCGGCATGCACGTCGCCGACATTTGTGATGACGGCGATCTGCGGCTTGACGATCTCACCGAGGTAGCGGATCTCGCCGAAGTGATCCATGCCCGTTTCGATGACCGCGACCTCATGCTCGCCCGTCAGCTCCAGCATCGTTTTGGGCACGCCGAGATCGGAGTTGAAGTTACCCTCCGTCTTGATGGTGCAAAACTCCTCCGCCAGCATGCCCGCGACCATTTCCTTCGTCGTGGTCTTGCCGACGCTGCCGGTGATCTGGATAAACGGGATGTCGGCGCGGTCCCGGTAGTGGATCCCCAGGCGCTTGAGGGCGAGCAGCGGGTCATCCACCGCAATATAGATCTTATCCGCGAGTTTATTCTCCGGCTCCCTCTCCGCGCGGAAAAGGCAGCCTGCCGCGCCGTTTTGCAGCGCGCTTTCGATATAGTCATGCCCGTCAAAGCGTTCGCCCTTGACGGGGATGAAAAGCTCGCCCTCCCTGACCGTGCGGCTGTCGGTGCTGACCGCGCGGATCACGGCGTTTTCGCTGCCGCGCACCAGCGTGCCGCGAACGGCGGCGGTAAGTTCCTTTACTGTGATACTCTGCATGTTATATTCCACGTCTTTCTTTCACGGATTCATTCACGATGGTCTGGCACAGCTCCTCATAGCTCATGCCGACGGCCGCCGCCTCCTGCGGCACGAGCGAAGTCGGTGTCATGCCGGGCAGCGTGTTGATCTCAAGGAAATACGGCGTGCCGTCCTGCGTGACGACAAAGTCCGCGCGGGCATAGACGGACAGTCCGAGCATGCGGTAGACGGTCTCAGTCGCGCTGCGCACGCGCTCCTCCCACTCCGCGGGAATGGGAGACGGACAGATCTCCTCCGCCGCACCGACTTGGTATTTGTTGGCATAATCATAAAACCCCTTCTTGGGGATGATCTCGATCGAGGGCAGCGCTTTGCCGGCGAGAATGCCGACCTGTATCTCGCGTCCCGTTATGTACTGCTCCAGAATGACCTTGCCGCCGTATTTCAGGCAAAGCGTGAGCGCAGAGCGCAGCTGCTGTGCATCGTGCGCGATGGATACGCCGATCGACGAGCCGCTGGCGATCGGCTTGACGACACAGGGCATCGCGATCTCGCCGAGGAGCGTTTCGATCTCCTCCGCGGTGTAGCTCACCGTGCGCCACTGCGGCGTTGTGACGAAGGGCGCGACGAGACGCTTGGTCAGGTCCTTATCCATCGCGATCGCGGAGCTTAAGTAACCCGCGCCGGTATAGGGGATCCCCAGCAGGTCGAACGCCGCCTGCACGCGCCCGTCCTCGCCGCAGGTGCCATGGAGCGCAAGAAACACGACGTCCGCCATGGCGCAGACCGCAAGAACGTCCTTTCCGAATACGCTGCGGCTTTTGTCCGCGCGCCGGGCGCGCACGGCGTCAAGGTCGGGTTCCTTCTCCTCAACGGAAAACTCGCCGCAAAAGCCGTCCTCTACGGCAAAAATATCCTCAAGAGAGCCTGTATACTGCTCCAGTCCCAAAAACATATCCACCAGAATCGCCTCGTGTCCGAGCGAGCGCAGCGCCCTGCAGATCTTGTTTCCGCTCGAAAGCGAAACGTTGCGCTCCATGCTCAGTCCGCCTGCCAATACCACGATCCGCATAGATTGCTCCTCCTTGCAGCGGGAAAAATTCCAAAACTATCCTATTATACCTATTGTAGCATTTTGCAGTTTAACACAGTTTCGGTGTAAATACAAGAACAAGAGGGCGGCTTTTTTGCCGCCCTCTCAGCCGGTTGAAAAGGCTTTTTCGACAAGCCGAGAGAAGCCGGCGTATCGCCGGCTTCTCTTCGTTTTCGCTCTTGTCCGCGCGGCGCGTCAGCCAAACAGCTCACCGATGAGTCCGCGGTCGCTCCGCCTGCCCTCCTGAAGCGTCATGGCTGCGCTGAGCAGCTCCGCCGCGGTTTCGCGTGTTACGCCGCGGCGCATTTCATCGGAGGAAAAGCGTCCGCTTTGCAGAATGCTCACAGACTGGAGATTTGCCACCGCCTGCGCGCACCACGCATTTTCCGCTTCCGCACCGTTATAGCTGCTCAGATCCACGTCCGTCACGCTGAGCAGACGGTTGAGCACCACGGCGGCTTCGTTGAGCGTGATCTCCGAGTTCGCGTCAAAGGCGATCCCCTCCTCCGTCTCCACGCCGTAAATCACGCCGGAGGAAAGCGCCGAGACCGCATAGCCCTTGCACCAGGTCGGGATGCTCTCATCGTCACAGAAGCCCGTCACGCTCACCGCGCTCACCTCCTGCCCTGCCGCCGCCATCGCCATGGCGATAAATTCGCCGCGGCTGAGCGTGCGTTCCGGCTCAAAGAAGTAGCTGTCGCCCACTTTTGTCCCGACAAAGATGCCGTGCTCGGCAAGATCCACCGCCGCAGTTGCGGCGGCATTGCCGTTCATATCCGCGTAGGTGACTGCGCTGTTCGTGCGTTCGATCGAAATTTTCACCGTGGCAGGAAGTGAGACGTTGCCGCTCTCATCGGTCGCCGTATAGGTGAATTTGTCCACACCGATCTTGTCCTGATTCGGCGTATAGACAAAGCCCTCGCCGTCGTCCGCGATCACAACGGTTCCCTTTTTCGCCTGCTCGGCGATCGCAAAGCTGACCGCTTCGCCCTCGTTGTCCACTGCCTTGAGCGTGCCGGAATAGGGCACGTTGCGGTATACGCGGATCTCCATGTTCTGCGCGATCGGCGCGCCGTCCGCCGCCGCGGGCGCTTCCTTGCTGCGTCCGAAAATCGCCGAAGCGCTTTGCAGCGGTAACAGTGTGACAAGCAGCATTGCCATAACGAACGGTACTGCCCTCCAAAGTTTTTCCTTTCCGTTTTCCATAAAACAAGTCTCCTTATTTCAAATGATCTGCCTTTAGTTTTTCTTAAAAATATAAGAATATACAAAAAAATCCGCCGCAAGGCGGCGGTTTTTTCAGTTCATCAGCCATTCCGGTCTCGATCGCTTCTTAATACCCGACACGATGCCCATCGCGGCATAGAGCGTCACGATCGACGAGCCGCCGTAGCTGAAAAACGGCAGCGTCAGACCGACGACCGGCAGGAGAAACAGGCACATGCCGATATTTGCGACCGTCTGGAAAATGAGCATGCCTGCCATACCGACGCACACAAGGCTTTCCAGCTTTGTGTTTGCGTCGCGCGCGACGGCAAAGCAGCGGATCACAATGGCAAGAAGAATGGCAATGACGGCAAGGCACCCGATAAAGCCAAGCTCCTCGCCGCAGACGCAGAAGATATAATCCGTCTGCCGCTCGGGAAGGCTGGCGCGGTACGGAGACTGCGTCTGCGTGCCGTGAAAAAGCCCCTGTCCCGTCAGTCCGCCGGAGCCGAGAGCGATCATGCCGCGCGTTTGCTGCCAGCCCGCCTTCTGCGGCTGATAGCTGTGGTCAAGTACGACCATGATACGGTCATACCAGTCCCCGCGCAGGAGCCTGAGCTTCCACGCCGCCACAAGACCGACCGCCGCGCCGCCGATGCCGAGAACGAGCCAGCGCGCGGCAAAGCCCGCGGCAAAGGCCATGCACACAAAGATGAAGAGGTACACAAGTCCGCTGCCGGCATCGTGCGAAATGACGTAGTAAAAACAGAACATGAACACGACATGTGCCGTCGGCTGGATCACGTTGGTAAAGCGTTTCAGATCGCGCGTTTCGCTCAGGTGCACAAGCTGGTAGGCAAGGAGAAGGATGAAGGTGATTTTAACGATCTCCGCCGGCTGGAAGGTTACGGGGAAATTCTTCAGCGCTTCGATGCCGAGCTTTGCCCCGATGGTATTTACGCCGAGCCAGGCGCGGTTGCCGTTGCGCACCAGCCCGAGCGGCGTCAACAGCAGCAGGATAAGCCCGATATTGAACCCGAGGATCCACCTCCACTTTTTGGAAAGCTCCACAATATCGATCCCGGAGAGGAGAAAATAAGCAGCCGTGCCGATGCACCAGCCGGCACCCTGCACGATGACGTATTTGAGCGAACCGCGATACACCGTATGCGTTGCGCTGAGGATCAGCACCATGCCGTACAGCGTCGCCGCCGAGCACAGCGACCACAGCAGCATGTCGGTCTGGCGCACCAGATCGCCGGTGATTTCCCGAATACGACCCATTTTTCTCATCTCCTTTCCCTACAATCTTAATTTTTAATTTTAATTATAGCACAAATTGTCATACCTGTAAACTCGCATTTTTCGCCGGTTTCTTTCAGAAAACCAATTGTCAAGCGAGAGAGTTTGTGCTATACTTTTTGATAATATGGGGTAAAAGGAGGTTTGACATGGATCGGTTATCGCACAGCGTGGAGGAGACCGAGCGCTTCGGCGAACAGCTTGCCGCCTCTCTTTCGCCCGGAAGCGTGGTCGCCTATACCGGCACGCTCGGTATGGGCAAAACCGCGTTCACACGCGGCTTGGCAAAAGGTCTCGGCTGCCGCGGCCGCGTCACCAGTCCTACCTTCACCGTCGTGAACGAATACGACGGGAAGGTCCCTCTGTTCCACTTTGACATGTACCGTCTCGGCTCCTCGGACGAGCTGTTCGACATCGGCTGGGAGGATTACCTCAATCGCGGCGGCGTCTGCGCCGTGGAGTGGAGCGAGCGCGTGACGGACGCGCTGCCGGACGGCACGGTTTTCGTCGATATGCAACGCCACGCGGAAAACGAGAACTGGCGGATCATTACCATTACGGGAGGGGCTGAACATTGAAGATCCTGGCTTTGGAGACCTCAGCCAAAAGCGTTTCCTGCGCCGTGACGGAAAACGGAGCACCGCTTGCCTCCGCTTACCAGTGCACGGGACTGACGCACAGCCGCACCCTCATGCCGATGGTGGAGGATATGCTTAAAAACGCCGAGCTGACGCTTGACGATATGGACCTGATCGCCATTGCCAACGGTCCCGGCTCTTTTACCGGTCTTCGCATCGGCATTGCCGCGGCGAAGGGGCTTGCCTGGGCAGCGGACAAGCCGTGCTGCGGGGTATCGACCCTTCAGGCGATGGCGTGCAGCGTCTCTCACATGGAGGGGCTTATCATCGGCGCGATGGACGCCCGGCGCAATCAGATCTACAACGCGCTTTTTGACGCGAAGGACGGCTCCCTCACCCGTCTGTGTGAGGATCGCGCCGTCGGGCTGGACGAGCTGTGCGGGCAGCTGAAGGATGACACACGCCGCAAGATCGTCCTCGGTGACGGCGGAATGCTGTGCCGTGACTATCTGATGCAGCACGGCATTCTCTGCGAGCTTGCCCCCGCGCCGCTTCTGTATCAGAACGCCGTCGGCGTCGCGCTGGCGGCGGAGCAGGGTGAATGGGTCTCCGCCCAGGAGCTCTCCCCCGTCTATCTCCGTCCCGCGCAGGCAGAGCGTCTGCGCGCCGAGCGGCTGAATCAGGAAAACAAATAATTTGTTATCATCACTATTTATTTTATAACGGAGGATATCATCATGTTTGAAGCTGACAAGAAAGTGCACATTATGGACCATCCCCTCGTCGCCCACAAGCTGACGATCATGCGTGACAAGACCACCAGCGTCAAGGATTTCCGTGAGCTTGTCTCTGAGATCGGTATGCTGATCACCTACGAGGCCACACGCGATCTGCCGCTGACCACCAAGCACATCGAAACGCCGATCTGCGGCATGGATGCTCCCACGCTTGCCGGCAAAAAAGTGGCCGTCGTTCCCATTCTGCGTGCCGGTCTCGGTCTTGTCGACGGCGTGCTGCGCATGATCCCCTCCGCGCGTGTCGCCCATATCGGTATGTACCGCGATGAAGAAACGCTTGAGCCCCATGTCTACTTCTGCAAGACTCCCAAGGATATTGCCGAGCGGGACATTATGATCGTTGACCCGATGCTTGCCACCGGCGGCTCCGCCGAGGCAGCCATCGCGGAGATGAAGAATCGCGGCTGCAAGAGCATCAAGCTGCTCGTTCTCGTCGCCGCACCCGAAGGCATCAAGTGCATTCGCGAAGCGCACCCCGACGTCGATATCTATGCCGGTGCGCTGGACGACCACCTCAACGAGCGCGGCTACATCGTCCCCGGTCTCGGTGACGCCGGCGACAGGATCTTCGGCACCAAGTAATTCTTTGTGACGCCGGCGCCGCAATTCTCGGCATCAGGTAACGATGATCCGCGGAAGCGAACACAATTTACAATTTTTTCATTGCAAAATACCGCCGCATTCGTTATAATGCGCTGGTATTCCGGCTTTTGAAAAAAAGCCGCATCACTTGAGAGGAATGAAGTAACAAATGAGTGCATCCAGAGAAAAGAAAGCCCGTCAGGAGCAGGCCGCTTCCGGCTATGTTGATCCGAAAACTGCCCGCGCAGCGGAGGAAAAGGCCAAGGCTCGCCGCAGCAATCTGCTTTATGCTGTGCTCGCCGTCATTTTTGTGGCTGTTGCCGTCATCACGATCATTGCCAATTCCCATGTGATCGACCGCAACGCCAAGGCCTACACCGTCAACGGCGAGACCTTTACCGCCGCCGATGTGAATTACTACTACCGCAACGCCTACAATGCTTTCGTCAGCAGCTACTCCGACTATATCAGCTACTATTTTGACACCTCAAAGGATCTGCGCGAGCAGGATTGCTCTATCATCGACGGCACCTGGTTCGACTATTTTGCTCAGCAGGCGTTTGCCACGATAGATGAGGTATCCGCTCTTGCCCAGAAGGCCAAGGCGGAAAACTTTGATGCTTCGGAAGCGGAGGAAGCCGCACTTGCAAGCAACTATTCCTATATTGATACCTATGCCGCGCTCCAGGGCTACACCCGCGCGCAGTACCTCACTGCCATTTTCGGCAGCACGATGACGACCAAGGTCTTTGAGCGCAACGTCCGGCTGGTTGCCCTGGCTGAGGCTTACCGCGACGCCTATCTGGATTCTCTGACCTACAGCGACGCCGATATTCAGGCTGCGTATGACGCCGACCCCACCGCCTATCAGAGCGCCGACATCGAATTCATCGTATTCACCTACACCGCCGACAGCGAGGCGACCGATGAAGAAAAGGCCGCGCTTCTTGCCGAGACCAAGGAAAAAGCCGAGTCCGCTCTTGCCCGTTATGAAGCCGGCGAAGCCTTCGACGCCGTTGCCGAGGAGCTGGAGGGCAAGTATTATCACCAGTCTCACGCGACGCGCAGCGTGACCTCCGAAATGCTTACCTGGGCGTTTGACGATGCGCGCCAGAGCCGCGACACTACCGTCGTCCCCTATGGTGAGAGCGGCTATTACGCCGTCGTCTTCCACTCCCGCAGCAGAAACGACTACCATCCCGTTTCCGTCCGCCACATTCTTGTCTCTGACGAGGATATTGCCAATTCCGTGCTTGAGCAGTATCTTGCCGGCGAGCAAACCGAGGACGCCTTCGGCGCGCTTGCCGCGCAGTACTCCAGCGACAGCTCCGCTTCTTCCGGCGGTCTGTATGAAGACATCGCCCTCGGTCAGATGGTCGAGCCGTTCGAGACCTGGTGCTTTGACAGCTCCCGCCAGAGCGGCGACACCGGCATCGTTGAGACGGAGTACGGCTATCATGTCATGTACTTCGTTGAGACCAATCCTCTTGAATACTGGAAAGTGGATGCCCGGAACGATCTTCGTTCCGCCGATTACAATGCGTGGATCGGTGCGCTCACCGAAAGCATTGAATCCGAAGAGCTCAGCGGCATGAAGTACGTCGGCTGATCTTCCCCTTGCATGACAAGAGAAGCCGGCGATACGCCGGCTTCTCTTTGTTTCCCCGCCGCGGCTGCGCCGCTTGCAGCACCGTCACGCGAAATTCGCAGAAAGGCAGCCTTATGCAGCAGCAGTTTTTACGCACACAAATGATCTTTGGCGAGGAAGCCATGCTTCTTCTCCAAAACAGCCATGTTGCCGTTTTTGGTCTCGGCGGCGTCGGCAGCTACGCCGTTGAGGCGCTGGCGCGCTCCGGCGTGGGCGAGCTGACGCTCATCGATGACGATACGGTCAGCGTCACAAACCTCAACCGTCAGCTCGAAGCGCTGCACTCCACCGTCGGGCAGCCGAAAGCGGACGTCATTGCCGCGCGCTGCCGCGACATCAATCCGGACATTGTCCTGCACCCGATCGCTGCGCGGTATGACGCAGCGCACCGCCGGGACTTTTTCACCGCGCAATACGATTATATCATTGACGCGATCGATACGGTTTCGAGCAAGCTCGACCTCATTGAAACCGCGCAGAAACGCGGCATTCCCATTCTTTCCGCGCTCGGCACGGGCAACAAGCTCAACCCCTCGCTTTTACAGATCACGGATATCTCCAAGACCTACAACTGCCCGCTTGCCCGCGTCGTGCGCAAGGAACTGAAAGCCCGCGGCATCACACACTTGAACGTTCTCTTCTCCCCCGAGCTTCCGGCAAAGCCGGAAGCGCTGGAAACGCCCCCTCCCGGGCGGCGCAGCGTCCCTGCAAGCGTCACCTGGGTTCCGGGCTGCGCGGGATTGATGATGGGCGGAGAAGTCGTCAGACAGCTTATTTTACGCAAAGAGGCGAAGAAAAAATGATTCTAACAGGTACAATTGTCAACTCTCTCACCATCATCGCAGGCACCGTTGCAGGCTTGCTTCTCGGTAAGTTTATTCCCGACCGGTTCAACGACGCGATCTCCAAAGGGATCGCGCTGTGCGTTCTCTACATCGGCGTCGACGGCATGCTTGCCGGCGAAAACGCGCTCATCTCCATCCTCTCCATCGTCCTCGGCGTCATCCTCGGCGAGCTTCTCCGTCTGGACGACCGGATCCGCAGCCTCGGCGACTGGGTAGAGCGCCGCTTTGCCGGGAAACATACAAAGGGCTCCATCTCCGAGGGGTTCGTGTCCGCCTCCCTGCTGTTCTGTGTGGGCGCCATGGCGATCATGGGCGCGCTTGACAGCGGTCTTCTGCGCGATCATTCCACGCTCTACGCCAAAGCCATGCTTGACGGCATCACCTCGATCGTCTATTCCTCCACGATGGGCGTGGGCGTCGCCCTCTCCGCGATTCCAGTTTTCCTCTATCAGGGCGCCATTGCACTGGGCGCGTCCTTTATCGAGCCCTTCCTTACGCCTGTTGTCATCGCGGAGATGAAGTGCGTCGGTTCGATCCTCATTGTCGGTCTTTCGCTCAACCTGCTGGGGCTGACTAAGATCAAGGTCATGAATTATGTCCCCGCCGTGTTTCTCCCGCTCCTCCTTTGCAGGTTTCTCTAAGACAAGACCGGCGGCACGAGCGCCATCAAACAGGAAGTGATTTTCATGCTCCAGCGATCCGCCGGCATTCTGATGTCGCTGTCCTCCCTGCCCTCACCCTACGGCATCGGCACGATGGGGAGGGCTGCGTATGATTTTGCCGATTTTCTGCACGCGGCCGGTCAGCGCTACTGGCAGCTGCTCCCGCTCGGTCCCACAAGCTGCGGCGACTCCCCCTACCAGAGCTTTTCCTCCTTTGCAGGCAACCCTTATTTCATCGATCTTAACGCGCTGATCGACGAGCGGCTTCTCACGCGCGGGGAGGTCGAACGCTGTGACTGGGGCGCGGATCCCCGCTGCGTCGATTACGGGAAGCTCTACGAAAACCGCTTTGCTCTCTTGCAGAAAGCCGCCGAACGCGGTTTCAAGCGCGACCGCTGTGAGGTGGAGCGTTTTACCGCGGAGAATGCGCACTGGCTGCCGAACTACGCTTTGTTCATGGCGCTCAAGCGGCACTTCGGCATGAAGTCCTGGAGCGAGTGGCCCGACGAGGACATTCGCTGCCGCAGAAGCCCGGCAGTCCTTGAAAAATACCGCAGGCTCCTCAAGGCGGACATTGAGCTGTTCACCTATATTCAGTTTCTCTTTTTCCGGCAGTGGACTGCGCTCAAGACCTACGTCAACGCGCTTGGCATCCGCATCATCGGCGATCTGCCCATCTACGTCTCGCCGGACTCCGCCGACGTGTGGGCGGAGCCGGAGATGTTCCTGCTCGATGAGCGGAATGTTCCTATTGCGGTCTCTGGCGTCCCGCCCGACTACTTCAGTGCGGACGGTCAGCTTTGGGGCAATCCGCTCTATGATTACGAAAAAATGTCCCAGACCGGCTTCGGCTGGTGGATCCGCCGCGTGGACGGCGCCCGTCGGCTCTATGACGTCATCCGCATCGACCACTTCCGCGGTTTTGAAAGCTATTGGGCCGTCCCCTACGGGGAAACGACCGCGAGAAACGGTCGCTGGGTGAATGGTCCCGGCATGGCGCTCGTCGGGGTACTGACAAGCTGGTTCCACGGCACGGACTTCATCGCCGAGGATCTGGGCGAGCCGTCCGACGGCGTCCGTACGTTGCTGCGGGCGTCCGGGCTTCCCGGCATGAAGGTGCTGGAGTTTGCGTTTTCTCCCGACGGCAAAAGCCCTTACCTGCCCCACAATTACGACGAAAACTGCGTCTGCTACACCGGAACGCACGACAACGCCCCGCTTGCGCTCTGGCGGACGGAGGCTGCTCCCGAGGAGATCGCTTTTGCCGAACAATACCTGGGACTGAATGAGCGTGAGGGCTTCAACTACGGTATGATCCGCGGCGGAATGAGCAGCGTTGCAAGGCTCTTCATCGCCCAGATGCAGGATTATCTGGAGCTTGGCGCGCAGCACCGCATGAATGTCCCCGGCATCGCCCACGGCAACTGGAAGTGGCGCATGCTGCCGGGCGAAGCCAATGACGCGCTTGCCTCGCGCATATATGAGCTCAGCCGGATCTACGGAAGGAGATAAAAAGAGATAGCTGCCTTGCAGCTATCTCTTTTTTTGCAGCGGTTTCGTTTATGAAGGCAGCACCGCGCCCTGCCGGCGCGCCGCCTTAAAAGTCGACCGTTCCGTCGAGCACCTTGAGGTCATACGGCTCAAAGACAACGTTTCTGTACTTCTCCACATCGAGCTTTACACCTGTCCAGTCAGAGTGCAGCTCGCCGTTCTGCTTGATGAGGATATCGTAGAGGATATCATAGGTCACGCCGTTTTCATCCGTCTCCACGATGGTGGAGTACGGAAGCGTCTTGTGGTAGGTCATGTGCATGCCTTTGTACGCAAAGTGGAAGCCGTTTCTCATACGGCAGCCGTCAAGTCCCATGTACTGAAACTGCGCCCTGAGATCCTGAAGGATCTTGTCGCTTTCTTCCTCGTACAGATTTTCCGGCGTCGTTTCCGTGTAGTCATAGCGGAACTGAATGGGAATGCTGTACTTGCGCCAGCGCTCGACATAAGCGGTCAGCTCATCGGCGGGATAGTCCTGATACAGCACGCAGTTGATGCGCTTTTTCGTTGCGATCTGCGCCACGACCTCGTCGGGAGACTCCTCCACATAGCGCTGCAGATGGCGGGAAACATTGATGCAGGTGATCTTATCCCTGTTCTTCCGCGTAAAAGCGAGCATCTCTTCCGCGCTGCAGCCGGGCTGAACGGGAAAGGTCGTGTTGATATATATCTTATGTGTGGCGGGGATCGCATCAAGCATGCGCTGGAGCTGGCTGAGATTGGCAAACGGCTCGCCGCCGGTGAAGACAAAATCACACGCCGGTGTGATCTCATCCATCACGGCAATGCTTTTTAAAATTGCGTCTACGCTGAAACCCTCATTGTGGGCATATTCCTGTTTATTCACGCAGAACGGGCAGTGATTGCGGCAGTCGTAGGGCACAAACACCGTCACGGTCGCACCGCCTGCGCGAGTTTTGTAGGGGTGGCTCATAGAAATGGTTCCGTCCTCTTTAAAAATCATCAACTATTGTACTCTCATGACAGAGGTTTTGCAAGGGAAATACAGAAAAAAGAAATGTTTTCGTCAATTTGCAGCGCTCCGTTCATTTTTCAGCAGTGTGCGCACGTGGGCAAACGCCGCTTCTTCCCCCTGCTCCTTGAGCACAAGCAGCATTTCCTCGATTTGCCTGTTTGTGTCCGGATGAATGAGAATATGCTTTTTTGAACGGACATAATAATCATACGGCGCCGCATCGGTGTAGTTCTCCTTGAGATAGGTCCTGCACGCAGCGATCCGGTCGCAAAACATCTCCGCCACATAGCGAAGCGGCATTTTGCATCCGCCCATGTAAACGCTCCCGTCCGCGGCGATGCAATAGTCGATCCAATACTCAAAATGGTGGCGGTTGCGCCCTTTATGGTGCAGCCACGCAAGACTCACGCCGTTTTTCTTGCGCTCGGCGTCATTCGGACTGCGGTAACCCTGATAGTACTTCGCACCGCGCCAGAACTCAAGTGGGCTGTATTTGCTTAAATCATGCGTCAGCCCCTGGCGGTAAAGTCCCAGTCTGAAGCAGTATGCGCACACCAGATGGCGATGATGCGTGATCGTCCTGAAATGGGCAAGCGCCTGCATTGCCGCACCTCCTCATTGAAAGAAACTGAATCAATTTAGTATATCATATTATTTAAAAAAGCAACAGCGTATTTTCTAAGAAAAACTGCACAGAATGGGAGCAAGGGCAAGCCATGCAGCAAAAAACTTGCGCATGCTTTTCCCTTTTGCGCCGCCGGCGGCGTCCTTTTGCGCAAAAGAGTGCCGCCGGCGGTGCGTGAAAATCAAAAAAAAGAACGCCGCCTGCCGGCAGCGTTCTTTTTGCTTTGAGAAAAGTCCTTTTACAGGCTCTTCTCGTAGGACTCGATCATCTTCTTGAACGTGTGACCCGCAGAAACGCAGGGCTCAGAACCCCTTGCAGCAACTTGGTTTTCCCGCTGTTCGGTCAATTCCCCGGTGATGATACCCACACGATGTTCGAACTTGCGAAGGAACTTTTCGGTGGTTTCTCCTGTGAAAATCTTGATTTGCAGCAAAAGTGTATTGTCATCCGTGGGCGTGATAAAGATTTTGTCGATATATTTGTCCACAAACTCTTTCGTAATCACGCCGCTTGCCGCATCCCGCTGGGCGTTGGCAAGCACCTTCCTGATCTCGTCGATCTTCCGACGGAATTCTTCGCCCTCCAGTGCGGCCTGTTCCAGTTCCGCGATTTCTTCTTCTGCCGCCCGGATTTCCTCATTGCAGGCGGCGGTCATGGACTTGAAGTCGGCGTTTGTGATGCTGTCATCGGCGGCGAGCTGCAGGAGCTTGTTTTTCTTCCGATTGGCCATGTCAATGATCTTCTGCTGCTCCTCAATTTTTTGCGGCAGGGCGCCGTTGATGGTCAGCTCATTGTACATCCGCACATATTCCGCAACCATGGCGTCGGCGTCGGCCTTGGTGTCACGGAATACCTCATACAGCACGGGCTTGATTTCTTCCTCGTAGATGGCAAAGGAACCGCAGGAGTCCGCGCCGTTCTTGATCTTGCCGGAGCAGAGCCATTTGCTGTTTTTGTTTCCGCTTTTGTCTTTGGATTCCCGGCGGTAGTAGGGCTGCCCGCAATGGGTACACCACAGCTTTCCGGTCAGGAGATTGGCGTGATTGCAGATGCCCTGGCGGTTCTTCACGTCCTCACTGCGGCGTTTGAGAATTTCGTTTGCCTTGTCCCAGAGTTCCTCGGAAACGATAGCCGGGACGATCTCGCCGGTCTCATCTTTGAACATCACCCATTCCTCCGGCGGGAGGAATTTTTGCTTTTTGGTGAACATATCCACCACCTTGACCTTGTTGCCTACATAATATCCCTTGTATTTCGGATTGGAAATCATATTGGCCATGGTAGAGTGGGCAATCTTGTTGCCGTTGAGGTTTCGATAGCCTTTTTCCCAGAACAGCGTCTCGATCTGCTTCATGGAGTATTGGTCGGTGGCGTAGAGTTCAAACAGCTCTCTGACCATGGGGGCCTCGGTCTCGTCGATGACCAGCCGTTTCTGATCCTTTCGGTAGCCAAAAATCCGACTGTT
>SAMEA3663296__coassemble_551_pt1 | contig 13968 bp, 14 predicted proteins | sample SAMEA3663296__metabat2_low_PE_021 | metagenome-assembled genome bin SAMEA3663296 (sample SAMEA3663296) | pig gut metagenome | biome: pig gut; feature: pig-associated habitat; material: faeces | place: China | collected 2013
TTGAACATCTTGGAGGAATCCAGGAAGTCATAGATGACCTTGGCCTTGGCGATGTTGCGCTTTTCCATCTCCTCAAGACCGCCGATGCTCTTGAGGTACTTGAAGACCTTGCCGCAGCAGTAGATCGCCCAGCAGTTCGGCGTGTTGTACATGGAGCCGTTGTTGGCGTGGGTGCTGTACTGCAGGTAGATGGGCAGATCCGTCAGATCCTCGCGGATGAGGTCCTCACGGATGATGACGACGACCATACCGGCAGGACCGACGTTCTTCTGAACGCCTGCGTAGATCACACCGTAATCGGAGACGTTGCAGGGCTTGGAGAGGAACATGGAGGACTGGTCGGAAACAAGGACATGACCCTTGGTGTTGGGAAGCTTCTGCCAGGTCACACCGTGGATGGTCTCATTCTCGCAGATATAGACGTAGTCGGCATCCTCGGGAATGTCGAGATCGGAGCAATCGGGAATGTAGGTGTAGTTCTTATCCTTGCTGGACGCGGCGACGATGACTTCGCCGACCTTCTTCGCCTCAGCGATGGCCTTCTTGGACCATGCGCCGGTCTCAATGTAAACGGCCTTGCCGTTCTTCATGAGGTTCATGGGGATCATGGAGAACTGGAGGGTGGCGCCGCCCTGGATGAACAGAACCTTGTAGTTGTCGGGAATGCCCATCAGGTCGCGCAGATCCTGCTCGGCTTCGTCAATGATCTGCTGAAAGACCTTGGAGCGGTGGGACATCTCCATGACGCACATGCCGCTGCCGCGGTAATTGAGCATTTCGTCACGGATCTCCTCCAGAACGGGCTCGGGCATCATGGCGGGACCTGCGGAGAAGTTGTAGGTGCGATTGTACTTCATTTTGGTTTCCTCCTGTTATATTTTGAAATATCAAAGCTTCGAAATTGTGCTATTCTAACAATTTCCAGTATAGTACAATTTTAGGCAGGAATCAATATGAAAAACGGAAAAAAGCTTCAACAAAAATGAAGGTAAGCTTAAAAATTTTTAGATAATCAAGATACCGGGAAAGAAAAGATTTGCAATCCGCCGCATATGTGTGTAAAATACTTATCAAGATTTCCAAAAAAACACAGAGAGGTCGGTTGCCAATGAGAGCAGACGGAAAGCTTGCCAAGGAAAAAAGCGTGATCGCTTCCGCGATTCCGTATATTATGCCGAAGCGTTACGATGCACAGAATTTTATCACCGAGTATGCGGATATGGAGATCCTGCGCAAATACATCCATGCAAAGCGCAAGGAGGGGATCCGCATTCCCTACATGACGCTGATCCTCGCGGCTTACTTCAGGGCGTATCAGGAGAATCCGAAGATCAACCGCTTTGTCATGAACAAACGCATCTATAACCGCAATCACTTCTGCGTGAGCTTTATGATCCTCAAAAAGCGCGCGGACGGCATGCCGGATGAGACGTCGATCAAGGTCTTCTTTGAAGACGGTGACGATGTGTTTTCCATCAACCGCAAGATCGAGGAGAGCATCGCAAAGAATCAGGATTCCTCAGTGAATAATGCGACGGATCGATTTGCGAGATTCATGCTCTCGCTGCCGCTCCTGCCGACGCTGGTGGTGGGTCTTGTGAAGCTGCTCGACCGTTACGGGCTGCTGCCGCGCAGGATCATCGATCTGAGCCCGTTCCATACGAGCCTTTTTATCACCAATCTTGCCTCCATCAACACGAGCGCCATTTTCCATCACTGCTATGAGTTCGGCACGACCGGCGTATTTGTCTGCATGGGCAAGCCGGTTGCCAACTATATCAACGGCGAGTACCGGAAAAAGCTGATCCCGCTTTCCTGCGTTTTGGACGAGCGTATCTGCACGGGACATGAGTATGCGCAGTTCTGGGCGAGCTTCCAGCGGTATCTCAAGCATCCGGAGCTTTTGGAAAACGGGACACGGGAGTAAACCGGAAAAACAACAGAAAAAGTGGGCTTTTTGCCCACTTTTTATATTTCCCGCCGTCCAAAATCCTTGCAGGGCTTGAGCGCGACCTTTGCCGGTTCATGCAGACGCCGCCCGGTATAGTCGAAGCGCGAGCCGTGGCAGGGACAGTCCCAGGTCTTTTCATCGTCGTTCCACGCAAGTTCACACCCCAGATGCGGACAGGCGGGGGACACGGCGTAAAGCGAGCCGTCCGTGTGGCGGTAAACGCCGTATTTTTTGCCGTGGTACTGTACGATCCCGCCGTGCCCCGGGGCAATGTTTTCCGCCGCTTTTTCCCCCGGCACGAAAAGCCGGCGGCCGATCCCGCGGATGGCGTAGCCTGCGCCCTCCATCAGCGTGGAGATCGAGGCGGAGGGGAAAAAGCGCGTGGGAGAGTACACCTCGGCATACGGGGAATGATTGCCGAGGATCCCGGCAGTGAGGATCGTGGCGGCAGCCATGGCGTTCGTCATGCCCCATTTTCCGAAGCCGGTGGCGACATGGAGAAACGGCATGGTCGAGGAGTAGAGCCCGACATAGGGGACGCCGTCGAGCGTCATGCAGTCCTGCGTGGACCAGGCACAGACCTCCCTCGACTGCGGGAACCACAGCCCGGCCTGACGGCGCAGGCATTCGTAGCTGTCGCCGAGGTTTTCGCCGCAGCGGTGGCTGCCGCCCCCGAGGAGCAAAAGCTCGCCGCTTTGCCGCAGGCTCCAGCCGTCGCTGCCAGCGTCAAGATACATGCCCTCCAGCTTCGGCGCATTTGCAAGAGCGAGGAGATAGGAACGCTGCTGGTACATTCGCAGGGAATAGAGACCGCGCCGATCCAGCATGGGGAAGTGCGTCGTGACGATGATATGGTCCGCCGTTACGCTGCCGCCGTCGCAGCGCACCGTATGACCGCGGATATCGCGCGCCGGCGAGTGCTCATAGATCGTGAGCCCGGGCAGAAGCGCCGCAAGGAATTTGAGCGGGTCAAACCGCGCCTGCTGCTCAAAGCAGACGGCTTCGCGCACCGGAAAGGGAAGCTCGGTGGGAACGCACAAGTGCGCCGGAGCGCCGAGATAGGCGGCATATGCCATCTCGCGCTCCAGCGGGGGACCGTCCGGCGCAGCGTAGACGTAGGACGGCGCGGCGGAAAAATCGCACGCAATGCCCTTCTTTTCAATCAGGTCCCGGTACTGCTTGACGGCGTGCAGATTTGCCTGCACATACTGCCGCGCAAGATGTACGCCGAAATTCTGCACCAGCTGCTCGCAGAAAACGCCGTGCTGCGCGGTGATTTTTGCCGTCGTGCGCGCGGTGGTACCGCCGGCAAGGCGGTCCTCCTCCAGAAGAATGACGCGCACGCCCTGCTCATGCAGGAAATACGCGGTCAGAATGCCTGCGATGCCGCCGCCGATCACGGCAGCATCGGCGTAAAGCTGCTCCTCCAGCCGCGGATAGCGCGGCAGCTTCGTACTGCTCCAAGGTGTCTCCATGCCGAGTCCTCCCTTAACGGTTTTGCCTGTAGTTTGTCCCACGCGGGCTATCCTATTCCTGCCAGAACAGGAAAACATTGTGCCTTGCAAAAAAGGTTACAAAATGTTACCGTTTTGGTAGGAAAGGGAGGTAAAACCAAATGAAAAAGAGAATTTTCAGTTTTGCTTTGGCGTTGGTGCTTGCTTTCGCCATGGCGGTCCCCGCCTTTGCCGCAACGACGCACACCGTTGTCTCCGGCGATACGATGTGGAAGCTTGCCGTGAAATATCAGGTCGGAACGAGCGAGATCATCGAAGCCAACCCGCAGATCACGAACCCGAATCTCATCTATCCGGGCGATGTGCTGACCATTCCGACGCTTGACGCATCCGTGCGTGCCTATGAGCAGGAGGTCATTCGTCTGGTGAATGCGGAGCGTGCGAAGTACGGGCTTTCCGCGCTCACGGAGGATTGGGAGCTCAGCCGCGTTGCGCGCTACAAATCACAGGACATGCATGACCGCGGTTATTTCGACCACACCAGTCCGACCTACGGCACGCCTTTCCAGATGATGAGGGCCTTCGGGCTTACTTACCGCAGCGCGGGTGAGAATATCGCCATGGGCTACCGCACGCCGCAAGCCGTCGTGACGGGCTGGATGAATTCCCCCGGTCACCGCGCCAATATTTTGAACAGCTCCTACACCAGGATCGGCGTGGGCTATGTTGCAAGCGGCAACTACTGGACGCAGATGTTCATCGGATAAGAGAAAATCACACATCATAAAAAATTCCCTCCTGGCGCATACTACCAAAAATGTGCCAGGAGGGATTTTTAATGGATATTCTGGATTTAGCGCAGGTTGCGCTGACCGCGGTCGCCTCTTTGACAGTCCTGTTTCTGCTTACCAAGCTCATCGGGAACAAACAGCTTTCGCAGATGACCATGTTCGACTATGTGACGGGGATCACGATCGGCTCGATCGCTGCGGAGATGGCGACGGAGCTGGAAACGCCGGTGCGTCCGCTCGTCGCCATGCTGGTTTACGGCGTGCTGACGTTTTTGATCGCGCTGTGGACAAACAAGTCGCTTGCCGCGCGGCGGACGTTCACGGGCAAGCCGCTGCTGCTGTTTGACAAGGGCGTCATTTACCGCGACCATCTGAAAAAGGCGCGTCTGGACCTGTCGGAGTTTCTGACGCTGTGTCGTATCGCAGGATACTTTGATCTTGAGCAGGTCGAAACGGCGGTGCTGGAGCACAACGGCATCGTGAGCTTTCTGCCCAAGGCGCAGTACCGCCCGGCGGAGCCGAACGATTTTCAGCTCAAGCCGCAGCAGGACGCGCTGCAAACGCCGGTGATCCTCGACGGGCACGTGATGCCGCGAAATCTCAAGTCGGTCGGGAAGGACGAGACATGGCTTAATAAGCAGCTGCACGCCCAGGGCTACCACGACGCGGGCGAGGTGCTGCTGGCGCTGTGCGACAACTCGGGCGCGGACGCAAAGCTGTATCCGCTCCACCCGAAAAAACCGGCGGGCGAAGTAAACTGAAAAAAACCGGTGCCGAAAGGCACCGGTTTTTTTCAGTTTAACACCGCATCATTCCGCAAAGCGCCGCAGACGCATTGGTGCGCTGCCGCCTTAGCGCTGATATTCGAATTCCAGATTATACATGCTGACGATGTCGCCGTCCTGGATCCCCATTGCCTCCAGCTGGGCGAATACGCCGTGATCGCGGAGCATCTTGTCAAAATACATGCGGCTTTCGTGATCGCTGAAATTGATGTTGGACATCAGCCGCTGCAGCCACTTGCCTTCGACGAGATAGGTGTTGTCATCGACCGTGATGTCAAGCGGCTCGCTGGCGTCGATAACGGGCATGCGTTTGACATACTCCGGCTCGTAAACGATGACCGGCGGCAGGGTGGAGAGCTTTTCGGCGATCTTGAGCGTCAGCTCGCGCGTGCCGGTATGAGACGCGGCGGAGAGTGCGAAAAGGGGATAGCCGAACTGCTCCACATGTGCGCGCAGCGCTTCGAGCAGGCTGTCGTCCTCCATGATGTCGGTTTTGTTGGCGACTACGATCTGTGCCCGGGTGGCAAGCTCGGGGGAGTACTGCTTGAGCTCTTCGTTGATGGCGTCGAAATCCGCGACGGGGTCGCGTCCCTCGCTGCCGGAAACGTCGACCACATGGACGAGCAGGCGGCAGCGGTCGATGTGGCGGAGGAAGTCGTGACCGAGACCTGCGCCGTCCGCGGCGCCCTCGATGATGCCGGGGATGTCTGCCATGACGAAGCTGACGCCTTCATCGACATATACGACGCCGAGATTGGGATAAAGCGTGGTGAAATGGTAGTTTGCGATCCTCGGGCGCGCCTTGGAAACGACGGAAAGAAGCGTCGATTTACCGACGTTCGGGAAACCGATCAGACCGACGTCCGCCAAAAGCTTCAGCTCCAGCACGACGTCATGCTCCTCGCCCTCAAGTCCGGATTTTGCAAAGCGCGGCACCTGGCGCGTGGGGGTTGCAAAGTGCGTGTTGCCCCAGCCGCCCTTGCCGCCGCGGCAGAGGATGAACGGCTCGCTGTCGGACATGTCCTTGATGATCTCGTTGGTCTCAAAGTCGCGCACGACCGTGCCGCGCGGAACGCGGATCGTGAGGTCATTGCCCTTTTTCCCGTACTTGCGGGATCCCTGACCGTCCATGCCGTTTTCGGCGATATACCTGCGCTTATAGCGAAAGTCCATCAGCGTTGACATGTTATCGTCCACGACCAGCACGACGTTGCCGCCGTTGCCGCCGTCGCCGCCGTCGGGGCCGCCCGCTGCGACGTATTTCTCGCGGTGGAAAGCGACGGCGCCGTTGCCGCCCTTGCCGGCGCGGCAGTATATGCGCGCTTTATCAATGAAAGATGTTGCCATTCGGCACCTCCCTGAAAGGCAAAGAATATTCTATAGTTTATCCGTTTTCGGAAAATTCGTCAAGCAAAACGGGAAGTCACAGAATTTTTCTGATCTCGTCAAGAGAATCGACAATGTAGTTTGCCCTGCAATCTGCAGGAACGGGAATGCGGTCGTGGTTGAACCAGATCGTCTGCATGCCGGCATTCACGCCGCCGGCTATGTCCGCTGTGAGCGAGTCGCCGATCATGACACATTCGTCTGCACGGACACCGGGCAGGGAGGCGAGACAGGCGTTGAAAAAAGCGATGTCCGGCTTGTTTGCGCCGAGCGCTTCGGAAACGAAAATATGCGCAAGATACGGCGCGATGCCGGCGAGCGTCAGGCGTCTGATTTGCTGTTCGTAGAAGGCGTTGCTCGCGGCGCAGAGCGTATATTTGCCCTGCAGATAGGAAACCAGCTCCGGCGCGCCGGGGACCGGGACTGCGGTCGTTTCCAAAAGCGCCAAAAAGCGCTTTTCAAAGGTCGGACCGTCAAAATCGATGCCGAGCGCGCGGAAAATGAGCGTCCAGCGGACCCTGAAGAGCTCCTCGCGCGTCAATTCGCCGCGCTCGATCTGCTCCCAAAGGGGATTGTTGATGCGGGTGAAGGTATCGTAGTACATGGACGTCTCAAACGGAAGACCAAATTCCTCAAAGCATTGGCGCATGACGCGCACTGCGCAGAGATCGAAATCAAGCAGCGTATTATCGACATCCAAAAAAACAGCTTTGATCATAGCCCACCTCCAAAGGGGATCAAACGAAAAAATCCCCGAGCGAGCTCGCTCGGGGATTTCATTGCTCAATTACTCAGCAGGATAAACAGAAGCCTGCTTACGATCCTTGCCGAGACGCTCAAAGCGGAGCACACCGCTTTCCTTGGCGTACAGGGTGTCGTCGGAGCCGATACCGACATTGACGCCGGGATGGATGTGGGTGCCGCGCTGGCGAACGAGAATGTTGCCGGCGAGAACGAACTGACCGTCCGCGCGCTTGGGACCGAGACGCTTGGACTTGGAGTCACGGCCGTTCTTGGTGGAGCCCATACCTTTTTTATGGGCGAAGAACTGAAGACCAATGTTCAGCATGGTAAGTTGCCATCCTTTCTATAAGATGCATACGAACAGGAAGCTTACGCCTCCATCACTTCGATGTTTTCCGGATATTCGCTGTGCAGCTCTGCAAAGTAAAGCATCAGGGCAGTCAGAAGAGACTGGCAGGTGCTCTCATTTGCGGCGGAAAGACCGCCGGGAAGCCGAAACGAAATGGAGCCGGATTTTTCATGGACCTTCACGGAAGCCGCAAGACCCAGCACGTCGTTGACCGTGGCGTCAGTGAGACGCACGGCACTCGTGATGGCGGCGCAGACGATGTCCTCCCCTGCGCTTGCGTATCCGCTGTGACCCTTGGCATCAAAACCGATGATGCGCTTTCCCTCCGTGAGGAATGTAACGGTGGTCATGACTCAGACGGAGATCTTGCCGATCTCAACCTTGGTGTAAGGCTGACGATGACCCTGACGCTTGTGATAGCCCTTCTTGGCCTTGTACTTGAAAACACGGATCTTCTTGCCCTTGCCGTTCTTCACGACCTTGGCTTCGACCTTCGCACCCTCCACGACGGGAGCGCCGAACTTGGTGTTTTCGCCGTCAACGATAGCCAGGACCTGATCGAAGGTAACGGCATCGCCGGCCTCGACCGGGAGCTTTTCGATGAACAGGGTATCACCCTCGCTCACGCTGTACTGCTTACCGCCGGTAACGATAATCGCTTGCATTTGGTTGCACCTCTTTCCTTAATTACGGACTCGCTGTCGGGGGCGTTTCGTCAGGCGAAAACTTTATGCCCATTCAAAGCGGCTTTTCGATTATAACAATCAAAACGGGGCTTGTCAAGTAATTCTATACAAAACAATGTCAAAATTTTTGTGAAATCAGAGGAAATTATTCCTGCTCACGCACATTGCCCAAGCCCCGGCTCTGTGTACCGTAGGCAATGACGCCGCTGCCGTATTTCCGGCGCAGCGCGTCCATCGCGGTTTCCAGCTTTTCCTGTTTTTCCTGCTGCGCGTCCGAAGCGCCGAAAAAGTCGAGCTGCTGATAGGACTGGGCGCTCTGCGTCAGGTGGATCGCGGTGACGGACAGCAGCCGGATCGGCTCGGGCGCCTTCCACAGTCGCCTTACCAGCTTGAGCGCCGTATCGTTGATCTCGCGCATCAGATGGGTCGGATTCGGCAAAACCGTCTGGCGGGAAAAATGCTCAAAGCGGTTGTTTTTCAAGCCGACCTGAACGCCGCCGCAGTAAAACCCCTGCCGCCGCAGGCGCATCGCAACGCTGTCGGAAAGCAGCGCGATGCCGGTGCATACCTCGTCCCAGGTCGTGAGGTCTTTTCGAAAGGTCATGGAATTGCCGACGGATTTGACGCTCTCGCGCTCCTGCTCGCCCAGGACGCTCGCGCTGTCCAGACCATTTGCATAGCGGTGAAGCTGGACTCCCAGCTTGCCCATCAGCGTTTCAAGCATTTCTTCGCTGCATCCGGCAAGCTCGCCGATAGTTCTGACGCCGTATTTTTCCAAAAGCTCCTGTGCGGCGCGGCCGACATAGAGCAGCGCGCCCACAGGGAGGGGCCAGACGATCTCCCGCCAGTTTTCCGGCGAGATGACGGTCGTCGCATCGGGCTTTTTATAGTCGCTGCCGAGCTTGGCGAAAACCTTGTTGAACGAAACACCGACGGAAATGGTCAGACCCAGCTCGCGTTTGACGCGCGATCGCAGCGTGTCGGCAAGCGCTTCGGCATTCCCGCCGAACAGGTGAAGCGAATGCGTCACATCCAGCCAGCTTTCGTCAATGCCAAACGGCTCGACCAAGTCGGTGTAATCGCTGTAAATGAGATTTACTTTACGGGAATATTCTGCATACAGGTCGTGATGCGGCGGCAGGAGAACGAGATCGGGACACTTTTTCTTCGCCTGCCAGATCGTCTCCGCTGTCTTGACGCCATATTTTTTGGCAGGCTCGTTTTTCGCCAGAATGATGCCGTGACGCTCCGCAGGGTCGCCGCAGACCGCGACCGGCACGCCGCGCAGCTCAGGGCGGCTGAGCAGCTCGCAGGAGGCATAGAACGAGTTGCAGTCGCAATGTAGAATAATGCGTCTCAGGTCTGCTCACCTCCGAATTCTGCGCCGAACGGCTTTGGATCAATCAAGTATAGCACAAAAACAAGGATAGAACAAGCGTTTTACAAAAAAAGACGGCGCCGCGCGGTCAACGCGGCGCTGCCGGAGCAGGATACCGCTGCACGGGGATGCTTCGTGCGGCGGTGTCGCTTTAAGACTCTTCTTTTATGCTGTAAAGCGCTGCGCCGAGCGCAGTGGCAAACGTGGCGTTTTTGGGAATAATGAATTCCAGACCGTAAAGCTCCGTGAACAGATCAAAAATCTTCCGTGCGGGCGGCAGCATCGTCAGCGCGCCGGTGAGCACGACGGTATCGGTGCTGCAGCTCTTGCAGGCGAATACGCACATCGTGCCGATGGACTGGAGCACCAGATTGACAAGACCGAGCATTTTATCCGCGGGAGTAGCGTCCTCGGAGACATTGGCAAAATTGGCGGCCGTTGTCTCCGGAGGAAGGGTGCCGACCTTTCCCTTGGACATGTCGCCGATCGTCAGGTCGATGCGGGACAGGTCGCCGTCAACACAGAGCTTGCGGATCTGGGAATACTGATGCGTGCCGGTGATCAGCGCGCTCAGACCGGAAAGCGTGCCGCCGCCGACGCCGCTGCCGCAGAGATGACGGACTGCGCCGCCCTTTTCCGCCCAAATGAACGCCGTGCCGGTGCCGAGACTGACAACAACGGCGCGCTCCTTGCCGGAAAGGGCGAGACCGCCTGTGCCGATCGAGGAGAATTCCTCGACTCTCACGGTGTGGACGCCGTAAATATCGCCGTCCACATAGGATGCGCCGACGCCCGTCAGGACGATGCGGTCAAGATCGGACAGCTGAAGACAATTGGCATTGAGAAAGTTGCCCAGCGCGCCGAAGAGCGAAGTGACAGGGTCCTCCGCTTTGATGCGCAGCATATCGATAACGCTCTGATCGGGACGGAGCCCCACGATTTTCGTGCTCGAGCCGCCGATGTCGATTCCCAGGATAACGCCCATAGAGATCCTCCGTTCCGCAGCCGTGTGCGGTGATAATTGTGTTTGCAGTATCCATATCATAGGGGAGAAAGCGGGTAAAGTCAAGCAAAGAAACGGGGAAAAAGGGCGAAATGGGTTGCTTTATTCTTATGTTGAGGCTATAATAATACTGGCGGAATAAAGGACTTTGTATGGCATTCCGCGGCGCAACATACCGGAAGCTGAAGAACGATCGTTTTCAGCTTCAGATACTCCGAAAAGGACATTACAAGGCGCGGCGGGAGACCGCGGCCGAGAAAACGATGAGGTATTTTCATGAGGACGGATGAAAAGCTGAATATGACCATGCTCTGCGACTTCTATGAACTGACGATGGGCAACGGCTATTTGAAAGCAGGACTTCACAACCGCATCACTTATTTCGACGTGTATTTCCGTGCTGTGCCGGACGGCGGCGGCTTTGCCATCGCGGCGGGTCTTGAGCAGCTGATCGATTATATTGAGGATCTCCATTTCGACGAGCAGGACATCGAATACCTGCGCAGCAAAGGAATTTTCTGCGAAGAATTTCTCGATTATCTCAGGAACTTCAGATTTACCGGCGATATCTACGCGGTCCCGGAGGGAACGCCGGTGTTCCCCAAGGAGCCGATGGTCATTGTGCGTGCTCCCGCGATCGAGGCGCAGCTGCTGGAAACATTTACGCTTCTCACCATCAATCACCAGAGCCTGATCGCAACCAAGGCAAACCGGATCGTGCGTGCCGCCAAGGGGAAGGCGGTCATGGAGTTTGGCTCGCGCCGCGCGCAGGGTTCCACCGCCGCGATCGACGGCGCCCGCGCCGCGTATCTCGCCGGCTGCTGCGGCACTGCCTGCACGATCTCCGACGAGCTGTACGGAACTCCCGCGCTCGGCACGATGGCGCACGCATGGGTGCAGATGTTCGATACCGAGTATGACGCTTTCGCGACCTACTGCAAGCTTTATCCGGGCAATGCGACGCTGCTTGTCGACACCTACGATACGCTCAAGTCCGGCATTCCCAACGCCATCCGCGCCTTCAATGATGTGTTAAAGCCCATGGGCGTGACCAAGTGCGGCATCCGTCTTGACTCCGGCGACCTTGCCTATCTCACGCGCAAGGCCCGTCAGATGCTGGACGAAGCCGGTTGGGAGAGCTGCAAAATCACCGTATCCAACTCGCTCGACGAGTATCTGATCCGGGATCTTTGGCTGCAGGACGCCAAGATCGACGCTTTCGGCGTCGGCGAGCGGATGATCACCGCCAAGAGCGAGCCGGTCTTCGGCGGCGTCTATAAGCTTGTCGCCGTGGAGGATGACGACGGTGAGATCATTCCCAAGATCAAGATCAGCGAGAACGTGGGGAAGATCACAACGCCGCACTTTAAAAAGCTCTACCGCTTCTACGGCAGGGATACGGGCAAGGCCATTGCGGACTATCTGTGCGTCTACGATGAGACCGTGGATGACAGCCGCAATCTTGAGATCTTTGATCCCGAGGCAACCTGGAAGCGCAAGGAGGTCTATCACTTTGAGGCGCACGAGCTGCTCGTGCAGATCTACAAAAACGGAAAGCTCGTCTACAAGCGTCCGAGTATGGAGGAGCTGCGCGCGTACTGCGCTTCCCAGGTGGATACGCTTTGGGACGAGGTCAAACGCTTCGACAATCCGCATAGATATTATGTGGATCTTTCGCAGAAGCTTTATGATATCAAGCAGAGTCTGCTGAACAGAAACAATCAGTAACAACCGTATGCAGAGAGAGTGGGGGAAAGCATGAAAAAGAATCGTAAGCGGCAGAAGGGGGAGCGTCGTATCAGCGCGGTCATGCGCCTTTCGTTCGTTGCGCTGGCGCTGCTGCTGCAGATCGCTTTTGTATTTTTCCTTGCAAATTTTCTGCAGGAGTACACAGCTGCGATCTACGCGGCACTGGAAATCGCGGCCTTGATGGCAGCGGTCCACATTTATAATAAGAGCGGCGATTCGACATACAAGCTCAGCTGGGTCATCGTGCTGCTGACACTGCCTGTTGTCGGCTTCCTTCTCTATGCGTTTTGGAGCGGCAGTTTGCAGCGCAAACGTATTGCCAGGCAGCAGCCGGACGCTGCCGTTGAACCGGAGAGTGTCAGAATGCGCAGCGAGATGAGTGCGGATAGGCTCAACCGGCAGCTGCCCAACTGGTCGCGGCTTTCCTCCTATCTGCGCCGCCGGGACTTTTTGCTTTATCAGAATACGCGCGTCACGTATTTTCCGGAGGGCGAACAGATCATCAACGACATCCTCACGCGCGTAGAGCGTGCGGAGCACTTTATTTTTCTTGAGTATTTTATCATTGCCGAAGGACAGCTTTGGGACCGGATGAGTGCAGCGCTTTGCGAAAAGGCGGAAGGCGGCGTGGAAGTCAAGGTCATTTTTGATGATTTCGGCAATATCCGCCGCTTCAGCGAAGAGACGATCGAGCGGCTGCGCGACGCCGGCGTTGAAGTTTTTGTCTTCAATCCCGTGCAGCAGTATGTGAACCGGCTGTACTTCAACTATCGCGACCACCGCAAGATCTGCTGTGTGGACGGTGATTTTGCCTATACCGGCGGCGTCAATATTGCTGATGAATATGCCAATCTGTTCGAGCGCTTCGGTTACTGGAAGGATGGCGGCGTGCGCCTGGAGGGAGAGGGCGCGTGGGGACTGACGACCGCCTTTATCAACATGTGCGGGTATCTCGGCGGTGAGCTGCATAATGAACGCGATTATTACCGCCCTCATGCCGCCATAAAAAGCGAGGGCTTCTGTCAGCCGTTTGTCGACGGTCCGCATAACAATCCCGACAATCCGGCGGAGGACGTCTATCTTCAGATGGTCTCCAACGCCAAACGCTTTCTCTACATCACCACACCCTACTTTATTCCGGATGCGAGCATGATGCGCGCCCTGTGCATCGCGGGCGACGGGGGCGTGGACGTGCGGCTTATGCTGCCCGGAACGCCGGACCACTGGTACACGGACTGCGTGGCGGAATCTTACTTCGGGGAGCTTTTGCAGCACGGCATCAAAATTTATCGCTATACGCCCGGTTTTCTGCATGCCAAGAGCGTCATGGTCGATCGCGAGATAGCCTTTGTCGGCTCGGTCAACACGGATTACCGCAGCTTCCAGCTCAATTTTGAGTGCGGCGTCGTGACTTACGGTACGAGCATGATCGAGGATCTGCTTGAGGATATGGACGGCATTATGGACCGCAGCCATTGCATCACCATGGAGGAGTGGAAGAAGCGTCCCTGGGGACGGCGTGTTCTGGAATCGCTTTTGCGCTTGGTCGCGATTTGGCTGTGAGGAAAGAGATCGCGCTTTTTCCTGTGTGGCTGCTTGTGCAGGAGTTTTTCAAAAAAAGCAAAAGAAAGAGCATCGAAATCACAACGATTTCGATGCTCTTTTGGCAGCGGGAGAAGGATTTGAACCCTC
>SAMEA3663296__coassemble_608_pt1 | contig 12935 bp, 9 predicted proteins | sample SAMEA3663296__metabat2_low_PE_021 | metagenome-assembled genome bin SAMEA3663296 (sample SAMEA3663296) | pig gut metagenome | biome: pig gut; feature: pig-associated habitat; material: faeces | place: China | collected 2013
CGCGGTTAGCTCAGCTGGTAGAGCACATGCTTGACGTGCATGGGGTCACAGGTTCGAGTCCTGTACCGCGCACCAAAAAAACACCGAAGTCGCAAGACTTCGGTGCTTTTTGTTTTGCTGCGGCATTGCCTGCCGGAAAGACGCGATTGGAGCGTTCCCGGCGGACGGTGCCGTTTTTTTGTTATACAAGACCCATAAAGTATTCCACGGCGATGGCGACGACGACCACAAGCGCGGAGATGATGAAGCCGTGGATCATGGGCGCAATGCCGGATTTCCGCATATCCTTAAAGCTTGTGTTCAGACCGATCGCGGCAAGCGCGGACACCATGAGGAACTTGCTCACATCCTTCATGCAGGAGGAGATCCCGGCGGGAATGACGCCGAGACTGTTGACCGCCGTTAGGGCGAGGAATCCGAAAATAAACCACGGAATAATCGCGGTGATCCTGAGATGGTGCGCCGTCTGCTCCTCCGTGCCGTTTGCCGCCGCCTCTTTTTTCTTCAATCCGGCGGAGATCAGGGCAAAGACGAGCACCGTGGGAATGATGGAAAGTGTGCGCGTCAGCTTGACCATCGTTGCAAAATCGCCTGCCGCTTCGGAAAAGGCGTAGCCGGCAGCCACGACGCTGGAGGTGTCGTTTACCGCGGTGCCGGACCAAAGACCGTATGCAATGTCCGAAAGCCCCATGGCATGTCCCATGATGGGGAACAAAACGATCATCGCCATGTCAAAGAGAAACGTGGCGGACATCGCGTAGGCGATATCCGTATCATCCGCGTCGATGACCGGCGCGATCGCGGCGATAGCGGAGCCGCCGCAGATGCCGGTGCCGGCGGAAATCAGGTTGGAGAGCTTCCAGTTGATTTTCAGCGCCTTTCCGACGAAGTAGCCTCCGCCGAAGCAGGTAAGCAGCGTGAAGCACATGACGACCAGCGACATTTTGCCGACCTGCAATACGATGCTGATGTTGAGAGAAGCGCCGAGCAGAATGATGGCGAATTTCAGTATTTTTTTAGAGGTGAATTTTAATCCCGGTGCAAAAAAGCCGCTGGGCTTCCAATAGGCGTTGATGATCATGCCGATAAAAAGAGCGATGACCGACGCGCCGATCAGATGGATGGGCAGCAGACTTTCCAGCAGCTTTGCCGCGGCAGCGATCAAAAGCGCAAGGGCAAATCCGGGCACGAGACCGGCAGCTTTTTTGATTGCATTCATAAAAGAACCCTCCTGACTTATGTTGGACTTGATTTTAGCACACTTTATGATAAAATCAAATTATCATTTTATATTAGATAATAAGATAAGCTTATCAACAGGAGGAGCCTATGACCGGTGACAGGATCGAGACCTTTCTCACGCTTTGCCGCCTGATGAATTACCGCAGGACGGCTGAGGAACTGAACATGACGCAGCCTGCCGTTACGCAGCACATCCATTATCTGGAGGAGCGGTACGGCTGCAAGCTGTTTTTGTATGACAGGAGAACGCTGAAGATGACGCCGGAGGCGGAGGCGCTGAAAAAGTATGCCGAAAATGTGCGCTACCAGGAGAGAAGGCTTGAAATGCAGCTTCGGGGAACGGGCACAAGGTCGCTTGCCATCGGCGCGACCAAGACCATCGGGGAATATGTGATCGCCGGACAGGTTTCGCGCTACCTTTCCGTGCCGGAAAACCGCTTATCCGTCGAGGTCGACAATACGGAACACCTGCTGGACATGCTTTCCAAAGGAAAGCTTGATTTTGCGCTGATCGAGGGCTTTTTTGACCGCAGAAAATTTGCGAGCCTGCTTTACAGGACGGAACCCTTTCTGGGGATCTGCGCAAAGACGCATCCCTTTGCCGGACGCACGGTCCCGCTTGAGGAGATATGGGGCGAGAATCTGCTTTTGCGCGAGGAGGGCTCCGGAACGCGGAACATTCTCGAGCAGCTTTTGTATGAAAGAAACCACTCGGTTGCGGAGTTTTCGCGCATTACGACGATCGGGAACTTCGGACTGATGGTGCAGGTGCTGGAAAAGGGCGGAAGCATTACCTTTGCCTATCAGGCGGTAAAAAAGAGGAGCAGCAGGCTCGCGTCGTTCCGCGTGGAGGGGATGAGCGCGGTGCGCGAGTTCAATTATGTGTTTCTTGACACGCCGGTTTCGCTGCAGGCGGTGGAGTATTTTGATTCCTTCCGCCAGGACGGAGAAGCCGGTGAAAGAACCGGGCATTGAGCAGAGCAATGAAAACGAATAAATTATAAAAATAATCAATTATTTGATTTTCGACAAAATGTTTACACAAAAGCGATGTTATGTTATTTTATTAACGTTGTGTTTACTTAAATAAAGAACAGGAGGAAGGCTACCATGATTTCTGAAAAGGAGATGCTTGCGCGCGTAGAGCGGATCGTGGACGGCTACGGCTGCAAAAGAGAAAGCCTGATCGCCATGATGCAGGATATTCAGCACGAGTTCAACTATCTCAGCACCGGCGCTTTGGAGCTGATCGCCGAAAAGCTGGGCATCGGCATCGCCAAGGTCTACAGCGTGGCAACGTTCTATGAAAATTTCTCGCTCGAGGCGAAGGGAAAATACATCGTCAAGGTCTGCTGCGGTACCGCGTGCCACGTGCGCAAGTCCCAGCCGATCTACGATGCGCTGCATGAGTATCTGGGTCTGACCGGCAAGCAGAAAACCTCTGCCGACCAGCTCTTTACGCTGGAAACGGTCGCGTGTCTCGGCGCGTGCTCCCTTGCCCCGGCGATGACTGTCAACGACGAGGTTCACGCAAAGATGACGCCCGAGAGCGCGGTCGCGCTGCTTGAGGAGATCCGCAGAAAGGAGGCGCAGGACAATGGCGAAACTTAAACTGACCCGCGAGCGTCTGGATGCGCTGCGCGCGGAAGCGAAGGCTCTGCTGGGGCAGCAGACGCGCCAGGTGCTTGTCTGCGCCGGCACCGGCTGCATTGCAAGCGGCTCGATGAAGGTTTACGAGTACCTCAAGGCGGAATGCGAAAAGCGCGGCATTGAGATCGCCGTCTCCCTCAGGGAGGAGACGCACGGCGACGGATTCCACCTGAAAAAGAGCGGCTGTCACGGCTTCTGTGAGATCGGTCCGCTGGTCGATATCGAGCCGCTCGGCGTGCTCTACACCCATGTCCGTGTGGAGGACTGCGACGAGATCATTGAAAAGACGATCCTCGGCGGCGAGGTGATCGAGCGCCTGCTCTATGAGAAGGATGGTCAACGCTATCAGAGGCGCGACGACATCCCGTTTTATAAGAACCAGCATCGTCTCGTGCTGAAAAACAGCGGCAAGAGCGACGCTGAGGATATGCTGGAATACATCGCACTCGGCGGCTATGAAGCCTTTGAGAAGGCTCTTTTCGACATGACCGGCGCCGAGATCTGCCAGGCGATTTCCGACTCGGGTCTGCGCGGACGCGGCGGCGGCGGGTTCCCCGCCGGACGCAAGTGGGAGAGCGTGAGGAAGAACGTTTCCAACGTCAAGTACGTTGTCTGCAACGGCGACGAGGGCGATCCGGGCGCATTCATGGATCAGGGCGTTATGGAGGGCAACCCCCATTCCGTCATTGAAGGCATGCTCATTGCGGGTGTTGCCACGGGCGCGTCCGAGGGCTACATTTACGTCCGCGCGGAGTATCCGCTTGCTGTGGCGCGCCTCAGGACCGCTATGGCGAAGGCTGAGGAGCTGGGTCTGCTCGGCGACAACATTATGAAAAGCGGCTTCAGCTTCCACCTGCATATCAACCGCGGCGCGGGCGCTTTCGTCTGCGGCGAGGGCAGCGCGCTGACCGCCTCCATCGAAGGCAAGCGCGGTATGCCGCGCGTCAAGCCGCCGCGCACGGTCGATCAGGGTCTGTGGGCAAAGCCGACGGTCCTCAACAATGTCGAGACCTTTGCCAACGTTCCCGGCATCGTGATGAACGGCGCGGACTGGTACAGAAGCTTCGGCACGGAAAAGTCGCCCGGTACGAAAACCTTTGCGCTTACGGGCAATGTGGTCAACACCGGTCTTGTGGAGGTCCCGATGGGGACGACGCTGCGCAAGATCATTTTCGATATCGGCGGCGGCATCAAGGACGGCAAGAAGTTCAAGGCCGTGCAGATCGGCGGTCCTGCCGGCGGCTGCCTGACGGAGGAGCACCTCGATATGCCGCTTGACTTCGACTCGCTCAAGAAGGTCGGCGCGATCGTCGGCTCCGGCGGTCTCGTCGTCATGGACGAGGACACCTGCATGGTCGAGACGGCGCGCTTTTTCATGAACTTCACGCAGAATGAAAGCTGCGGCAAGTGCGTCCCCTGCCGCGAGGGCACAAAGCGCATGCTGGAGATTCTGGAGCGCATCATCGCCAACGAAGGCACGCTTGAGGATCTCGACATGCTCGAGGAGCTTGCAAACACCATCACGGAGACGGCGCTGTGCGGTCTGGGACAGAGCGCGTGCAAGCCGGTGCTCTCCACGCTGAAATATTTCCGCAACGAGTATCTTGCGCACGTTGTGGATAAGCACTGCCCGCACTGCAACGGACGCAGACGCCATCTGGAGATCAATCCCGAGCTGTGCCGCGGCTGCGGTAAGTGCAAGAAGAACTGCCCGATGGAGGCGATCTCCGGCGAGATCCGCATGCCGCATACGATCGACACGAGCAAGTGCGTCCACTGCGGTGCCTGCTGGGGCGCCTGCCCGTTCGGCGCGATCGACGCCATTGAAGAGGAGGATTAACGCCATGGCAAAAGGAACCATGATCATTGACGGCCAGCGTGTCAGCTTCGACGGCGAAAAGAACGTGCTTTCCGTCATTCGCAAGGCAGGCATTGAAATGCCCACCTTCTGCTATTATTCCGACCTGTCCGTTTACGGCGCGTGCCGTATGTGCGTCGTGGAGGACGAGCGCGGCAAGATCGATTCGTCCTGCTCCATGCAGCCGCGCGACGGCATGGTCATCAAGACCAACAGCAAGCGGCTTTTGAAGCATCGCCGCATGATCCTTGAGCTGCTGCTTGCGTCCCATAACTGCAACTGCACGATCTGCGGAAAGAGCGGTCAGTGCCATCTGCAGAGCCTTGCCCAGCAGTTCGGCGTGCGCCGCATCCGCTTCGACGATACGCGCGAGCACTATGAAACGGACAGCTCGTCGCCTGCCATCGTGCGCGACCCGAACAAGTGCATCCTCTGCGGCGACTGCGTTCGCGTGTGCGAGGAGATGCAGGGCATGAACATTATTGACTTTGCCTACCGCGGCTCCCAGCTGCAGGTCATGCCCGCCTTTGACCGCAAGCTTTCGGAGACGAAGTGCGTCTCCTGCGGTCAGTGCGCCGCGGTCTGCCAGACCGGCGCCATCACCATCAAAAATGAGATCGGCGACGCCTGGCGCGCCATCCACGATCCGAAAAAGCGCGTTGTGGTGCAGATCGCGCCCGCCGTGCGCGTGGCGGTCGGCGAAGCGTTCGGCATTCCCGCCGGGCAGAACGTGCTTGATAAGCTCGTCACCGCGCTCAAGCTCATGGGCGTGGACGAGGTGTACGATACCACGTTCAGCGCGGATATGACGACGATCGAGGAGTCTTCGGAATTCCTCAGGCGGCTGGAAAAGGGTGGTCCGTTCCCGATGTTCACCTCCTGCTGTCCGGCGTGGGTGAAGTTCCTTGAAAACGAGAATCCCAAGTATCTGAATAACATTTCCACCTGCAAGTCTCCCATGGAAATGTTTGCCGCGGTCATTCGCGAGAAGTACGCGGAAAAGGACGCCGAGAGCGGACTTGAGACCTTCAATATCGCGATCATGCCCTGCACGGCGAAGAAGATGGAGGCGGCGCGCGATGAATTCAAGCGCAACGGCCGTCCCGACGTCGATCTGGTGCTGACCACGCAGGAGGTCGTCGACATGATGAAGGAGACGGGCATTCAGCTCGATCAGCTGGAGCTGGAATCTCCCGACCTTCCGTTCGGACTCGGCTCCGGCGCGGCAGTCATTTACGGTGAGACGGGCGGCGTTGCCGAAGCGGTCGTGCGCCACTGTCTGCCGGATAAGAGCAAGAACGCGCTTCGCGAGATCGAGTTCCTCGGTCTTCGCGGCGATGCGCCGGTCAAGGAAGCAACGATCCATGTCGGCGAAACGGAGCTCAAGCTCGCAGTCGTCAACGGTCTTGTCAACGCAAGGAAGCTCCTTAAGGAGATCGACGAGGGCAGGAAGTTCTATCACCTGATCGAAGTCATGACCTGCCAGGGCGGCTGCGTCGGCGGCGCCGGACAGCCTTACGGTCTCAAGGCGACAAAGCTTGAGCGCGGTGAGGGACTGCAGAAGATGGACCACTCCGCCATGTTCAAGCGCGCTGAGCGCAACCCCGTGGTCGTGCGGATGCTCGATGAAATGGGCGAGCAGCATGCACACGAGCTGCTGCACGTTCATTACGCAAAGAACTGAGCCGGATCAACGGAACAAAACAAAAAAACGGGACTGCCTCATTGGGGGGCAGTCCCGTTTTTTGCGCGTACCGTCAGAGGCTTTGCAGAAACTCGCGCGTAAAGCGTTCGGCGGCGGGGCTGAGCGGCACATTGGAGAGCGTGCACAGATCCACCGTGCGCGGCGGAATGGAAAAGTCGGTTTTCAGCTCGCGGATCGTTCCTGCGGCAAGCTCTTTGCCGACAAATTCCCGCGTCACCGCGGCGACGCCCATGCCGATGCGCGCAAGGTCAACGAGCAGGCTGTGCGCGCCGGATTCCAGCTCCGGTTTGATGGCGGTGCCGTGCCTGAGAAAGAATTTTTCCAGATGTACGCGCGAGGACGCCTTGCGGTCAAGCAGGATCAGCGGAAACGCGGCGAGCTCCGCCGGGGTGTAGACATGGTCGAAATCGCAGGGATAGCCGGCGGAAGCGACAAAGCCCGTGTGCGTTTCGAGACAGGGAATGTGGCGGAGCGTCTCACTCTCCTCCGGAGAGCTGGCAAAGGCAACGTCGACCTTGCCGGAGCGGAGCAGACCGAGCGCCTTGCCGCTTCGGCCGCTGATGATCTGCAAATGAATGTTCGGGTAGCGGCGGTGGAAGGACTCCAGATGCGGCAGCAGAAAGTGCCGCGTGACCGTGTCGCTTGCGCCGATGACAAGGCTGCCCATCTGCAGCGCGCGCGTCTGGGCAAGCTTGTCTTCGCCCGTTTCCAGAAGTCCCAGAGCGCTGCGGACATAATCGAACAGCAGCCGCCCGTCGTCTGTCAGCGCGACGCCGCGGGGCGTGCGCAGAAAGAGCCGCGTTTGCAGGCTGTCCTCCAGCTGGCGGATGGATTGGCTCACCGCCGACTGGGAGATGAACAGATTCTGCGCAGCCTTGGAAAAATTACCCGTTTGCGCAACCTCGCGGAAGACGCGGTATAGCTCCAGCTTGATCACGGTATGGCTCCTTTCAATATTAGCAAAACTTATATTAAATATTACGAATAAATTCTTTACTTATGAGTATGAGATTATTATAATGGGAACGCTGAAAAAAGCAAGCCTGTTTTTGTATCAAGCGATAGATTTGTGAGATAAAGGAGAACCATGATGAGAACGATCGGTACTGTTGTGCGCGGCGTCCGCGCACCCATTGTCCGCGAGGGCGACAATATTGCTGAGCTTGCCGCCAATGCCGTGCAGGAAGCGTGGCGCGAAGCCGGCATCACGCCCCGTGACCGCGACATCGTTGCGGTGACGGAGTCTGTTGTTGCGCGTGCACAGGGCAACTATGCAACGCTGGAGCAGATCGCCAGGGACGTCCGCGTCAAAACGGGCGGCGGTACGGTCGGGGTCGCGTTTCCGATCCTCAGCCGCAACCGCTTTTCCATTTTGCTGCGCGCGATGGCGATGGGCTGCAGGAAGATCGTTCTGCTGCTTTCCTATCCCTCCGATGAAGTGGGCAACGGTCTGGTCGATTGGGACCGGCTGGACGCCGCCGGCGTCAACCCGTACAGCGACGTGCTGACGCTGGATGAGTTCCGCGAGAAATTCGGCGAAACAAAGCATCCCTTTACCGGCGTGGACTACGTTTCATTTTACTCCGATATCATTACGGAAGCCGGCGCGGAAGCGGAGCTGGTCTTCGGCAACCGCGTGACCACGCTGCTCGACTATACGGACGCCGTCATTACCTGCGATATCCATACGCGCAAGCGCTCCAAGCGGCTTTTGAAGCAGGCGGGTGCGCGCGTTGTCCTCGGGCTTGACGACCTTCTGACCGCTCCCGTGGACGGCAGCGGCTACAATGCCGATTACGGTCTGCTCGGCTCCAACAAGGCGACCGAGGAAAAGGTCAAGCTGTTCCCGCGCGACTGCATGGCTGTCGCCGAGGAGCTCAGCGAGCATCTGAGCAGGGTCTCCGGCAAGCGGATCGAAGCCATGGTCTACGGCGACGGCGCCTTCAAAGACCCTGTCGGCAGGATCTGGGAGCTGGCTGACCCCGTGGTGTCCCCGGGCTATACCAAGGGACTCATCGGCACGCCCAACGAGCTCAAGCTCAAGTACCTTGCCGACAATGACTTCGGCGACCTGACGGGCGAAGCGCTCAGGACCGCGATCGAGGAGCGCATCCGCGAAAAAGGCGGCGATTCCCTCGTCGGCAGCATGGTGTCCGAGGGGACGACGCCCCGCAACCTCACGGACCTGATCGGCTCGCTGTGCGACCTCACGTCCGGCTCCGGCGACAAGGGCACGCCCATTGTCTATATCCAGGGCTACTTCGACAACTACACCAACGAATAAGGCGCGCGAAAGACGCGCGGCAAAAAATGCAGACGCTCACGCGTCTGCATTTTTATGTTAACCTTTCGGTACGTCGCGCATGGAAAGAGAGATGCGGTGCTTTTTTTCGTCCACGTCAAGCACGATGACCCTGACAACGTCGCCGACCGCCACGACCTCGCTCGGGTGCCGGATGAACCGGTCGCACACTCTGGAGATATGGACAAGACCGTCCTGATGTACGCCGATATCGACGAACACGCCGAAGTCGATGACGTTGCGCACCGTGCCGGTGAGCACCATGCCGGGCTTGAGGTCCTTGATATCGAGCACATCCGTGCGCAGGACCGGCGAGGGAAGCTCGTCGCGCGGGTCGCGCCCCGGTTTCATCAGCTCCCTGACGATGTCGCGCAGCGTCGGAAGACCCACGCCGCAAGCCTCGGCGGCTTTCTGCGCGCCGTAGGCGTCGAGCCTTGCGGAAAGGTCGGAAAGCGCGCCGTTTTTGAGCGCGCTTTTGTCATAGCCGAGCAGACCGAGCAGCTTTTCCGCCGCATCGTAGCTTTCGGGGTGGACGCCGGTATGGTCGAGCACGTTTTCGCTCTCCGGTACGCGCAGGAAGCCCGCACACTGCTCAAACGCCCTGGGACCGAGCTTGGCGACCTTGAGAAGCTGTCTTCTCGCGGTAAAAGCGCCGTTTTCCTCGCGGTAGGCGACGATGTTTTTGGCGATCGTGCCGTTCAGACCGGATACTCGGGCAAGGAGCGGCGCGCTTGCGGTATTGAGGTCGACGCCGACCGCGTTGACGCAGTCCTCCACCACGCCGCTGAGACTTTCGTCGAGCCGCTTTTGCGGCATATCGTGCTGGTACTGTCCCACGCCGATCGCCTTGGGGTCGATCTTCACAAGCTCCGCGAGCGGATCCTGCAGCCGGCGCGCAATGGACACGGCGGAGCGGAGGTTCACGTCAAACTGCGGAAACTCCTCGGCGGCAAGCTTGCTGGCAGAGTAGACGGACGCACCGGCTTCACTGACGATCATGTAGGAAACGCCGCCGCCGACCTCGCGGATCAGCTCGACCGTCATCTGCTCCGTCTCGCGCGAGGCGGTGCCGTTGCCGATGGCAATGTGCGCAACATGGTGGCGTTGGATCAGCCTGGAAAGAACCGCGATGGCGTCGCGTTTTTGCCGCTCGCCGAAGGTCGGATAGACGACGGCGGTGTCAAGCACCTTGCCCGTGCCGTCCACAACGGCGACCTTGCAGCCGTGGGAGTAGCCGGGGTCGAGCCCCATGGTCACATGACCCTTGACCGGCGGCTGCATCAAAAGCGGCTTGAGGTTGAGCGCGAACATCCGGATCGCGCCCTCGGCGGCGGTTTCCGTGAGGGAGGAGCGGATTTCGTTGACCAGCGACGGCATCAAAAGACGCGCCCAGGCATCGTCCGCTGCCGCGCGCACGAATCCCATCGACGCACTGCCGGGCTTCAGAACGGCACGGCGCAGCACGGGCAGGGCGACATCGTCGGCAATTTCGATGCGGACCTTGAGAAAGCCCTCCTTCTCGCCGCGGTTGATGGCGAGGATCTGATGTCCTCGCAGTTTGGAAAGCGGCTGGGAAAATTCATAGTACAGGCGGTAAACGCTGTCCTCGTCCGCGGCGGCTTCCGCCGCCAGTGTGCCGCGGCGCAGCATCAGCTCGCGCAAGCTTTTGCGGATCGCGGCGTCGTCGCTGATCCATTCAGCCACGATATCCCCGGCTCCTTCCAGCGCGGCGTCCACGGTTTCCACGCCCTTTTCCGCATCGACATAATCCTGCGCGGCAAGCGCGGGGGCAGGGCAGGTCGGCTCCTGCGCGAAAAGAAGCGCGGCGAGCGGCTCAAGACCCTTTTCCCGGGCGACCGTGGCGCGTGTGCGGCGCTTGGGCTTGTAGGGACGGTAGAGGTCCTCGACCTCGGCAAGCGTAGCGGCGCTGTCGATGGCGGCGGCAAGCTCCGAAGTGAGCTTGCCCTGCTCCTCGATCGACTTTTTCACGCTCTCGCGGCGCTCCTGCACCTTGCGAAGATACGCAAGACGCTCCTCCAGCGTGCGCAGCGCGGTGTCGTCCATCGAGCCGTGCATTTCCTTGCGGTAGCGCGCGATAAAGGGGATGGTGTTTCCCTCGTCCAGCAGCGTGATGACGTTTTCGATATGCGCGGGGTCCTGCTCAAGCTCGCGGGCGAGGGTCTGAACAATGGTTTCCATAGGAATTCCTTTCTTGAAAAAAGTGCGCAGAGGGCATTTCCTCTGCGCACCAATTGTTTGTTTTTTCGTTACGGCAAAGGGAAGCTCGCGTTATTTGTGGTAAAGCTTCTTCACTTCATACTTCGGTTCGCAGGTGACGTGGATGCCCAGGCGCTTGTAAAGCTTGATGTCTTCCTCCGAAATGATGACGGAGAAGTGCGCATCGCTGCCGCGCAGCGCGCTGAGCTGCTGCTGCGCGAGGTCGGCAAGCGGATTCGTCAGCGCCGAGATCGTCAGCGCAAGGAGCACCTCGTCGGTGTGCAGGCGCGGGTTGTGGTGTCCGAGATAGGTGGTTTTGAGGTGGCAGACCGGCTCGAGCACCTGCTGGGAGATCAGCTCAAACTGGTCGCGGATGCCGCCGAGCGACTTGAGCGCATTGAGCAGCAGCGCGGAGGCGGCGCCGAGTGTGCTGGAGGTCTTGCCGGTGACGAGTGTGCCGTCCGGAAGGACCATTGCGCCGGCGGGTGCGCCGGTGGTCTCCGCCTTGACAAGCGCGGCGCTGACGGCGGGACAGATCTCCGGTGTGACGCCTGCCTGCTGCATCACAAGCTCGAGCTTCCTCAGCGGCTCCTCGTCCGCCTCGCCGCGGACATGCTGCACCAGCGCGGTGTAGTAGCGGCGCAGGATCTCCATGCGCGACGCCTCGCGGCAGGCGTCGTCATCGATGATGCAGTTGCCTGCCATGTTGACGCCCATGTCGGTGGGAGACTGGTAGGGGCACGTGCCGTAGATGCGCTCAAATATGGCGCGCAGCACGGGAAAGATCTCCACATCGCGGTTGTAGTTGACGGTCGTCTTCCCGTAAGCCTCAAGGTGGAACGGATCGATCATATTCACGTCGTTGAGGTCGGCGGTCGCCGCCTCATAAGCGAGGTTCACAGGGTGCTTGAGCGGCAGATTCCAGATGGGGAAGGTCTCGAACTTGGCATAGCCGGCTGCAACGCCGTGCTGATGCTCATGGTAGAGCTGGCTGAGGCAGGTCGCCATCTTGCCGCTGCCGGGACCCGGCGCGGTGATGACCACAAGGGAGTGCGACGTTTCGATATAATCGTTTTTGCCGAAGCCTTCGTCACTGACGATATGGGCAACGTCGGAGGGGTAGCCTGCGATGGGATAGTGGCGGTAGTTTTTGACGCCGAGCTTTTCCAGACGCTTGATAAACGCGTCGGCGGCTCTCTGTCCGGCATACTGCGTGATCACGATGCTGCCGACAAAGAGCCCAAGCGCCTGGAAGGAGTCCATCAAACGCAGGCAGTCGTCATCATAAGTGATGCCGAGGTCGCCGCGAACCTTGTTTTTCTCTATGTCATTGGCATTGACTGCAATGACGATCTCCACATCGTTCTTGAGCTGCTGAAGCATGCGGATCTTGCTGTCGGGCTGAAAGCCGGGCAGCACGCGGGAGGCATGAAAATCATCGAACAGCTTACCGCCGAACTCAAGGTACAGTTTGCCGCCGAACTGGGCGATGCGCTCGCGGATATGCTCGGACTGCATTGCCAGATACTTGTCATTATCAAATCCAACTTTTGCCATCGCAGAAAACACCTCTTTTTTCGCAAATTTCGCAAATAAAATACCTGCACATTATACAAAAAGGAAGCGCGCTTGGCAAGAAAGCAAGGCGAAGAAAAGTGACCGAAAATTTGAGCGAAATTTCTGTTATTTTTCCTCTTTACTTTTCACCTTGCTTGTCGTATGCTGTAAACAGTCTCCCTCTTTTTTAAGGAAGGCTGTTTTTTATCTGCAAAAAAATCACCGCAAAGCACCTGATTGACGGTGCTTTGCGGTGATTTTTTTGCTGCCGTTTCGCTGCCGCGAAAGGCGGGGATCTCAAAATGTCCGGTATTTGCGGGCTGTTTTTAACCTCTGAAATCACTCCCACTCGTTGTTGGGCATCATATTTAACGGATTTTGCTTCATAAATTTGATACCTCATT
>SAMEA3663296__coassemble_695_pt1 | contig 11870 bp, 10 predicted proteins | sample SAMEA3663296__metabat2_low_PE_021 | metagenome-assembled genome bin SAMEA3663296 (sample SAMEA3663296) | pig gut metagenome | biome: pig gut; feature: pig-associated habitat; material: faeces | place: China | collected 2013
CGCTGTGTTCCAATTTTATTTATTTCTTTGTCCTCTTGACGGGGTGCGGCTCAGACCTCCGGAGGCTGTTTGAGGTTGTCAAAAAAGACGAAAAGTGTGCGTATTCGGGAAGGAAGATAGTTACGAAAGAAACCCAGGAGGGGTGTCACAAGGTGAATTGCCGCAAAGCGGCAAGAGAGGGTGACCTGGGTCATTCGTGTTAGATCAATAAGTTTTTGCAACTTTTTAAAGTTGCAAAAACTTGCCTCAGCCTCCGGAAACCTCCGGAGGCTGTTTTTGCCACCTGCCGGTATGCCGCGAAACAATACAAATACGGTGAACAGCGGCGTAAGAGCTCAATTTAGCGCATTAGAATGTTATCGGTTTATCATTCTATCGTCATATCGCACAAAAGATTAAAAAACAAAAGTGAGAAAACTATTGATTTTATACAAATCTGTGCTATGATGAAAGTGGGAGTGGAAAACTCCCGGCAAAGGGACGGATGCGGCGGAAGACCCGGTGGGCAAGGGTTGTATGTTCCGCCGTATCGCACGACTTCTCATTTGAATCCGCTGCTGAAGAAAGCGGCTTCTTGGCAGTGCCTGACGGCTTTGCAGGCAGTGCCGGGGGGCCGGTAATTCAGACTGACAAAATGAAGTGAGGTAATTTCCATGATCATGAATCCGACTGCTCTCAGGCATATCGTCATGGACGGTCACAGCCTGGATCTTGAGAGCTTTGTCGCGGTTGCACGCTACGGTGCAACGGTTGAACTGGCCGACTCCGCGCTGCAGGCGATGCAGAAGTCTCGCGACCTGGCGGAGAAGATCGCCGCGGAAGGTCGCGTCGCTTACGGCATCACCACCGGCTTCGGCGAATTCCAGAAGGTCGCCGTCCCCAAGGAAATGTCCAACCGGCTTTCCACCAACCTGATCCTCAGCCACTGCACAGGAGCCGGCGAGCCTTACGCCGACGAGATCGTCCGCGGCATGATGCTGCTGCGCGCCAACGCCCTTTGCGGCGGCGTTTCCGGCGTTCGTCCCCTGATGGTCCAGATGCTCGTCGACATGCTCAACAGGGGCGTGACCCCCGTCGTGCCCCAGAAGGGCTCTCTCGGCTCCTCCGGCGACCTTGCGCCGCTGGCGCACATGACGCTCCCCATGCTCGGCAAGGGCGAAGCCATGTACCAGGGCGTGAAGATGACCGGCGCTGAGGCGATGGCCAGGGCCGGCATCCAGACGGTCGACACACTCGTTTCCAAGGAAGGTCTCGGCATGACCAACGGCACCTGCGCGATGACCTCCGTCGGCGCGCTTGCGCTCTATGACACCATCTGCGCCTCCCAGCTTGCCGACGTCATTGCCTCCATGTCCATGGAGGGTCTGACCGTGCTCAGAAACGCCTTTGACCCGCGCATCCATCAGGTCCGCGGTCAGAAGGGTCAGATGCTGGTCGCTGCCAACATGCGCGAGCTGCTCAAGGGCTCCGAGATCATTGACAACTGCCAGAGCGACCGCGTGCAGGACGCTTATGCCCTGCGCTGCATTCCGCAGCTGCACGGCGCCTGCCGCGACGCGCTTGAATATGTCCGCGAGAAGGTCGAGATCGAGCTCAACGCCGTCACCGACAACCCGCTGATGTTCCTCGACGACGAGGCTGTCATCTCCGGCGGCAACTTCCACGGCGAGCCGATGGCGCTGCCGTTTGACTTCCTCGGCATTGCCGCTTCCGAGCTGGCCGACGCGTCCGAGCGCCGTACCGAGCGTATGGTCAACCCCGCGCTGAGCAACGGTCTGACCCCGTTTTTGACCACCCAGCCGGGCGTCAACTCCGGCTTTATGATCGTTCAGTACGCTGCCGCCTCCATGGTCAGCGAGAACAAGGTCTATGCGCATCCCGCATCCGTTGACTCCATCCCCTCCTCCGCCAATCAGGAGGACATCGTCTCCATGGGCACCACCGCTGCCCGTAAGGCAAAAATGATCCTGCAGAACACGCAGGACGTCCTTGCCGACGAGCTGCTGACCGCCTGCCAGGCGATCGACATTCGCCGCCGCCTGAACACCCACGGACAGGGCATGACCCCGCTGCATGAGGCGCTGTATCAGCACGTGCGCGAAAAGGTCGATTTCTATGAGGTGGACCGCGAGATCTGGCCCGACATCCGCGCGGTGGAGAGCATGATCCGCTCCGGCGAGCTGCTTGACATCGTCAAGGAGTATATCCCCGACTTCCAATGAGCTGCGATCAAAACAAGGCATGGACGCAAGTCCATGCCTTGTTTTTTTTGCGGCGGCGCTCAAGACTGAAAAAGAAAATCAGGCAAAAGAAATTGACGGTGTGCCGGAAAGTGTATAAAATATAAAAAAGCACTCCCTTACAGGAGCGCATGGGGAAAAAGAAAACGCACGTCCCGCTGGGACGGGAAACACTGCGGAGGAACATGATGAAGCTGAGGGTATTACGGGCAGATCCTGCCGGAAATATCACGCTGTTTGTGCTCGACCCGGTCGGCAAGGCGCAGCGCGGCAAGCTCGCCGAACGGCTGATGGCGCTTTCACAGTTTCAGGCGGAGCAGGTCGGTTATGTCTGCGAGACCGCCGACGGCACGGACGGGCACATGGAGATGGCGGGCGGCGAGTTCTGCGGCAATGCCACGCGCGCGTTCGGTATGCTTATGGCAAAGCGAAAGGGTTTGCATGGCAGGTGCCGTTTGACGCTGGAAGTGAGCGGCTGCGAAAAGAACGTCGGCGTGGAGGTCAATTTGGACAACGGTACGGCGCGCGCGGAGATGCCGCTGCCGCTGTTTGCACGGAAGGAAACGGTCGGCGGTGTGAGCGGTACGCTGGTACACCTCGGCGGGATCGCGCATTTTATCGTGGAAGATGTGGAGCCGTCCATCGCGTTTTTCCTTGCGGCGGAACCGATGTTTTTCACGCTCGAGGGGCTGGACGCTTACGGCGTCATGTTCCACGACAGCAAAACGCACCGCATGACGCCGCTTGTCAAGGTGCCGGCGGCCAACTCTCTTGTGTGGGAGGGGAGCTGCGGCTCCGGCTCGCTTGCTTCCGCCATCGCGCAGAGCGAGGGGATGAGCGACGGGGAATTTGAGCGCGACTACATCCAGCCTGCCGGCACGGTGCGCGCAACGGCTGTGCGGAAGGGCGGGAAGGTCGTCGCGGCGTATATCGGCGGCAGCGTAACGCTCGACGAGCCGGTCGAAGTGGAGATATAAGCAGAGCGGGGGCTGCCGCCCGATTCTGTAGCAGCGGTTCATTTGAACCGCTGCTTTTTCAGCATAGACCGAGCGTGTGCCGGATCTCGCCGACGGAGTAGAGGGAGCCCCACGAGCAGATCGCGTCGTCGGGCTTTGCCAGTGCCAACGCCCTGTTCACGGCGTCTTCGACGGAAGCGGCGGCATACGCTGCGGCACCGTGCGCGTCAAGATAGGCGGCAAGCTCCCCGGCGGGCAAAGAACGCGAGCCGGGCGGTGTGATGGTGACGAATGCTTTGGCAAGCGGCAGCGCGGACGAGAGCATGCGCTGCCAATCCTTGTCGGCAAGCACGCCGACAAGAAAAATAAGTTTTTTTTCACCGAACAGTCCCTTGAGCGAGGTCATCAGCGCCTCGGCGCACTGCGGGTTGTGCGCGCCGTCGATGATGAAAGCGGGACTGCGGCGCGCCGGCTCCAGCCGTCCCGGCCAGGAGACGGAGGCAAGTCCCTGCGCAAGCGCTTCGTCCGGGAGCTGCCAGCCTGCTTCGCGCAGCGCTTCGACGGCATCGAGCGCGGTCATGGCGTTATCAAGCTGATAGCCGCCGAGCAATGCGATACGGTACGGTCCCCGTCCGCGGTAGCGGAAGACCTGACCGTCGAGCGTGGAGGAAATACGCTCCAGCGTGTCGGGCGCGGTGACGGTAAGCGGAACGCCCTCGGCGCGGCAGGCGTCCGCAACGATGCGCGCAACGCCCTGCGTCTGCGCATAGAGAACGGCGCGGCAGCCGGCTTTGATGATGCCGGACTTCTCCGTGGAGATCTTTTCCAGCGTATCGCCGAGGATGGCGGTGTGCTCAAGACCGATGTTGGTGATAACGGCGACCTCCGGCGCGGGGATGACGTTGGTGGAATCGAGCTTGCCGCCCATGCCGACCTCAAGCACGACGATATCGCAGCACATGCTTTGGAAATAGAGCATACCGAGCGCGGTGATCAGCTCAAATTCGGTGGGATGCACGGTGAGCGCGTCGGCCGCGCTGAGCACGCGTTCGCTCAGCGCGGTGAGCTGCCCGTCGGTGATCGTTTCGCCGTCTACCTGCATGCGCTCATGAAAGCGGTAAAGGTGCGGCGAGGTGAAAAGTCCCGTGCGGTAGCCGGCGGCACGCAGCACCGAGGCGAGGATCGCCGCGGTCGAGCCCTTGCCGTTCGTGCCGGTGATGTGAATGAATTTGAGCGACTGCTCCGGATTTCCGAGCTGCGCCAAAAGGGCGCGCGTGCGCTCAAGTCCGGGCGCGCAGCTGCTCCATGCGCGCTCGCGCAGGCGCGCAATGGCTTCTTCTGCGGTCATACGCAAAGCTCCCATGCCTGTGCCGCCATGAAAACGGCGGGGACGGCGGCTTCGACCGTCACGGTCGCGCCCGCGGCGTCCTCGATCAGAACGGATTCTCCGGCGGCGGCAGCAAGCAGCTTTCCGCCGCAGCGGACGGCGGCGCTGCCCTCGGCGCAGTAGAGAAGCGTCATGCCGCGCGCATTCGTGCGGAAGGAAAATGCCCCGCCGCTGAGTCGGATGGCGCGGAGGCTGCCGTCCGCTTTGCCCTTGCGAAGCATGAGGTTGAAGTCCCTGCACTTGCCCCACGAATGGGTATCGTCGCCGCCGTCAAATTCATGCACATCGTAAGGTCGGAGCGTCAGCTGCGCACCGCCGTTGTGGGAAAGGAGCATGTCGCCGCGCAGCGTGGAGATCCAGCGGTGATAGTCGGGCAGCGGCGTGAAATCGGATTCCTCCAGATCGACCGTCGCCGAGCTCAGGCGCCAGAGAAAATCCCGGTCCGCATAGACCGCGTCCCCGGGCACAATGGCAAGCTGCGTCGTTGTGCCGCCGGACCACTCGGTCGTGACGTAGTCTTCGGGGCGCAAAAGTGTCATATTCATGGATAGACCTTCCTTCAAACAAATGGCTTCGGTAGAATTTTACCGAAGCCATTCGCATTTTGCAATATCAAAGAGGGAAAATCAGCCGTCGATCAGCTTGACGATCTCGTTGTAGCACTCGTCGGCGAGGGGCAGCGCATGGGCAAGCAGCGCTTCGCCGCGCGCGCGGTACTCCGCGGCAAACTCCTGATCCTTCAGGGAACCGACGTTGATGAGGACGTTGAGCCATGCGCCCTGGATACCGGCCTTGAGCGACAGAAAGCCGACGCCGAGGTCGCTGGCAGAGGTTTCGTTGAAGCGGCCGAGGAGAGAAGCGGCAAGCGTAAGCGTCTCGTCGATCAGCTCCATCATCTCCATCGGGGTCTTGGTGCAGCCCTTGAGACCCTCCTGAATGGCGGCGGAGCGGGCGGCTTTCTGCTCATCCGTGTCCCTGGGCATGCCGAAGGCGGCGGAAACAACGTTGAACGCGTCGGTGTCGCGGTCCATCACGTCGAGCAGGCGGCGCTTGAGCTCGTTGCCCTTTTTCTCAACTTCGGCAGCGTGCTCTGCGAATTCGGCGTACTTCTTGCGACCCTGCGTGAGACCGCCGACCATAGCGGTCAGGGCGGCGCCGATGGAGCCGTAGAGCGCGGCGCAGGAGCCGCCGCCGGGGGCGGGAGCGTCGGAAGCGACGATATCAGCAAAGCCGGTGACGGTCAGATCAGCTAATTTCATGGTAGATATCTCCTTTTCCAAATTAGTGGTTCATGTCAATGAGGTGGTACTCCATGACCTGCTTCTTGCAGTCAAAGTCCTTCGCCTTGAGGTAGAACTCGGCGCAGTCGATCAGGGCCTTGGCGGGAGTCAGACCGACGATCTCGCACTCGATGACGCGGGTGCCGTATCGCTCGGCAAGCGCCTTGACCATTTCATAGGTGACGTAGAGCGGGGTGTCCTCGTAGTTGACCATGTTCATGGAGACCTGCGCGATGCCGCGGTCCTCCAGCATGAAGCCCATGGCCTTGCAGCTGCGGAAGCCGCCGGAGGAGCCGCGGATGACCTTGGCGATCTTCTTGGCGATCTCCACATCGGAGGTCTCGAGGTTGCAGTTGAACGCGACGAGCGGCATGCGCGCGCCGATGGCGGTGATGCCGGCGGTCGGGTGGATTTTACGCTCGCCGAAGTCGGGCGCCCATTCCTCCTGCAGCAGCTTTTCGGGCATGCCTTCGAACTCGCCCTTGCGGCAGGTGGCGAGGTTGCGGCGCTCGGGGCGGGTGGCGGAATCCTCATACAGGAAGGAGGGGATCTGAAGCTCATCCCAAATGCGCTTGGCAACGCGCTTGGACATTTCGACGGCTTCCTCGACGGTCACGTCCATCTGGGGAACGAAGGGGATGACGTCGGTTGCGCCCATACGCTTGTGCTCGCCGTGGTGCTTGTTCATGTCGATCACCTCGGCGGCCTTCCTGGTCAGCTGGAAAGCGACCTCCTCGATGGCGTCGGGAGAGCCGATGAGGGTAAAGACGCAGCGGTTGTGATTGCCGTCGGTCTGCGCGTCGAACAGGGTGCAGCCGGGGACGCTGTTGGCAACGTCCACGAGAGCCTGATAGGCCTTTTCGTCCTTTTCCTTGCTGCAGCTGAAATTGGGGATGCATTCGATAAGCTTTGCCATGATGTGGTTCCTCCCGTTTATTTTTTTAAGTTGGCTGATGATCAAGCAAAATCAACAACGGATCAATTGCAGGTAAGCACGGATATTATAGCGCACGGAGGATGGTTCGTAAACGATTTTCGTTTTCCGTTTTCAGACCCGCGCTTTTCTTTTTTAAGTTTGGGCGTCTGTGAGCTTCTCCTCGGTAAAAAGCCGGACGCTTCTTGCGCGGTAGACGTCGTCGTTCCAGGCGAGAACGGAGTAGGATTTTGCGATCACGCCGCGCACGCTTTTGGCGTAGATGCCGGAGTTCGGGTGCGTTTCCACGATCGAGCGCGGCAGAAAGCTTACCCCAAAGCCGGACTGCACCAGCTGCATCGCCATGGGGGTATCATAGCAGTGGCAGACGATGCGGGGCTCAAAGCCGTTGCGCTGGCACTCGCGCAGCAGGTACTCGTCGTAGCTCCACAGATCGTCGCTTCGCAGCAGGCACATCGGCACGTCGTGCAGCAGCTCGATGGGCACGTCGGCAAGTCCGGGCGCGGGGTCGGTCTCGCGCGTCATGATCAGCGCAAGACTGTCCTCGCCGAGGACGCGCTCGTAAAGGCCGCTCGGCTCGGCGGAGGAGGAACGCAGAAACAGCGCGTTGAGACTGCCGCAGTTGAGCTCGGCGATCAGGTCCTGCGGAGAGCCGAGCCGGATGTAAAGCTCGACCTGCGGATATTTTTTGTGGAAGCTTTTGATATAGCGCATGGCGTAGGGGACCGTGGAATAAATGATGCCGATGCGCACGATGCCCGACACGCCCGAGCTGATGCTGCGGACGTTGTCCGCTATGCGGCGCATGCCTTCCATGAGCTGCCGGCTTTGCTGATAAAGGCTTTCCCCCGCCTCGGTGAGCAGCATGCCCTTGTTGCCGCGGCGGAAGAGCTGCGCGCCCAGCTCGTCCTCCAAAAGCGCGATCTGGCGCGAGATCGGCGGCTGCGCGACATGCAGCTTCCGGGCGGCGGCAGAGATGCTTTTTTCCTCGGCGACCGCGCAAAAATACTCCAGTTGTCTGATTTTCACAAAATTTACCTCCTGCCCATAGACGAGATAACAAATCTATACCGAAATCATATAGCAAATATATCAGATAAGTACTTTTCATTATAGCAGCTTTCGGATATAATACAAGATGTAAAGAAAAAAGGAAAAAAAGATCAACAAACCTGTTGCTTTTGCCAAAAAGAATGATAAGAAAGTGAGGATGTATCTATGATCGATCTCGCAAGCGAAGCCATGACCATTAAGCTGGACTATGAGCTGCCCGAATATCCCAAGATGGAAGCCTGCTATCGCCGCGCGCCCCGCCGTGAAGCCCATCTGACCGAGGCGGACAAGGCGCTTGCCATTAAGAACGCCCTGCGCTATATCCATCCCGACCATCACGCTCAGATGGCGAAGGAATTTGCCCGGGAGCTGGAAGAGCACGGCCGCATCTACGGCTACCGCTTCCGTCCCGAGGGCAAGCTGTACGGTCACCCCATTGACGAGTACAAGGGCAAGTGCATTGAGGGTCGCGCCATTCAGGTCATGATCGACAACAACCTTGACTTTGACGTTGCGCTCTATCCCTACGAGCTGGTCACCTACGGCGAGACCGGTCAGGTCTGCCAGAACTGGATGCAGTACCGCCTCATCAAGAAGTATCTTGAGGAGCTGACCGATGAGCAGACGCTCGTTGTCATGTCCGGTCATCCGCTGGGTCTGTTCCATTCCCACAAGCTCGCCCCGCGCGTCATCATCTCCAACGGTCTGATGGTCGGCACCTTCGACGATCAGGAGAACTTCAACCGCGCCGCCGCGCTCGGCGTCGCCAACTACGGTCAGATGACCGCCGGCGGCTGGATGTATATCGGTCCCCAGGGCATCGTCCACGGCACGTTCAATACGCTGCTCAACGCCGGACGGCTCAAGCTCGGCATCCCCAACGACAAGGATCTTGCCGGACGCCTGTTCGTTTCCGCGGGTCTGGGCGGCATGAGCGGCGCGCAGGGCAAGGCTGCCGAGATCGCCGGCGCCGCCTCCATCATCGCCGAGGTCGACGACTCCCGTATCGACACCCGCTACACCCAGGGCTGGGTCAGCCACCGCACCGACAGTCTGGAAGAGGCCACGAGGATCGCGCTCGAGCACCAGAAGGAAGGCAAGCCCTGTGCCGTCGCTTACTGCGGCAACATCGTCGACCTGCTGGAGTACCTGTATGAGCATGATGTCCATGTCGATCTGATGAGCGACCAGACGAGCTGCCACGTCCCCTATGACGGCGGCTACTGCCCGCAGGGTCTGACCTTCGCCCAGCGCACCGAAATGCTCGGAAGCGATCCCGAGGGCTTCCGCAAGCTCGTTGACAAGACGCTGCAGCACCACTATGAGATGATCTGCAAGTTCCACGAGAAAGGCACCTACTTCTTCGACTACGGCAACAGCTTCCTCAAGGCCGTGTACGATACGGGCGTCAAGAGCATCTGCAAGAACGGCGAAAACGACCTCGACGGCTTCATCTTCCCGTCCTACGTCGAAGACATTCTGGGACCCTGCCTGTTCGACTTCGGCTACGGTCCGTTCCGCTGGTGCTGCCTGAGCCGCAACCCCGAGGATCTGCACAAGACCGATATGGCTGCCGCCGAATATATCAAGGCGCACAACCGCCGTTATCAGGACTATGACAACTATGTCTGGGTCCGCGACGCGGAGAAGAACAAGCTCGTCGTCGGCACCCAGTGCCGCATCCTCTATCAGGACGCCATGGGCCGCATGAACCTCGCGCTCAAGTTCAACGAGATGGTTCGCAACGGTGAGATCGGCCCCGTCATCCTTGGCCGTGACCATCACGACACCGGCGGTACCGATGCGCCCTTCCGTGAGACCTCCAACATCAAGGACGGCTCCAACATCATGGCCGAGATGGCGACCCAGTGCTACGCCGGCAACGCCGCGCGCGGCATGAGCTATATCGCGCTGCACAACGGCGGCGGCACGGGCATCGGCCGCGCCATCAACGGCGGCTTCGGCATGGTGCTCGACGGCTCCGAGCGCGTGGATACCATTTTGAAGATGAGCATGCCGTGGGATACCATGGTCGGCGTTGCACGCCGCAGCTGGGCGCGCAATGAAAACGCCATGACCACCGCTGCCGAGTACAACAAGATGTACGCCGGTCAGGATCACATCACCATGCCTTACCTCGCTGACGACGCCGTCGTCGCCGAGGCGGTCAAGGGCATGAAGAAGTAAACAACAACCGTTTTGCGGGAGAGGGCAAACGCCCTCTCCCACAAGTGCGTGAAAGGAAAGAAACATGAAGAAAGTGCTGATTTCCAACATCGGTATGCTGGCAACACCCAAAGGGGACGCCGCCAGATGCGGCGAGGAGCAGGGAAAGATCGAAATTCTCAAAAATGCGTGGGTGTTGATCGAGGACGGCGTGATCGCCGCCGTCGGTACCGGCAGCCCGGAAGGTGCCGAGGGCGCGGAAGTCATCGATGCGGGAGGAAAGCTGGTCACGCCCGGTCTTGTCGATGCGCACACGCACCTCATTTTCGGCGGCTGGCGGCAGAATGAGCTTGGGCTCAAGCTCCACGGCGCGACCTATCTGGAGATCCAGAACGCCGGCGGCGGCATCCAGTCCACCACCAACGCCACCCGCAGCGCGAGCAAGGAAGAGCTGAGCGCCAAAGCCGAAAAGGCGCTCGACGAGATGATGGGCTTCGGCACGACCACGGTCGAGGCAAAGAGCGGCTACGGTCTTGCCACCGAGCACGAGCTCAAGGCGCTGCAGGTCATCAGGGATCTCGACGACCGTCACCCCATGGATCTCGTCGCCACCTTTATGGGCGCGCACCTTGTTCCCGCTGAGTATAAAAACGACCGCGAAGCGTACGTCCGCCTCGTGTGCGAGGAAATGATGCCTGCCGTCAGGGAGCAGGGCATCGCCAAATTCTGCGACGTGTTCTGCGAGGCGGACACCTTCACGGTGGAGGAGTCCCGCCGGATCCTGGAAGCGGGGCTCAAATACGGTTTGCGACCCAAGATCCACGCCGACGAGATCGAGGCGATCGGCGGCAGCCGGCTCGCCGGTGAGATCGGCGCGATCTCTGCCGAGCATCTGATCGTCTGCCCGCCGGAGGGCATTGACGCGCTGGCAAAGGGCGGCGTGATCGCCTGCCTGCTGCCTGCCACCAGCTTCAATCTGGGCGCGGTGTTTGCCCCCGCGCGCGACATGGTCAAAGCCGGCGTTCCCGTCGCCATGGCGACGGATTTCAACCCCGGCTCCTGCCCGTGCCTGAATATGCAGTTCGTGATCAATCTCGGCTGCCTCAAGTATAAGCTCACGCCGGAGGAGGTTCTTACCGCCGTGACGCTCAACGGCGCCGCCGCGATCGGCATGGCGGACAGGGTCGGCTCCGTCGAGACGGGCAAGCAGGGCGATCTGGTCATCTGGGAGGCGCCCGACCTCGATTATATCTGCTACCGCGTAGGCAGCAACCTTGCAGGCACCGTCATCAAGAAGGGCGCCGTTGTCTGAGACGGCGGGAGAAAAGGGAGAGCAACATGGACAGAACAGACTATAAGATCCTGAATCTTTTGCAGCAGGACAGCCGCATTACGCTGCGCAGCATCGGCGAACAGGTCGGTTTGACGCCGCCTGCCGTTTCCGAGCGTATCCGCAAGATGGAGGAGGACGGTGTGATCCGCAGCTTCCGCGTGAGCGTGGACCGCACACTGCTTGACTGCAGCATGACGGGCTTTATTTTCGTTGCGCCCGAGCCGGAGAAGTATGCGGCTTTCTGCGAGTTCTGCGAGAAGAATCCGGCAGTGACAGAGCATTACCATGTGATCGGCGTCTACAACGCCCTGCTGCGGTTTGCCGTCAAAGGAACGAAGGAGCTTGACCAGCTGCTTTCCGAGGTCAAGACCTACGGCGATTCGAGAACGTCGGTAGAGCTCAAGACCTATTTTGACAAAAAAGAGATCCCGCTTCCGTAAAAGCGGGTTTGCCGAAAACAAAGCAGCGCCGCGGTGCAAACTGATATGCTCCCCCTGTAGAAGACAACGAATTAGAAAAGT
>SAMEA3663296__coassemble_715_pt1 | contig 11621 bp, 15 predicted proteins | sample SAMEA3663296__metabat2_low_PE_021 | metagenome-assembled genome bin SAMEA3663296 (sample SAMEA3663296) | pig gut metagenome | biome: pig gut; feature: pig-associated habitat; material: faeces | place: China | collected 2013
ACTGTGTCCATTTTTATGCCGTTTTCAATTTGCGCAACTTATTGTACATTATCAGGGCTTTCCAGCTATACAGAGCATCATACTTCTCAGGCAGAACCGGCGAAATGGACAGGAGCAGAGGATCATAATCCTCTGCTCCTTTTTTTGATTATGGCATGGCAGCGCAGATCACGGAGCTGCCCATATGCCGCGTTATTGCGCTTTTCCGTACGTCTTCTTTAACAGGGGAAGCGTATGATATAGCCCTCCTCCGGGCGGATGGAGGCGGAAAATCCGATGAAGGTCATGACCGGCTTGTGTTCGTAAGTAACGTTCATTTGCGTATCTCCTTTTTCCTTTGGCTCTGTCAGTCCTTTGTGTTGATGCAGATGAAATCTCATCTATTTGTTTTTCTTGGATATGATGTAATTCGTAACTGCCAGCGCTAATTGCAGGATCGTCAAAATGGCAAATGTCCATCCAAATGCGATCCTTCCTCGGTAAAAATGACCGTAACTGACGATCCCAAAACAAATTGCGGCAACAATGCTGCACACGATCACCGCTTTTTTGTTCTTTTTTATCGACGTTTCCTCCGTTATGCCTTGTGTCATTTTAATCGTCTCCTGCATTGATTTCCCCGCGTTTTTTCTGCTCGCCTGCGCTTGAGAAAAAGATGGGTCGCCAGTTCCTCCAAAGCCGCGGCAAGCGCCAGGGCGCATACCGCCCAGCTATATACGGCGCCTGTTGAAATTGCGAGGACATACGGCAGCAGAAAAACCGCCGCTCCGGTCAGCTTATTCAGCCGGGTATGCAGGGGAGCAAAACGATGATACTTGATTGCCGCCGCGCCATACGCAGCCAGCCGCACAAACAAAACGCCTGCCGCGGCATACCAGACCCCCCTCGGCAGCGTCCGGTACAAAACCGGAAAGAGGCGAATCAGCACAGCGCCGTAAAACAGCAGGTCCGCGATACTGTCCAGTCTTGCGCCGAAATCGCCGGTCGTCCCCGTTCTTCGGGCAAGCCATCCGTCCAGTGCATCCGTCAGCCCGGCGAGGGTATAGACCGCAAAGAACCCGGGGGATTTCAGCGGCAGGAACAGCAGGAAAAGAGAGGCGGCCATCCGTACTGCTGTCACGGTATCCGCCGTATTCCATTTGTGGGCTCCGGTTATGCTCTGTCGCATAAGCGGCGGTCTCCTTTCCATAACGTTTTTATCGATCCGTTTCTCCCCGGACTGAATTTGCTGTGATTTCAGGGAATCGTCTGTGTGAGTTGAATCCGGATGGTTCCCTTTGCGCGGCGCGGCTCAACAACAACCGTATAAACGCCGCTTTCCCGGATGTTCACCGTAAACGCAGTGGTTTCTTTCCCGATCCCACGGTAAACAGCTGTCCCGTCCGGCGCTTTGATCTCCATGTACAGATCGCCTTTCTCTGTTTCAAATTGTATTTGCAGGACGTCTCCCTCGCACAGCTCAAGTGTGTGCAGATCGGTTCCGTTCATCTTCTCAATGTCCAGCAAATAGGCGTCCGGGTTTTTCATACGGCTGCCCGAAAAGCTTCCCTGATTGGAACAGAACGGAAGCACGGCAATTCCCGCAAGAACCAGCAGGGGAAGCACGATCAAAATAGCTTTATTCCTTTTCGTCATTGTCCTCACCGGGATTTTCTTTCTTGATACAGGTTCCGATGGCGAGGCCGATCAGCATGCCGAGGGAGATGCCGATGCCGGTATTATTTCCAAGGGCGGTGCCGATGGCTGTGCCAAGGCACATGCCCAGGCACATGCCCTCTGTCCCATAATCGCCTGTTTGTTCTTTCTTCTTTTTCTTCCTTGAACCTCTTGCAGCAAACACCGCAAGAAGCAGCCCGATTGCGATCCACGGCAGCGCCGCCCGAAGAAAAACAAATACTTCTTCCATAATCAAAGGATCTCCTTTCTTGAATTACCTTACTTTTCGCTCCAATCGCTCTGCTTTTCGCTGCTCCTTCCGCTCCAGCTTCTCACACCGCGTCAGCGGTTTGCGGTCGGAAGCGTGGTGATGTTCCCGGCAGGCTGCGCAGTCGCCATGTCTGGGACATTTGATACGCTTGCATGGACAGGGTTCCCGCTGTACATTTTCCATCACTGTTTCGCCAGCAGAGCGGCGCCCGCACAGGCAAGACCGATGCCAAGCAGTGTGACGGCGGTTTGCGGTTCGAGACTGCCCAGGCAGGACAGCACCACAACGGCGACACCCATAGCTAATGTCACGGCCTTGAAAATGACAGAAATGATCTCACGAATCGACTTCTTTTCCATATCTTTTTTTCTCCTTACATCCTTGTTCATTCGATTATTTTGCAATAGTAGCAGCAGTTTACATCCAATATTCTACAAGAACACCCCGACTGCTTATAGTTGCATTTTACATAGAAATGTGTCTGTTTTATTGATTCTTCTATCGCATGGAATTTGTTTTCCTCATCAATCCATGCGATCTTGTCTTCTTTATTCACACGAGATCCCACCTTTTTATCAAGCACTACCTATCGTTCGGTAGTCTACACTTTAAAAACGAAGCGCCCATGCCCGGGCAGACACAGCCGCGTTGATCTACAAACCGGAAGTTGTCAAAATCTTTTCGGTTTCTGCAATGTCCTTTTCAATCAGTGGGCGCATACTGTCCTTGTATTTTGATAAATCAGCGCTCTTCAAGCACGACAAGATCCTCGGAATATACTGCGGCTTTGCCCGCCCCACTTGTGCAAGAGCTTTCACGCATTGTCTTGCCGTAATCGGTTTTTCATCCGTTATATGTGTGAGAAAATCAGATATGATGGCATCAAAGCGGTTTTCTTCATCCCATTGTGCATTTGCCGCAAGAATAAACAGCGCTCGGTTTCTTACCAATGATTTTGGATGGTCGAGCAACGATGCAAAGTCATCAAAACATTCATACCATTCATCCGTTTCCTGACTTTCCGAGATGATTTTGTCAGCAAGCGCACAAGCATATTTATCGTCTTTTGCCGTCAACTTCGCTATGATATTTTCATGCATCGCTATCCCCCCTAACATCCGATTCAATTACTTCTTCTTTTTTCTCCCTCACAGGTGCGTGCAGGGCTCACCGGCAGCTCCGGGCATAGAAAATCTGATAAAACGCCAAGCAACGAACCACAGAAGCAGCGCTGTCTGTGCCGTTTTCTTTGATCCATGCCCACAAAGCATTATATTTGCTCATGGAGTCACCTTCCTGACCGCTGATAGAGTCTGAAGAACTGTCGGATATGCTTGCCAACCAACTCCATGACTTCTGATTCCCGGTCCGGTTCCCGGTCGCAGAGGTTGATCCACTCGGAAACAGGCAGACAAAGCTGGGCTGCCATGATCTCGGGATCATCTTCTGCCAGCACTCCCTGCCGGATCAGCTGCTTCACAAGTCCGGTGAAGTATTCCATCACATCGGAATAATTCTGTTTGGTCTGCAGCTTCGCCAGCTCCGGATTCTGAAACTGTTCGATGACCAGCATTTTCCGCGCCCTGCTGATGACCGGATCGTGGAGGATGTAGCGGATCTGCCCCAGGATCATTTGCGCTGCCGCATCGGGAGTCAGCGCCTGCTCGCCCTTTGTATCGGCATCGTTTTCCCAATCTGTCCTTGCAAAAATAGAATGCGTCGCATATTGTTCCAAAATATCCTTTACAAGTGCATCGAGAATCGCCTGCTTGCTCTCGAAATGGCTGTAAAGCGACGCCTTCCGGATGCCGACGGCGCCCGCAATTTGAGAAATAGAGGTGGCTTCATATCCCTGTACAGAGAACAGTTCCAGCGCCGCTTCCAGAATCTCCTGTTTTGTGTTCCCCCGCTCCATAACCATATCTCCTTCGTTGCAGCCAAAACGTTCTGTCCGCCGGGTTCAAATAACATATATCAGCATTATAGCTACCTACCGTTCGTTAGTCAATAGGCAATGCGTTTTTTCTTTTTCGCTGCTTCTTTTTCCCAAATCACGACCGCTCACCATGTCGTGATTCGGCTTTGGGCGCAAACCCAAAAACAGCGGCATCTATCATGTTTTGATATTACAAAGAAACTGCCGCGACGTGCGCCGCGGCAGTTTCTTTGTGCTTCGCGCCGAATTGACACGTCGCCCGGCGCGGCTGCCGCTTATCCTTGCCCGGCGCCGGCAAAACCGCTTGGATGGTGCCAAATATATCGCCGCGTCGATCGTGATCGACCGCAGGGAGAACTTCTCCCTGCGGTTTTTGCTGCCGGAAGGCTCCGCCGCGGTGCGGAAAAAATTACAGAAACTTTACATCGCCGTGGTAACAACCTTTACCAAGCTCCGGTATTCTATGCAATGTGTACGGAACAAGTCAAAAAAGAATTTGTATAAAGGAGTGCTTGCAAAATGAAAACAACAAAAAAGCTTATCCCGCTCTGCCTGAGCGTCCTTTTGGCGCTGACCGTGTTTTCCGGCTGCGGAAGCAAGGATGACGGTTCCGCCCTCAGCGGTACCGTTGCAACGAACGGCTCCACCTCCATGGAAAAAGTGATCGGCGTTCTTTCCGAGCAGTTTATGATCGATCATTCGGACGTGACCGTTACTTACGACCCCACCGGCTCGGGAACGGGCATTGAGTCCGTCTCAAACGGCAGCTGCGACATTGGTCTGTCCTCCAGAGCGTTAAAGGATACGGAGACCGGATTGACCGCCACGATCCTTGCCCTGGACGGCATTGCCGTGGTGGTCAACAGCAGCAACGGCGTGTCGGATCTTACCGTAACCCAAATCGCGGACATCTTTACGGGAAAAATCACCAACTGGAGCGAAGTCGGCGGTGAGGATCTGGAGATCTCCTGCATCGGAAGAGAATCCGGCTCCGGCACCAGAGACGGCTTTGAATCCGTAACAGGCACGGGCAATTCCTGCGTGCTTGCCCAGGAACTCACCTCCACGGGCGCGGTCATCTCCGCGGTCGCCGGCAACCGGAACGCGATCGGTTATGCCTCTCTCTCCGCGGTGGAGGGACAAAGCGGGATCAAGCCGCTGACCGTCGAAGGCGTGGAATGCACGGAAAACACGATCCTTGACGGAAGCTATGCGATCCAGCGCCCGTTCGTTCTGGTCACAAGAGAAAACGAGACGCTCTCCGCTGCGGCAAAGTCCTTCTTTGATTATGCAACCTCCCCGGAAGCCGCGGATCTCATCCGCACCGCAGGCGCTGTACCGGTCGTGTGATCGGTCGCCGTGCCGGAAGCCCCCGCATGAGCTGGGGCTTCCTGCTGTAAAGGAGATTCTTATGAAACAGAAAAAGGTTCTGGAAGCCGGGTTCCACTGCGTGTTTTTGCTGTGCGGTCTGATCGCGGTGGCATTTGTGCTGTTCATCAGCATCTATCTGGTCCTGTCCGGCATTCCGGCGATCCGTGAAATCGGCTTGTCCGAATTTTTGTTTGGGAAAACTTGGTCTGCCGGAACCAATCAATTCGGAATCCTGCCGTTTATTCTCACAAGCGTTTACGGTACCGCAGGCGCCGTGCTTCTCGGCGCCCCTCTGGGGATCATGACGGCGGTTTACATTTCCAAGGTCGCTCCCGCCAGAGTGGCGGAGATGATCCACACCGCGGTCGCGCTGCTCGCCGGGATCCCGTCTGTTGTATACGGACTGGTCGGCATGATCGTTCTCGTTCCGGGCATACAAAAGCTGTTCGCCCTGTCCTCCGGAGCTTGTCTGCTGGCGGCGATTCTTGTGCTGACTGTGATGAACCTGCCGTATATCATCAACGTGTCGGAAACCGCTCTGCGGGCCGTGCCGAAAGAGTATGAGGAGGCGTCCCTCGCTCTGGGGGCTACCGAAACGGAAACCTATTTCAAAGTGTCCCTGACAGCGGCAAGAAGCGGCGTGGTGACCGCGGTCGTGCAGGGTGTGGGGCGCGCCATCGGAGAAGCCATGGCCATTATCATGGTTTCCGGTAACGTGGCGAATATGCCGGGGCTTTTCCGCTCCGTCCGCTTCCTGACGACGGCGATCGTGTCTGAGATGTCCTACGCGTCCCCCGGCTCCCTGCAAAAACAGGCGCTGTTTTCCATCGGACTCGTCCTGTTTTTGTTTATCATGATGATCAACGCGTTTCTTCGCCTGATTTTACGGAAGGGGGCTCGCTGATGCGCCGCAGAATAAAGGGCTGTTTGCTGCGCGCCGGCATGCTTTTGTGTGCGGCGCTCACCTGCCTGCTGCTTCTTTTTCTGATCGGGTACATTCTCTGTCAGGGTCTGCCGGGGATCACCTGGAAATTCCTCACTTCGCAGACAAGCTATATTCAAAACAGCATCGGGATCCTCCCCAACATCCTCAACACGCTTTATCTGATATTCGTGTCCATGCTCGTTGTGATCCCGCTGGGGATCGGCGCGGCGGTCTATTTGACGGAATATGCCTCCCATCAAAGGTTGGTCCGCGCGATCTCCTTTGCAGCGGAAACGCTGACGGGGATCCCCTCCATCATCTTCGGTCTTGTGGGGATGCTGTTTTTCATTCAGCTTCTCGGTCTCAGGCAGGGAATTCTGGCAGGAGGTCTGACACTTGCGATCATGGTGCTTCCGACCGTGATCAGCAACACAAAAGAAAGCCTCTTATCCGTGCCGCAGGCATACCGGGAGGGCGCGCTCGCATTGGGCAGCGGAAAGTGGCACATGGTGCGCACCGTGGTGCTCCCCAACGCCATGGACGGGATTCTCACAGGCTGTCTGCTGGCGGTGGGGCGGATCACCGGCGAATCGGCGGCGCTGCTTTTTACCGCGGGCTTCGGTCTGAAGCTTCTCGGTTTTGCAACGGCATTGCAGTCCTCCTCGGCAACGCTGACGGTGGCCCTCTATGTATACGCCAGCGAAGAAGGAAAATACGATGTCGCCTTTTCCATCGCCGTTATTCTGATGGCGGTCACGCTGCTGATCAATCTGTCCGCGGAAATCATGGCAAAAAGGTTCAAAAGGAAGAAGGGGTAACATGCAGACGATCATCCGAACGGAACATCTGAATTTGTGGTATGGGGAGCATCAGGCGCTGCACGATATCAATATGGCGATCGGGGCAAACAGGATCACCGCGCTGATCGGTCCGTCCGGCTGCGGAAAAACGACGTTCCTCAAGACGATCAACCGTATGAGCGATTTGGTGCCGAACTGCCGTATTGAAGGCAGGGTGCAGTATAACGGGAAAGATATCTTTGCCAAAGACGTGGACGTTACGCAGCTGCGCACCAAAATCGGAATGGTTTTTCAAAAGGCAAATCCTTTTCCCATGAGCATCTATGACAACATTGCCTACGGACCGAGGCTGCAGGGCATTCGGTCGAGAGCCGATCTGGATGAGATCGTTGAGGTTTCCCTGAAAAACGCGGCGATCTGGGACGAGACGAAGGACCGCCTGAAAAAATCCGCGCTCAGCCTCTCCGGCGGGCAGCAGCAGCGGCTGTGTATCGCCCGTTCGCTGGCGGTTCGCCCGGACGTGCTGCTGATGGACGAGCCTACCAGCGCCCTCGACCCGATCTCAACCGGGAAGATCGAAGAGCTGGCTTTGTCGCTGAAGCAGAACTACACCATCGTGATGGTAACGCACAATATGCAGCAGGCGGCGAGGATCTCGGATCAGACCGCCTTTTTTCTCCTGGGCGAGCTGATCGAATGCGGCGATACCGAAACGCTTTTCTCAACGCCGCGGGACGATCGCACGGAAGCTTATATCACGGGGAGGTTTGGCTGATGCGCACCTTATTTGACGAACAACTCAATCTGCTCCACACCTCCATGGTCTCCATGGGCACCTTGTGCGAAGACGCGATTGCCATGGCGGCAAAGGCGCTTGAGGAAAAGGACACGGCGCTCGCCGAAAAAGTTCCGGCGCTCGCCGGGCAGATCGACCGTAAGGAGCGGGAGATTGAGTCGCTGTGCATGCGCCTGCTTCTGACGCAGCAGCCGGTCGCCTCCGACCTGCGCGTCATATCCGCCGCATTGAAAATGGTGACCGATCTGGAGCGCATCGGCAATCAGTCCGCGGATATTGCGGAAATCGTGCAAACGCGCGCTTCGCTTATGTCCGTGCGCAGCGACACGGTTCATGACATGGCGCTTGCCGTTATCAAAATGGTGAACGACAGTATCGACGCTTTCCTTCGCGCGGACGTCGAAGAAGCCGGCGCCGTCATACGATATGACGACGTGGTCGACCGCTGCTTCGACACGGTCAAGTCGGAACTCATCGACCGGCTGAAATCGGACGCGTCCTGCCGGGAGGACGTCGTGGACATTCTGATGATCGCAAAATATCTGGAGCGGATCGGCGATCACGCGGTGAACGTCGCAAAGTGGGTGCTGTTTTCCCTGACCGGCGAATGGGAGGAATGAAGCATGCCGTATCAAAGGATCCTGACCGTGCAGGACATCTCCTGCGTCGGGCAGTGCAGCATAACGGTTGCCCTGCCCATTCTGTCGGCTTGCGGGCTGGAAGCCTGTATTCTGCCGTCCGCTGTCCTGTCCACCCACACCGGCGGGTTTACGGGCTTTACCGTCCATGATCTTACGGATGAATTCCCGAAAATCCTTCGCCATTGGAGGCAGGAGCAGATCCGGTTTGACGCCGTCTATACCGGATACCTTTGCAGCGTGCGCCAGATCGATTAGCTGGAGGAGCTCCTGCAAACCCTCCTTGCGCCGAACGGAAAAGTTATCGTTGATCCCGTCATGGCGGATCACGGAAGGCTTTATCCCGGCTTTGATGAGACCTACGCTGCCGGAATGCGCCGCCTTTGCCGCCGCGCCGACGTGATCCTCCCGAATCTGACGGAAGCCTGCCTGCTGGCGGGAAAACCGTACTGCGAAAGCTATACGGAACGCGATATTTCAAATCTCCTGCAGGCGCTGCGGGAGCTGGGACCGATTTGCTTCCGGTGGGATCGCGGCTCCCGCGGGCTCTGCTCAGACAGCACCGCAGCATGCATACAGCCAACGCTTCATGATGCAGTATTGCCTGAGCTTTTTTGCGCTCGCTCCTCAGCTGCGGCGCGGCTGACCCGGATTTTAAAGCCGTCCGGGCATTCTCTTTATTTTTTTAAGTGATTTTGTGAAAGAAAATATGAAAGCTGTTTACAACCGTCCTTCATTTGCGTAAAATACGCATTAGAACACGAAAGCGCTCGCGCTTGATTCATTTAGGAGGAAAACATATTATGATGACCGATATCGAAATCGCCCAGTCCTGTACCGCCAAGCCCATTACCGAGATCGCCGCAGCCGCCGGTATTGACGCCGGGTATCTTACCGCGTACGGCAGCGACAAGGCAAAGGTCGACTATAAATTTCTAAACGACTGCCCGAACCCGGACGGTAAGCTGATTCTTGTCACCGCGATCACCCCCACGCCCGCCGGTGAGGGCAAGACCACCACCTCCGTCGGCCTGGCTGACGGTCTTCGCAAGATCGGCAAAAAGTCCGCCGTCGCCCTGCGGGAGCCTTCCCTCGGTCCTGTTTTCGGCGTTAAGGGCGGCGCTGCCGGCGGCGGCTGGGCGCAGGTCATCCCCATGGAGGACATCAATCTCCACTTCACCGGCGACTTCAACGCCATCGGCATTGCCAACAACCTGCTTGCCGCTCTGCTCGACAACCACATTCAGCAGGGCAACGCGCTCGGCATCGACCCCAAGCAGATCGTCTGGAAGCGCGGCATGGACATGAATGACCGTCAGCTCCGCCATATTATCGACGGTCTCGGCGGCAAGGTCAACGGCGTGCCCCGCGAGGACGGCTTTGAGATCGTCGTCGCCACCGAGATCATGGCGGTTCTGTGCCTGTCCGACTCTCTGATGGATCTCAAGGCACGTCTTGCCAGGATGATCGTTGCCTATACTTACGACGGCAGACCCGTCACCGCCCACGACCTGCACGCCGAGGGCGCCATGGCTGCCGTTCTGAAGGACGCCATCAAGCCCAACCTCGTCCAGACGCTCGAAGGCACGCCCGCCTTTATCCACGGCGGTCCGTTCGCCAACATTGCCCACGGCTGCAATTCCGCCATGGCGACCCGCATGGCCCGCAAGGTCGCCGACTATGTCGTGACGGAAGCCGGCTTCGCTGCCGACCTCGGCGCGGAAAAGTTCTTTGACATCAAATGCCGTCTGACCGGTCTCCGCCCCTCCGCCGTCGTCATCGTCGCCACCGTGCGCGCGCTGAAGTATCACGGCGGTGTTGCCAAGACCGAGCTGAACAGCGAAAACCTCGAGGCGCTTGAAAAGGGCATGCCCAACCTGCTCCAGCACGTTGACAACATCAAAAACGTCTTCGGTCTGCCCTGCGTTGTCGCCATCAACGCCTTCCCGACCGACACCAAAGCCGAGCTCGATCTTGTTGAGAAGATGTGCAATGCCCAGGGCGTCAACGTCCGCCTGTCCGAGGTCTGGGCAAAGGGCGGCGAGGGCGGCAGGGCGCTTGCCGAAGAGGTCGTCCGCCTCTGCGAGCAGCCCAACCACTTCGCTTTCGCCTATCCCGATGAGATGTCCATCGAAGAAAAACTTGACACGATCTGCCGGCGCGTGTATCATGCTGACGGTGTCGTTTTGACCGCCAACGCCAAAAAGCAGGCTGCCCAGCTCACTGAGCTCGGCTTTGCCGATATGCCGATCTGCATGGCCAAAACGCAGTTCTCCTTCTCCGACAACGCTTCCCTGATCGGCGCGCCCCGCGGCTTCAAGGTCACGGTCAAGGAGATGAAGGTCAACGCCGGCGCCGGCTTCATTGTTGCCAAAACCGGCGACATCATGACCATGCCGGGTCTGCCCAAGGTCCCTGCCGCCGAGAAGATCGACATTGATGAGAACGGCAGGATCACCGGTCTGTTCTGAATTTCTTTATCCGCTCCCGAAGGAGGCTTCCCCATGAGAATCGTTGATATGAAAACCTCTGACGTCATCAACGCGGTCGCTTCGGATGCTCCCGCCCCCGGCGGCGGCAGCGTTGCCGCGCTCGCCGGCAGCATCGGCGTGGCTCTGACGATGATGGTCAACGGCTTTACGCTCAGCAAGCCGGGCTTTGAGGAAAGCCACGACGTGATCCTTGACGGGATCGCCAAGGGCAGCGAGCTGAAAGACCGTTTTGTCGATATGATGAACCGCGACACGGAGGTGTTTGATCTGCTGATCGACGCCTACGCCCTGCCCAAGGAAACCGAGGCGCAGAAAGCCGTGCGGCGCGGTGCGGTTCAGGGCGCTCTGCACAACTGCACCGAGATCCCTCTGGTGATGATGCGCATCTGCTATGAGTCGATCGATCTTCTCGATACGCTCATCGGCAAAACCAACCCCAACCTCGTCAGCGACCTCGGCATTGCCGCGTATATGCTCAAAGCGGCGATGGAGAGCGCATGGCTCAATGTGCTGATCAACATCGTCTCCCTCAAGGACAAGGAATACGCTCAGAAAAGCTACGACAGCGGCAAGAGGATGCTCGAGCATGCGATCCCCATTGTGGACAGCTGCTGCGAACGGGCGCAGAAGCTGATCGAAGAAAAGATATCACTGTAACAAAACAGCGCCCCGGAGGGATTCTCTGAGCCGCACCCCGTCAAGAGGACAAAGAAATAAATAAAATTGGAACACAGCG
>SAMEA3663296__coassemble_746_pt1 | contig 11230 bp, 10 predicted proteins | sample SAMEA3663296__metabat2_low_PE_021 | metagenome-assembled genome bin SAMEA3663296 (sample SAMEA3663296) | pig gut metagenome | biome: pig gut; feature: pig-associated habitat; material: faeces | place: China | collected 2013
TCTGTCTGCGGCTATATTCATGAAGGCCCCATGACCCCTGATTTCAAGTGCCCTGTCTGCAAGCAGCCTGCCGACAAGTTTGTGAAGATTGAGGAGGCTGCCCCTGCCAAGAACCCCTATGCCGGTACCAAGACGGAGAAGAACCTGTGGGAAGCCTTCGCCGGTGAGAGCCAGGCCCGGAACAAGTACACCTACTTCGCCTCCGTCGCCAAGAAGGCCGGCTATGAGCAGATTGCTGCCCTGTTCCTCCACACCGCTGAAAACGAGAAGGAACACGCCAAGCTGTGGTTCAAGGCCCTGGGTGAGCTGGGCGATACCGCCGAGAACCTGCTCCATGCCGCCGAGGGCGAGAACGCCGAGTGGACCGATATGTATGACCGCATGGCTCGTGAGGCCGACGAGGAAGGTTTCCATGAGCTGGCCGAGCAGTTCCGCGGTGTGGCTGCCATCGAGAAGGCCCATGAGGAGCGCTACCGCAAGCTGCTGAGCAACGTGGAGGCCATGCAGGTATTTGAGAAGAGCGGCGTTACCATGTGGGAGTGCCGTAACTGCGGCCACCTGGTTGTCGGCACCAAGGCTCCCGAGGTTTGCCCTGTCTGCAAGCATCCCCAGGCGTTCTTTGAAGTCCACGCGGAAAACTATTAAGGGAGGGTTGTTGATGAGCGCAAAGTTTTACATCTGCCGCCACTGCGGCAATCTGGTAGGTGTGATCCATGACTCCGGCGTGCCCATGATGTGCTGCGGCCAGAAAATGGAGGCTCTGGTGCCCAACACTGTGGAAGCCAGCGGCGAGAAGCATCTGCCTGTGGTCACGGTGGAAGACGGTGCCATCAATGTCAATGTGGGCGCCGTGAACCACCCCATGGCTCCCGAACACTTCATTGAGTGGGTCTATGTTCAGACGGAGAACAGCGGTCAGCGTAAGGCTCTGAAGCCCGGCGATGACCCCAATGTCACCTTCTCCCTGGGAGATGACAAGGCAGTGGCTGTTTACGCATACTGCAACCTCCACGGTTTGTGGATGACCGAGATCTAAAACACTGAGATGATCGCCTGCCGCTGTTTCGGCAGGCGATCATTCCAATGGAGGAATAATGCGGCATACAGATGTGAGTTTTACCTTTGGCTCCTTTAAGGCGGCTTCGCGCAGCGGAGCTGCCTTTTTGTGATATCGTCACGGAAGCATCGGTTATTTGTGGTATACTGATTACAATAAGAGCAAAAGGAGCGATAAGTGATGTCGATTTTGAATATGAATGCAGAAAGTTATCGGAAGTTCACGCAGGCGGAGCAGCCTGTTCTAATTGAATTCTCAGCCCCCTGGTGTGTATATTGCCGCCGTCTGGCTCCAGCATTGGAGAGTGTTACGGAGGAGTACCGGGATACGCTGGTGTTTGGCGCGGTCAACATTGATGACGAGCCGGAATTGGCTCGGTCCGAGGAGATCGAAGTTGTCCCCACTTTGCTGATCTATCAGAACGGACAGGTTCTTGGCTCTATCGTAGCCCCGGAATCCAGAGCACAGCTGGTGGCTTTCATTGAGGAAACCTTGCAGCACCGCGAGCAGGAGGCGAATGTTACGGAACATATCTATGATATGATCGTGGTGGGCGGCGGTCCCGGTGGCTATGCCGCAGCGCTTTATGCTGCCAGAGCCGGATTGGACACGGTGGTTTTGGAGAAACTGTCTGCCGGCGGGCAGATGGCGCTGACGCAGCAGATCGACAACTATCCCGGCTTCGAGGATGGCATCGACGGCTTTTCTCTGGGAGAGAAAATGAAGCGTGGTACAGAGCGGTTCGGCGTAGAGACAAAGCTTACCGAAGTGCTGTCACTCGACCTGTCCGGTACTGTGAAGAAAGCAGAGACCAGTGAAGGCCCCTTGTTTGCCAGAACCATTGTGGTGGCCACCGGTGCCGGCCCCAGAGAACTGGGGATTGAGAGCGAGCAAGAACTGATTGGCAAAGGCGTCAACTACTGTGCGGCTTGTGACGGAATGTTCTACAAGAATAAAACTGTGGTCATCGCAGGTGGCGGGAATACCGCTGCGGCAGACGCTTTGATTCTCTCCCGCATTTGCAAAAAGGTAATTGTTGTTCATCGCAGAGACACCTTGCGGGCAACCAAGATCTACCATGAACCGTTGATGAAAGCGGAGAATGTGGAATTTCGATGGGACAGCGAGATTATTGAGCTGCTTCACGACGAAAAGGTGATCGGTATCCGACTGCGGAATGTGAAAACCGGAGAGGAGACCACTCTTGCCTGTGACGGTGTGTTTGTCAGCATTGGAAGGAAACCTTCCAGTGAATTGGTGAAAGATCAAGTTGAGGTTGATCCAGCAGGTTATATCATTGCAGATGAGAGTACCCGCACCAACATTCCCGGCGTATTCGCTGTGGGTGATGTTCGTACAAAGGCATTACGGCAGGTTGTGACCGCCGTGGCCGATGGAGCAACCGCTGTGCACTATGCAGAAGAATATTTGGCAGGAGGAATATGAGATGAAAAAAAACAAAAAGTGGCTGAAGCCAGTTCTTTTTACCGCAGGTAGCGCATTGATTGGCCTCGCATATTATTGCTTTGTCGGATGCTCCACCAGAGCCTGCCCACTGACTGCTAACCCATTCATCACGATGGCGTATATGGGCCTGGTTGGCTGGCTGCTGTCCGGTGTTTGCGGGAAGGAATGTGAGAGCAGATGCAATATGTAATATCCTTCCTGGAAGGCATCATCACGTTCATCTCTCCCTGTCTGCTGCCCATGCTGCCCATATACATCTCTTACTTCGCAGGCGGTGGAGAGCGCAGCACAGGAAAGACACTTGTAGGCGCCGTTGGCTTTGTTGCTGGCTTTACCGCCGTTTTTGTGACCATGGGCGCTCTGGCAGGCACCGTTGGCAGCTTCCTGCGGGAATACCAAACCGCAGTGAATATCATTTCCGGCTTGGTGGTGATTTTCTTTGGACTGAACTTCTTGGGCGTTTTTAAGCTGAATCTGTTCAAAGGCAGCAGCCGGTCTGTGGATACCGGAAATATGAATTTCTTTTCAGCATTGCTCTTTGGCGTGATCTTTTCTCTGGGCTGGACGCCCTGCGTGGGGGTTTTCCTGGGCTCTGCGCTGATGCTGGCCTCTCAGCAGGGGCATGTGGCGGAAGGGATGTTGATGCTCCTTGCCTATTCTCTGGGTCTGGGGATTCCTTTCCTTCTCAGCGCCGTGCTGATCGACTATTTGAAGTCGGCTTTCAACTGGATCAAAGGTCACTACCGGGCCATTAACCTTGCCTGCGGCGTTTTTCTGGTGCTGGTTGGTATCCTGATGGCCACCGGAACTCTTGGGCGGCTTCTGAGTTTGCTCAGCTAAGGAGGTACTATGAAAAACAAGAAAACTGTTTTGATCATTCTGCTTGTCTTTGCCCTGATATTGGGCGGCGCCAGTGTGCTTTACAACCGTTTGGGGCGAGACATGGCTCCCGAGCAGCTGGCAGAGCAGGCACAGGCGTCAAAGCCTACATCTGATGATTCAGCCGGTTCCGGGGAATCTGAACCGGAAAAAGTGCTTGCCCCGGATTTCACGGTGTATGATTTGGAGGGGAATGAGGTACATCTGTCGGACTTCATCGGGAAACCCGTCATCCTGAATTTCTGGGCCAGCTGGTGCGGCCCTTGCAAGATGGAGATGCCGGACTTCCACGAAAAGTATTTGGAGCTTGGAAATGAGATCCACTTCCTCATGATCAACATGACAGACGGCTCCAGAGAAACCGTGGACAGCGCGTCAAAATTTATTGCAGAGCAGGAATATACATTCCCTGTATTTTACGATACGGAGTCGGATGCATCTGCGGCCTATGGGGTTTATTCCCTGCCAACCACCTTTTTTATTGATGCAGAAGGGTATGCAATTGCGCAGGCTACAGGTGCGATCAATATAAAAATATTAGACAAAGGTATTGAAATGATTTCTCAAGAATAATTTAGCGCCGCTTGTCATGTTATCATTAATTATAAATCTGTGGTGCAGGTTGCAAGGAGTTGATCCCCGGCACATTTTTCGGCAGTCACTCATATTCTGGCTGAATCGCTTTTACTTCCTCCTCACGATTGAGAACGCCGCCCGTTCGGGCAGCGTTCTTTTTTGTCGGCCTTTATTCTAAAAACAACGGCATGGGGATGTGGGCAGAAGGCCTTAACGAGCTCATTTAAGCCTGCTATTCTTGCGGTGACTAATTGAGATTAAATGAGGGCATCAACCTCTCAAATCCTTGCAGCGTGTTAGCGCCGGGCGGAATTAGCCATTCCGGGCCGGGCGGAAATCGCCAATTATGGCCGGATGAAAATAGCCAATCATGATTTCATGAAATCCTTTACACTTAGAGGGTAGCCAGCCCTTGGTGAAAGGAGGAATCATGAAGAAACCTAACTTTGCAGCCATGAATCCAGCAGTAGCGGAAGCTATAAAGCAGATGATGGCTGAACAGGGAGACAAGTTCTCGCTGGAAAAAATCAACCTCGCAGAACTTGAGCGTCGTACGGGAATTTCCCGCGCCAAACTGCGCCGCATGAAAGAACATGGCTTTGAGGATGTCCAACACGCATTGAAGGGCCGCAAGGCCACAACTACACTCCTGAGTGGCTACACCGGCATTCTGGATGGCCTGCTCAAAGCAGGCGTTGTAAACTCTGTCGTATGCCTTGATAAGATTCGTAAGAGTGGGTTCACCGGCGGCAAAACCATCGTCAAGGACTACATCTCTGCCCACCATCATCTTGTTCCCGCCCCTCGTCATGCAGTTGAACCGCAGGGAAATCGTGGGCGACGGTATTCTACCGGTCCCGGAGAGAGGCATTTGGTAGATCAGACGAAGCATAAGGGAGGAACAAAATGAGATTTCAAGGCGCAGTTATCAAGGAACAAGGAATTACCTTCGGCATTGTAGTTGTAAAACCATCGGTTTTGCAAACTCCCTCCTCGCGGGCAAATATGCAACGCTTTGGTGTGCAGGCATTTGGTATTATGCCAATTGTCCTAATGGCTCAAAATGCCAGAGGTGTCTCGACATACTGGGGCCGAAAAGATGTTGTTAATTTTCTTTCGCGAGTACCAATGCAGTGCATCCCTTGGCGTGAGTATAGTGTCGTAGCTTAAGAACTGCCCCTACAGATTTTCTGTGGGGGCAGTTTTACGCCTTCAAACAGACCCATTGATAGTAGCACATCGCAAGGATAATGTAAGATAAGGGATCTGTTGACAAAAAGCCCCCACCTTTATGTCGAACGGAGTAACAAATACTGGCACAGATAGGGGGTGATTGCGGTGTTTTTCAGTGCGACCATTCTCTATTTCAAAGTTCTTTACAAAAACCGATACAAGGAGAATTGATATGGTTCTATGTCCGACTCCACACATCAATCTCTGTTCTTCTCCCTCGGCAAAAATTTATTATTATACCAGACAGAATCCTGATCATGAAGCCTCATTTTACACTTATTCTTCAGAGTTCAAAGATTCACCTTATGGATGCATGCGTAATCGTGCGGCAGGTCGCAAGGAACCCCCCGCATTGTTTGAGGTTAAATTTGCGGTGGGAAACATTTTTGAACGCTGAAACCGTTGTGCCGCAATGGATACGAGTTTGCGGACCCGCGCAGTACGGTCTCAAGGCCGCCCGTCGTGCTCCCCAGTTCAGCAAGCGCTGATCCGAACTATTTACGAGCAAAAACAACCAAAAATACAGAAAAAGCCCTGGAATCTATCCGATTTCAGGGTTTTTCTTTTGACGTAGTGATGTAGTTCGACTGATTTTGTCTGAAAGAAAAGTAATATATTCGGAAAGAAAACCGGAGGCAATAACGCTTTCCTGGTTGAAGAAAAAGGCGTCACTTTTGAATGAAGTGAACAGGACCAGTTTGTACGGACAGCACAAAAAAGCCCCTAAGTAGGAAATATTGAGTTTTAAGCGGAGTGGCGCAGCATCAGCGGCGCCACTCCGGTTTTTAACTGAATACGCTGGCAGTTGTAGAAATGGATATATCGGTCAATCATTTCGTTTGCTTCGGCAAAAGACTGGCAAACGGCGTGTCTTCACCGTCCCGCTGGTGATCGCTCAGTATGTCGAGAACTACTGTCTGCGGAACGGCATCGGCAGAGAAGACTTGATCTTTCCCATCACGGAGCGAGCTGTGCAGAAGCAGCTTGCCATTGTCTGCGACTATCTGGGCTTTGAGGGGATCAGCACCCACAGCTTCCGCAAGTGGTACGCTACGGAAATCTACAAGGCCAACGGCTACGACATTGCACTGGTGCAGAGGCTCTTACAGCACAGCTCCGCCGCAGTCACACAGCGGTACATCGGTATCGAGCCGCAGAGGATTGAAGCAGCTATTCAAGGCCATGCGCAGCTTCTTTGAGGCCGCCGCAAACTTACTATCCTTTTGGATATGAGAACAGGGAGCCGTGATAGGCTCCCTGTATTTGTTTTACTTAAAGGCTACCATGTAGCCCAAAGCATTGGTTAATTCTGCATTGACCTTGGAGTAATAGGCGGTAACCGCAGCGTTATGAGCGATTACATCGCTGTTCCTGGAAATATGCTCCATGTACTCGTTCATGCTTGCGGTATTTGCCTCGATACTCTGAATGGAGGTCAACGCCTTATCCATGGTGCTGTTCAAGCGTTGTAGCGATGCGTTGATGCTACGCATCTCCTGATACATCATGTACTGGTTCTGCTTGATGTCTTCCGGAGAGGCAATGACTGTATCAAGCTGGGAGATGACGCGGTTTAGCCGAATTTCGTTTTCGTAGATATTATATGCACCATCTGCGCCTTCCAGAGAAGTGCATCGACCGGACATCAGGTATTCATAGAACGAAGACAAGGCTACCGCATCGCGGTATTTCCCAAAAATGATGTCATAAGCGTACAACTCATTGCGAGCAGCGAACGTCTTTTTCAGCAAGTCTTCTACTTCTGCAATTTCCTTATCTAAAATCTCTTTAGCTGCTTTTGCTGGAATAGGACGACTATCCAATCCTTTCAGCGTTTTCTCCGCATCAACTTCTGCATTTTCCAAAGCAACTTTTGCTGCCTCTACTTTTTCCTGTGCTTTTGCAAGAGCAGCAGCACGCTTCTCAGCAATCAAGCGAGCCTTTTCTTCATCACAACGCTTGACTTCTTTTTCATACGCATCTATTGCTGTCTGGTATTTAGCTGTAAGGGCTTCATTTTCTTCCTGTACTTTTTTCTTATTAAACAGGCCGGGCTTAACAAGAACAGGCGCGGTTGGCTTTGTAGGAAGATTTATGGAAACACTGGGCAGATAGTCTTCTGCCTCACTGAGCGCTTTTATCGATCTTTCGTATATGTCACGCAGTTCTTTTATCTCTTCCTTGATTTGATATACAGGGTTGTTAACCTCAAAAACAACAGCACGATCGTTTTTCAATCGGCGATAGTAAAGATCAGTAAGCTGCTGCTGCAGAGAATAGATGTTGTTTTCCAGATGGAGCAAATTCAGAATATAAGTCTTCAGTAACTCGCCATCATTTTTGATTTTAGATACTTGGGAAGATGCAACACCAGCAACAAAAACATCGCAGTCCTGTGCATACGCTTTTACATCGAAATCGACCTGTTCTTGTTCCACATTTTGACGGACAGCAGCTAAATCCTGGAAGTCTTTATCAATGTCGCGATGAAAAGTGACTCCAAATGCTTCGTGGCGCTGTTTTCTTAGTGCATCTCCTGAAAGATGTTCATTTTGAGAGTCATAAACTTTCACATCTGGTATAAAATAACCTTTTTCTTGTTTCAATTGCATTCCACAAACAGGACAAACTGCTGTGGCTACAGACGAGTTATATCTATCCAGAGCGTCTTGTTTATATTTCTCTGCCGTCGCAACCTCACGCTTCAGTTCTTCAATCTCCTCGTCGATGGAAGAAAAACCCTCCGCAGGTGAACTATCACGATGATTTAATAAGTACTTCAATCTATCTCTATGAGCCCAGTTAGTGGTTGAATGTAGAGATTCGTACTTAAATTCTCCATAAAGTTCAGCTCCGCATTGCTTGCAGACATATCTGTAGTTATGAACCACAATATATTCCTGATATAAACGAGGAAATCGAACCTCATATTTGTATTTTACATCTGGTGGCAGATCAAATGTATCAATCAAATATCTCATAAGCACCTCTTAATTTTAGCAAAAGTGTACAACCAAAATGATTCATTGGAAAACACAGCGCCTTTATAGCCTCGAAAGAACATGATATGTTAAAAATTATACTACGCTCCATAGACAATTTCAAGTTGCCGCCCCTTTTTCTTTTGCTTTTGGCGTGATATAATGGCAAAAAAGCAATGGAGGCGGTGCACATGGCTAAAAGAACCAATGAGTTCGGCTTTGAAGAGTTTGAGGTCGGTCACGGCAAGTAACAGAACCAGAAGCTAAAGCCGTACCTTGTGCTGCAATACCTTCTGCGCCAGTCTGACGAGAACCATGTGGTTTCCGCAGAAAATATCGTTGGCTATCTGCAAGAAACTTGCGGCATCTACGCCAAGCGCCGTTCCATCTACCGTGACATCGAAGAGATCAACAAGGCAATGCTCATTGTTGAAGAAGAAATTGATGTCCATGAGGCGGAAGAACGCATTGCCGAGGACGAGGGCGAAAAACTGGTTGTCTATGACAAAAGCAAAAAGGGCTTCTATGTGCGCCAGCGCCACTACCAGCCCCAAGACATTCGACTTCTGGCAGAGTGCGTTTACTCTGCAAAATTTCTCTCTGCTGGACAGGCAGAGCGCCTCGCAAATGTGGTCTGCGAGTTTGTCAGCGAGGAACAGGCCAAGACGATCAGGCACGATGCTTTCCTGACTGACCGCGTGAAAACAGATAACAAGGGCGTCTTGAACAGCATTAGCACCATCAATGACGCCATGAGCAAAGAACTGGATGGACAGATACACGAGCCTGAAAAAATCTCTTTCCAGTATCTCAAATACTCCATCAAGGATGTCGGGCAGCAAGTAGAACGCCGCAAGGGAATGAAGTACACCGTCAGCCCCTACAAACTGCTGATTAACGATGGTAACTACTACCTTCTGGCATTTGATGACTATGCGCAGGATATGAGAACCTACCGCGTTGATCGCATGAAAGGTGTGTGCCTTACAGGGGAGCCAAGAGAGGGTACAGAAGCCTTTTCCGCAATCGACCTGAAAACATACACCAAGCGTGTCTTCTCCATGTTTGGAGGCAAGCAGGAGCGTGTTGTGATCCGTTTCATCAATCCTCTTCTGGATGCTGTTGTAGATCGTTTTGGCAACGACAGGGGCAGCGTTCAGTATGCCAAGGTGGATGACACCCATTTCAGCGTGACAACTCAGGTTGAGATCAGCGATCAATTCTTTGGCTGGGTGCTGGGCTTTGGCAAAAAAGCAAAGTTGATTGGCTCTGATAGGGCAGTTGAACAGTTTAGAGCGTATCTTGATAAAGTCCGAGAGATGTATTGAAGTTCATAAAAAGATGTTAAAAAGAAGCAAGAGACTTGTATGCCTCTTGCTTCTTTTTTGTTTCGATCATGTTTACTTTCTAATTCGCTCTTTCGGTTTGCTGATCTGAGCCAAGGGGGAAAATGTATCGTAGTTCTTCGCAATGTCAGCATCAAAAATGTTGCAATAGATTTTGGTCGTTTTCAGCGTGGAGTGTCCCATGAGTTTCTGGAGGGTAAACGCATTGCCCCCACAATCCACCAAATACTTGCGGGCGAATGTATGGCGGAAAAGGTGGATGCTTGTCTTCTGGACGCCGCGCCGCTGGTTGTATGCAGCAATCGCCAAGCGCAGCGCGTTTTCTGAGAGCATACCGCCATACTGATCGCAAAAGAGATAATCTTCCTCCGCGCCGCCTCTGATCTCCATGTAGTCCTGCAGGATGGACACCATGAGGCTACACAAGGGAATGACCTGTATTTTTCCAACCTTTGTGTGCCGCAGAATGATTTGCCGCGCCTGCAAGTCTACATCTCGATTTTGAATATTGCGAACCGTAGCGGCGCGGCATCCGCTGTTCAAGAGGAAGTTTACAATCACCCATGCCCGATACTCACAGAAACTGCAGTCCCGCCCTGGCTTCTTCAAAAGCCGCGCCAACTCTTCATCCGTGTAAGTCTCTTTTACTGTTTCCTTCTCCTTCATGTTGGGAAGTGTCACCGTCGAAATCCCCTCCGCGTTGCACCAGTTCAGAAAGGTACGAAGTTGCCGCACATAGGTTGCAATCGTGTTGTGTGCCAGTCCTGCCTTTCTCATGGAAACCACCATTTCATCCAACATTTCCTTTGTCAGCGTGTCAAACGGCGTGGAAATGTCAAGATGCAAGGAAATATTGTGGAGGTTCTGATGGTAATTGCGGATGGTCGCATCAGACACGCCCTTTGCCGTTTTCGCCGTTATGAAAGCAGCGTAAACCTCTTCAAACGTCTTCCCGCTGTGTTTGTTCATCGTGATCTTTTTAGCCATAAAAATAGACCGCATCCCTTCTGCAAAATTCGCAAATTAGGGATGCGGTCTGACTTTTTCAGGAACAAAGCAAAAACCCTTGAAAACACAAGGTTTTCAAGGGTTTGGAGCTGCTGGGCAGATTCGAACTGCCGACCTCATCCTTACCAAGGATGCGCTCTACCTACTGAGCTACAGCAGCAAATGGCGACCAGGAAGGGACTCGAACCCTCGACCTCCGGCGTGACAGGCCGGCGTTCTAACCAGCTGAACTACCTGGCCATCGTTTTGCTGTTAACTGCCAACAGATATATTATAACATTTACAATTTACCTTGTAAAGTATTTTTTAATGGCAGGGGCAGAAAGGCTCGAACTCTCGACACGCGGTTTTGGAGACCGCTGCTCTACCAACTGAGCTATACCCCTGTATGGTGGGCCTTCGGGGACTCGAACCCAGGACCGACCGGTTATGAGCCGGCTGCTCTGACCAACTGAGCTAAAGGCCCGTGCGATTTCCCTGGCACAAAAAGGAAAGAAGTGCCGCCACCGATGTGGCGGCACCTTTTTCCTGTGGCTCCCCCTGTTGGACTCGAACCAACGACACCGCGGTTAACAGCCGCGTGCTCTACCGACTGAGCTAAGGAGGAGTGTTGGCGCTACCTATCTTTCCGGGCCGTCGCCAGCCAAGTATTGTCGGCAGAAGCGAGCTTAACTTCCGTGTTC
>SAMEA3663296__coassemble_823_pt1 | contig 10457 bp, 7 predicted proteins | sample SAMEA3663296__metabat2_low_PE_021 | metagenome-assembled genome bin SAMEA3663296 (sample SAMEA3663296) | pig gut metagenome | biome: pig gut; feature: pig-associated habitat; material: faeces | place: China | collected 2013
GAGCATTCGCCTCCTAAGCGAAGGGTCAGAGGTTCAAATCCTCCCGGGGGTGCCAGCCGCCACAAAATCGTGTGATTTTGCGGCGGCTATTTTTAAGGGTTCCTTGTTTTGCACCGTAGGGCACGACGACTCGGCGTGCCGACCGCGAAGCGGCAGACGGCAGGCATGAATGAGCTTGTACGCGGCTCCGGCAGGACAGGAAGCCGAAAACCTTTCATGCGTATGCTGCACAAATCTGCCGGTTATTTTTCACATTGCAGTAGCTTTTTTGCTGCAAATTGTGTAAAATGAGAGAAGAAAAAGGCGATGCGTCCGGAGGGATGTCGGAATGGTTTGAAAAAGGTCAGTTGGAAGCTGTTTGGACAGGGGGGACGCTTTATGTGCCGGCAGACTGCTCGTCGGCATAGAAAATATCCGGCAGCAGTGTGGCGGCATATTACAGATGCAAAGCCGCATGAAAGAAGACACAACAGCAGTTGTAACCATTCCGAAGGAGGGCGTGACCTATGCGAATCTTAGCGGTCGACGACGAAAAACTCCTGCTGGAGGCTTTGGCGGATGCCATCAGAAAGGCGGAGCCCACGGCAGAGCTTTTCTGCTTCCGCGACGGTGCGGCGGCATTGGACTTTGCCGCCCAGACTTCCTGCCAAGTGGCCTTTCTCGACATCCCTATGCGTGACATGGACGGCATTCTCCTTGCCAAAAAGCTGAAAGGCATGAACCCTGCGGTGAATATCATCCTTGCCGCAGACTGCGGTGACTATGCCATCGATGCCGTGGGCCTGCATTGCAGCGGCTATTTATTGAAGCCAATCACGCCGGAAAAGGTTCGGCGGGAACTGGACGACCTTCGGTATCCGCTGCGGCAGAATCCCGAAAAACGCATTTCCATTCAGACCTTTGGCAATTTTGAGGTTTTCGCGGACGGAATTCCGGTAAAATTCAAGTACGACAAAGCCAAGGAACTGCTGGCCTATCTGGTGGATCGGGGCACCTTCTGCACCAACGGGGAGATCATGGCCGCCCTGTGGGATGGGCCTGTCAGCGGCTCCTATCTTCGGATGCTGCGGAAGGAGCTGACAGACACCTTCCGAAAGATAGGCTGCGGAGACCTTCTGATTCAGAAACGGGGCAGCATTGCCATCGTTCCGGAGCAGGTGGCCTGCGATTATTATGACTGGAAACGGGGAGATCCCCAAGCCCGCAACGCCTATCGGGGCGAATATATGACCCAGTATAGTTGGAGCGAGCTCACCCATGGTGCGTTGGAAAACGGGCGTTAGCCCCGGCCAGAGGATCATATCCAAAGACTTCCTGACAAAATTCGTCAGGAAGTCTTATTCTATGTCGCTTTACATATTATAAATTTGCGCTTTTGTGACGATTTGTTTGTTATATTATATTTGTATAATTATATCCTTTGAGGAAAGGGCGTTGCTTCTTGAAATATACAAAGAGATTTTTGCCGAACCTGTGGGGAAAGGGTGGGCTCAAGCGCCTTTGCTCGGTCGTTTTAATGATCTGCCTGTTGGCGGCGAACTGCTCCAACATCGCATACGCGGCGGAGGAAGGCGAGACGACGAACAGCACCAAAAAACTGCTCAACGGCAGCTTTGAAGAGGGGCAGACCTGGACTGATTCGTATCAGCAGCCCAATCAGAACGATGTTCCCGCATGGCGCACCACCGCCTTTCAGAACAAAATGGAGCTGTTTCGCAGGAATACAGGAGTATATATAAAACCGAGTGTTGTATTGGAGCCAACCGATGGCTCCTACGCGGCGGAGCTGAACGCGGACGAGGAAAGCACCTTGTATCAGAACGTCTCCACCATGCCGTTCAGTATTTATGAATGGGGTCTTGACCACGGAGCGCGAAACGGCAGGGATATTATGGCTCTGGTGATCGGTCCCAAGCAAAGCGTCGACCCTTCAAAGCCCGATAAGCAGGGACGCGACCAGTTCATGCAGATGGTGGACTGGCTCAATATTGATAATGAATCGGTTGCTCCGGGAGCAGCCCCTCAGCGGTATACCGTATATAGTAAGAAGTTTGCCGCAGGAGGTTCCTTTGAAGATAATGCCGGCAATAACGCATTCAGCCTGACGCCCAGTACCATCTATACCGAGCGATGGGAAATATGGATCATGTCAAGCTCGAATCAAAGCATAGACGAGAACAACAAACTGATTTGGAACTCCTACGGCTCCAATGCCGGAGACAACGCAGAAGGCGGCAGTGAATCCACCGATATTGACATGAACAAGTACTATCTGTATACCGTGCCTGCGGACCAGACAGAAACTGTATTTGGCTTTGTTTCAGTAGGGTATCTCGAGAGTACTGCCTCTGCGGATAAGGCCAAGACCTACGGTAATTTTCTGGATAATATCCATTTCCAAATCTATCATCCACTTTCCGGCAGTACGACGAAGCACGGCAGCGCCATTGGCGTCAGCAGCGATGGCAGCACGGAGGGTGAGGGTGAAATCATCGGCCACGAGATCACCGTGGACAACACCCTCCAAACCTATGTTACTGACGGTTTGCCGCTGAAAGTGCAGGCTATCATTCGGGCGGAGGACAAAGCAGACTGCGAGTTTTCCGGCTTCTACTATACGAAGCAGAACGAGGATGGAACGCCGACCACCGTATTTATTCCGAAAATCGACAGCCAGAATGTGATTGAGGACACCGGAAGCCTGACGGAGGAAGAGAAAGCAGGCAAATGGACCAAATCAACCAACGAAAACGGTGACACGGTTTATACCTACAAGATTGATGCCATCACCTCGGCAACGGATCTGCACTTTGTGTTTTTCAAGAGCCCTATGATCACCTACGACCCCAACGGCGGTAAACCTTACATCGTCGGAGAGCAGCTCAACGATGAGAAGAATGCCAATGTTTACAACTTCAAGCCGATCAATAACGAGGGCGAGGGTGGCCAATATATTTTCTGTCCACCCTATGTTTCCCACGCGGCAGAGGGTCAGAACAACGGCTGGAAGTTTATGGGCTGGAAGGTCACCGGCGACGTTGTTGATATTCCGGAGGATGCAGACATTTCTACTGTAAATGCGGACAAGCTGGGAGATTTGATCATTCCGGCTGTGCACACCGTGGCCTGCGACTATTCCTTCGATAATGCTTCGAACTTGGGTACGGCGCAGTATTTCAAGTTCCTGGATGGGGAAGTCCAACTGACAGAGAATATCCAATATAGTAGTGACAATGTGACCATCAACGGCGTTCTCTGGGAGAAGAATCAGGGCGAAGAACTACTCTACGCCAATATACAAAAGGGCATGACCATGGTGGCGCAGTGGCGCTGGCTCCAGGCATTCATCCCCCAGTCCAGCAATGATACACAACTCGGTTTCGATGATTCCGACAGAGGCGGCCATGTAGAGATCGCCGTGGAGGAAACGGACGAAAACTACAACGGTTCGTATACCGAAAACGGCGGCAAATCCTATCATGCAGCCACCAATGAGTGGGTCACGGTGACCGCGATTCCCAATACCGGCTATGAATTCGTCGGCTGGTATACGGAGAACGATGCCGGAGAGATGGTTCTCATCACTACGAACCCTACATACAAATACCTGGAAACCAAGGAAAGCGTAAAGACCTATTATGCAAGGTTTTACGGAAGGATCCGGCAGGAGTACATTCGTCAGGTGTGGAACGGCAGTGCATGGGAGGATGTTTTCAACGATGCCATCGGCGTTCTTGACCGATACGAATATGTGGATGCCCCGGAAAAGCCTATCAGCTCCACCGCGACGGAAGGCAAGAACTACATGTTTGTGGGCTGGTACGATGCCCAGGGCAACGCAGTAGGCGAGGATATGCTTCCCAATGCGGGCAAAACCATTTCCTATATCACCAAGGAAGATGCCACTTATTATGCCCGGTTTGTGCGCCTTCCGACGCTGGGGGAAGATGTTGCGGTCATTGACTACGGCCTGCCGGTGAATATCCATGTGCTTGCCAACGATGCTTCCTTTGCAACGGGCACGATTACCCTTGCGGGCATCTGCCAAAATATTCCGAAAGATTTGAGCCCCACCGATACGCTGCCGGATGGGTTTGCAAAGGCTGTTGATGGAACCTACGGCTCCGCGAAAGTCAATGAGGACGGCACGATAACCTACACCAAGTCCGGGATGATGATGGATCAGCCGGAAACCTTCGCCTATGCTATCCGGTATCAGAGAGACGGAAACGCGCGGTACTGCTACAGCACCGTCACCGTCGTGCCCGCGACAACGATCTATTATGAGGACAGCTTTGTTTCCCTTGACGGGGGCTGGGAGATTGCAGGAGAGGAACAGTCTGCCAATCAGAGCGAGGATCGTCCCGGCGATTTCGAGTTCCCCGATTGCGACGCGGACAATGTCTATGGATACGACGGCGCTTATGATACCTGCACCACCTATTCTCTCGGCTCTGCGGTAAAGACCACCGTCAGCAGCAATACCTATGCGCAGAGCGGAAGCTGGCCCACTGCCCAGTTCAGCTTCAGCGGCACGGGCTTTGACCTCATCAGCCTGACCAGCAACCAAACCGGTTTTATCACCTGCCGTGTCTATGAGGGTACGGCCACAGACAAGGTTTACAAGAGCTGGGTCGTAGACACCTATTATGGTTATACGCGTACCACCGACGAAGAAAACCCATGGGTCAAGTACACCTGGACATACTATGCCGATAAGGATCATTGGAGCGTTGTCAAGGAAGCGGTGCCGGAAAAGGGTGATGACGAGACGGCTGAGCTTCCCACCAATCCGCAGGACGGCGCCGTGTATGTGCAGTATCGGGAGAATTATATCTGGACGCCCGCAGCGGGCGCGGAGAACAGCCTCTATCAGATTCCGGTTATCAGAAGTCCGGAGCTGCCCTGCGGTACCTATACCGTCGTCATCACGCCGACATATATCCCGTTCTTCGACCACACAGGAACAGGCAGCTATGACTTCTACCTTGACGCTGTAAGAGTTTATAACCCGGCGCAGAACATGGACGACTACTATGTTCTTGACGGAGAGGGCTGGCCGCAGTACATTGAGCTGCGCAAGCAGCTTCTCAGCAAAGACGCGTCGGACAACGCCGAAGCCTATGTCAACGGCATCAGCTTCATCGACGGCGTGGACAACGGCGGTGTTTCCGATTACGAAAGCTACGGCCCCAATAATGAAATCTATCTGAACAGCCGTCAGGCAGTGGCATTTGCCATTCAGAACAACGGCTCGTCCATCGCCTCCGTGCAGGTGGGCATCAAGACCTTTGATCAAACGGGCACGCTGACCGCCTCCTGTGTGGACGCAGAGGGCAATACGCTCGCTTCCGGTGAGTTGGGGATCGGCACGCATACGGATATGTATTATTCGCTGACCAACCTGAACGGCAAATCCTGTCTGCAATGGCAAGACGGCGGCGCTGTCAGTCAGGCAATCGTCCTGACGAACACCGGCGACACGCCGATCACTCTGACAACCCTGAAGATCACCTATCAGAGTCTGCCGAGCACGGAAGCCGAGCTTTGCATGAATCTTGAATTGATGCAGGCAGCAAACGAGTCTGTGACTCAAAAGCTTGCCTCCCTGCATGCAAAGTGCTATCACCGCTTCACCTATGCGGTAACAGCCGCGCCGACGGAGACGGAGGAGGGAACTCTCACCGGAACCTGCACCGACTGCGGTGCGACTGAGCCGCTGGCGATGCCCGTGCTGACGGACGCGCGCTATACCGTAGAGATAACGAGCGAGCCGACCTGCACATCGGCAGGCACCAAAACCTATACCGACAGCGCGTATGCCGTCAGCTTTACCACCGGAATTCCCGCCCTTGGACATGATCTTGTGACTGACGCGGCGGTCGCAGCGACCTGCACGCAGAGCGGTCTGACAGAGGGCTTCCACTGCGCCCGCTGCGCATATCGCGTAGAGCAGACGGTAACGGAAGCTTTGGGTCACAGCTTTGACGATGGCGTATGCACCCTTTGCGGCGAGGCGTTGCCGTCGGAGGAGCAACCGACTCCCTGCGCCTCCGCCGACTATACCGACGTGCCTGACGAGAGCGACTGGGCGCACGAGGGGATCGACTTTGTGATCGAACGCGGTTTGATGAACGGCGTTGACGCGAATATCTTCGCGCCGGAGGAGACGATGGATCGCGCGATGCTCGTCACGGTGCTGTGGCGGTTGGAGGGCAAGCCCGCAGCGGCGGAGAAGGCGTCCTTCCGCGATGTACCCGACGGCACCTGGTACACCGAGGCGGTCGCATGGGCGCAGAGCGAGGGCATCGTCAACGGCATCGGGGAGGATCTCTTTGACCCGACGGGAGAGATCACCCGCGAGCAAATGGCGACCATCCTTTACCGCTACGCGCTCGGCAAGCAGCTTCCTGAAAAGCGCGGCGATCTGCCCCGCTTTGATGACCGCGACGCGGTCAGCGCATGGGCGGAAGAAGCCATCTCCTGGGCGGAGGCTTCCGGCATTCTGAAAGGCTCTGCCGAAGGGGACCGCCTGCTGCTTCAGCCGACTGCCCTGCTGACCCGCGCACAAGCCGCTGCGATGCTGATGCGTTACTGCAATATTATGGAGGAAGCGAAATGAAAAAAGAATATCAAAAGCCAGAGCTATACTACGAGAGCTTCCAACTTGCGCAGTCCATTGCTTCTAACTGCGAAGGCATTGCAAATTTCGCAGAAAACGCCTGCTCTGTGACCTTGGATGGTCCCGGTTACAGCTTGACGCTGTTTCATGACAGCCAAATCTGTGTTGATTCGCCTCCGAATCCGGACGATTTCGTGTGTTATCACGCGCCTGCGGAGAATATGAATGTGTTCTCCTCCTGAACCGGCATAAAAAACTCCCCTGCAAAAGCGAACGCTCGCTGTTGCAGGGGAGTGATTTTTCTTCGCATATCATGCCGGGGAAGCGCAGGGCAGTGCCGTAGGCACGAGCGGCAAAAGATCCGCCGATCATGGCTTCTGCAACGCTGCAAGAGTTTCCTCCAGGCAGATCACAGCCGATTCCTCCGGGCGGCAGGCGAGACGCAGCATGGGAACTTCCCGCCAAACGTCCAATGCCAGATCAAGCACAGCCTCCGTCTGTGTCTGCGGCTCATAGGTGCAGCCTTCCAAAAAGGCAGCCGCTGCTTCTTTGGCGCTTGCGGTGCAGATCGTGTTTTCCTTTGCCTGAGAGAGCAGGACGACTGCACGAACCGGCAACACCCGATTCTTGCAAATGCCGGATGTGCCGCAATACGGCGAACCGTATGCCGTCCAGATGCCCTGCGTTTTCCGCAGCAGCACCCGGTCACCGTTCACGATCTCCGCACCGCGATAACGCTCCCAAAGCGCTGCTTGGGTGGATTTTCCCGTTTGCTTCGGCGCGGTGAAGATAACTGCCTGTCCACCGTATGCAATAAAAGAGGCGTGGAGGAAAAAGGCTCCGCGAGCCGCCAGCAGTCTCGGCAATTCGAAAAGCTTCAGCACCAGATTGTTATCATACAGCGGCAGACACGCCTCTTCCAGGCAGACGCGATACCGTCCCTTTTCTGTCTCCTCCCGCACCAACAGCGGCATGTCCGAGTGCTCTTGCAGCAGGACACACACGTTGCGTCCGTCCTGCAGATATTCTGCTCTGTGTTCGGAGCGCTGCGCGGGCTGTCGGTTCGGCAAGGTTGGATGCCCGATTGCAACGGTAAACGCAATGTCAGGCACGGAGGCTTCACAGCGAAACGGGCGCAGAACCGCATTTTCCGAAAAAGACGGTCCGCGCAATGCTATCGTCACTCCACCAATGCGGTAAAACCGCATAGATTCTTCCATCCGACACCCTCCTAACAGGAAATCTCTTTTCCGTTTTTTATTCTACTGCAATATCCTGCAAATGTAAACATCTGCTTCTCTAAAAGCAATGTTTTATGTGGTTTCTTCGCGGTAATGCAGTTTTATTGATGGATCCTTTATTTATCTTTGCTTTTCGCTGAATCTTTCATCCTCTGATACCCTTCTTGATGATGTTGCGCACGGTATTGGGCGCGCAATGCAGTTCCTTCGTGGCGATAGCATTGGGTTTCCAGCCGTCTTTCAGCCGAAGTTCCATTATTACATAATCTTCGTAAGTTAGGCGTTTACCTTTTTCGTGGTTTGCGACATGATTGAGGTAGTTCATAGCGATTGCCTCTTTCTGTGTTGATCTTTTGTTGCAGATCGATTCTAACACAGAAGTCCCGCTATGGACCTTTTTTCTTAAAATGCGCAACTTCATTTTACAACACGCGGAAAAATGGATTTGCGTCTTTTGACAGATAGATCCGTACACTTGGAAGCGGTATTAGTGAAATGTTTTGCTTCGCAAAATGTGATATGAAATCCACCCACCGCCGCCGCGATATCACTCGCCCCGGGCGAATATCACACTGCGAAGCAGTATCTTACCCACCCAAAGGGTGGATTTCGTTGAAAAAGACCTGATGCGTCAGCATCAGGTCTTTTTCTGGTGGAGTGTGAAGTGGTAAGCTTAAATTGGACACGGAGGGGGTAGAAATTGGACAGATGATGTATAATGGAAATACGCCATTCAAACATCAATGGACATAGATGACCCTGAAGTGAACAGGAGGCTTACAATGAAGTACACAAAGGACGAAAGGCTGAACATTGGTCGCCGAATTTACGACGGCGAGATCAGTCGCTACCAAGCTGCAGAAGAATACGATATAGGCGAACAAACAGCCCGCAATTATATGCGCCTGTACCGCGATGCCAATCAACTACCGCCGAAGCACAATGCGAGAAATTCTCACATTGCTCCATGCACCCATACAACACCTGCGGGCATGGAAGAATTTGAGGCGATGACAAAAGAAGAACTGATTCAGGAGCTGGTCAAAGCCAGAATCACAGAAGCACGGTTAAAAAAAGGATACGAAGTGAAGGGGGATGGTACGGTAATTCTGTACGGCAGCAAGAATACCAGATAATTCTTGAACTCTCCGGAGAGATTCCGGTAAAGCTGCTCTGCGAAACAAAGGTGAAGCGGACATTCAGGCAAAAATTATTACCTACGACTGGGATATGTATGCCGTGCAGGGTCCCGACAGTCTGAAGGCCATGAATAGATGGCTTGTTTCCGAGGAACTATCCGGATTATAATTACTGGGAGGGGTTACTCGTTGACAAGGTCAATGAATATATTGAATTATAGGAATATATAGAAGCCTATCCAAACAAGGTGACAGAATTGCTTATAGTTGGCAATCTAAATCGAAATTATTCATACTACTCCACAACGCAGCGTCTGCATTGCGCCAATTTGGGATTGGCACATATTTCGTATGCTCCGGTGAGAGCTTGAGATCAAATAACACGGTGAGCCTGAAAACGGGAAGCGATTCCTTGGATGCTGTATGCACAAACAGCTATGATACGCGACGAAGGGAAAATGCACCAATCCCCACGATTAGAAAAATCTAAGAATTTTCTAATAATCGTGCGTTTATCTGGCTTTATTTTGCTTTATTTTGGCTTACATAAATTGACTCCGAAGTGCCGGAAAGCCTTGAAAATACTGACTTTCTTTGCCTTCGGTTGACACAGAATTACTGCTCAAATTGTAACTCCTAAGCGGTAGGCCGGAGGTTCGAATCCTCTTAGCGACGCCACAAACAACGCCGAAAGCCTTGATTTTACAAGGTTTTCGGCTTTATTTTTTGTGTGCCTGTGTTTTCGCATAGATGACGAATTAAGGCTGTTTTTTGCTCACGTTTTGCGTGTTTATATTACCATTACCCTCAATTAGCTTGCTAATAAAATTAGCAGGAATTCTCGATTTTTGCTAATCAAAATCGCTTTCCTGCTAATCGCTCAAAAAATCGTGCTAAAAATCCTGCTAATTGAAAAGAGTGCTCATAACAGTTCGAACTTGTTTTACCCTGTACCTTTTTATCCCCTTATTATTCTGTGTTAGGGTTTCCCTGCCACGCACATTTTTCAAAATGACCGGATTATTATATAATCAACGCAGGAGGTTACACTTATGAAAAACAAAAAGTATTACATCGCTCTCAATGACCGTGAATATGCAGAAATCATTTCTTCTCTTATAAACAAACGCAATTCGCTTATCCGGCTTGGCAAATATACCGATGGTGTTGATGAAGTCATTATGAAAGTAAGGAAAGCGAAAAATAGAAACTTTCAAATTCTCTATATATAAGGAAAATATCAAATCGAATAAGTAATTCAAGTTGCACCGTGTCGTTCAGTTGCGATACGGTGTTTTCATTCAGCCACCTTTTCCTATTCAGGATCAGGTGGCTTTTTTTATTTTTTCAAAAAAATTTTTTGATTTTGCCTTGCCGACTGGTTTCTCCCAGTGGGAATTAGTGAAAGGGTTATTTCTTAACTCCGATTAGGAGCAACTCTTTCGCTGTTCCTTG
>SAMEA3663296__coassemble_926_pt1 | contig 9510 bp, 9 predicted proteins | sample SAMEA3663296__metabat2_low_PE_021 | metagenome-assembled genome bin SAMEA3663296 (sample SAMEA3663296) | pig gut metagenome | biome: pig gut; feature: pig-associated habitat; material: faeces | place: China | collected 2013
TTTACAAGGTACACGCTCCGGATTCCGGACGCTTGCGCTCCAACCGCGGAACATTTGCTAATATACTACCCTTCTTTCCTTTTGTCAATACTTTTTTTCTTTTTTTCGACTTTTTTCCTTTCACGAAAATTCGTCCCGGTCACGGTAAGCACTATTTTAGCGCGCAAAAACAGAGTTTGCAAATGCAATCTCTGGCGTTTCTGCTTGTCTTTTCCCATGCCCGGTGGTATACTATTTTATTATAGTTAAGATGCAAAAGGAGTCTTCTATGCAGATCCGACACACTTTGCAGGAATACATTGACGCGCTGCGCGCCGCCGGCATTCTGACTGCCCACAACATTGAAGGCGCCCTCGCGCGGCAGACGATCACATGCCTGACTTACGACACGCGCACCCTCAGTGCCGATGCGCTTTTCATCTGTAAGGGCGCGCATTTCAAGGAGGAGTATCTTCACGCGGCGCTCGCCGGCGGTGCTGTCGCCTATGTTGCCGACCGCCGCTACGAGGTGGATGCGCCGTACATCCTTGTCAGCGACATCCGCTATTCGCTCGTCGTGCTCGGTCAGCTTTTTTATAATAAGGTAACGCAGGCCATTGCCTCTGTCGCCATCACCGGCACCAAGGGCAAAAGCACGACCGCTTACTATGTCCGCTATATCCTCAACGACTGGCTTGCCGCGCAGGGCAAGCCGCCGTGCGCCATCCTCTCCTCCATCGACAACTACGACGGTGTGGTGAGCGAGGAATCGCACATTACGACGCCGGAGGTGCTGGAGCTTTACGAACACTTCCAAAACGCCGTGGATTCGGGGATCTCGCACCTTGTCATGGAGGCGTCGTCCCAAGCGCTCAAGTACGGGCGCGTGCGCGGCATCACGTTTGACGTGGGTACATGGCTCAACATCGGCAGCGACCATATCAGTCCCATCGAGCACCCCGATTTTGACGATTATTTTGCATCCAAGCTGAAGATTTTTGATTCCTGCCGTTTCGGCTGCGTCAACACCGACGCGCAGCACGCGCAGCGCGTGGTCGAATACGCCAAAAGCCGCTGTGAGCTGATCACCTTCGGCTCGCACGAGAGCGACACGATTTATTGTCAAAGCGTCGAAAAGCGTGCGGACGGGCTGTTCTTTACCGTGCGTTCTCCCAAATATAACGGTGAGTTTTCCATCACGATGCCGGGGCTTTTCAATGTCTCCAACGCGCTCGGCGCAATGGCGATCTCGACGGCGCTGAATATCCCGGAGGAATTTGTCCGCTCGGGACTGCGCAGGGCGCGCGCCGGCGGGCGCATGCAGGTGTATGAAAGCCGCGACAAAAAAGTGACGGTCATCGTTGACTACGCACACAACCGCATGAGCTTTGACGCGCTCTACCGCTCGACCAAGGTCGAGTACCCCGGCAGAAAGATGATCTCCATTTTCGGCTGTCCCGGCAACCACGCGCTGCAGCGCCGCAGGGATCTGGGCGAGCTGAGCGGACAGAACTGCGATTTCGTCTACATCACCGAGGAGGACAGCGGCTCTGAGCCGTTTGCGCAGATCGCCGCCGAGGTCGCACGGCATGTCGCCTGCCCGCACCTCATTCTGGAGGACCGCGACGAGTGCATCCGCCGCGCCATTCTGGAGGACACGGGCGAGCGCGTGATCCTGCTCACCGGCAAGGGCGAGGAGACCCGCATGAAGCGCGGCAGCGTCTATGTGGAGTATCCCTCCGACGTGGAGATGACGCGCAGATATCTCGCCGTTTATGATGAAAGCGAGGCGGGAAAATGAAGAAAAGCTGCAAGCATGACTTCCTGCCCATCATTTTGGGCAGCGATGAAAACGCCTACGGCACCGCGCGCCTGTTCCGCGAGGCATATCCCGAGATCACGCCGCTGCTGCTTTGCACGCAGCAGCTCGTCCCCACGCGGCATTCGCACCTGTTCCTCTGCCGCGTCATTCCGGACTTTGAGCGCGAGGATGTATTCCCCGATGTGCTTTTGGGCATTCTTCGTCAGTGCGCGAAGGAGTACGGCAAGCTGCTCGTCATCCCCTGCTCGGACTATTATACGGCTCTTCTGTGCCGCCACTACGATCACTTTGAAGGCTTGATCGCCAACCGTTTTATTCCCGAACCGCTGCTTGAGACCTTTGACACCAAGGACCGCTTCTATGCGCTGTGCGAGAAATACCGTCTTGACTATCCCAAGACGCTTGTCTGCGGCAGGGACGACCGCGCGGCGGCGATCGATCGCATGCCCTTTGATTTTCCCATCGTCGTCAAGCCCGAAAACAGCAACGCGCTCGATTATCTGCGCTGTCACTTTGAGGGACAGAAGAAAGTATTTTTCTTCAGCACCCGCGAAGAGTATCTCACGATGGTCAAGGCGATGGACGCTTCCGGCTACGGCGGCAAGCTCGTCCTGCAGGAGTTTATTCCCGGCGGCGACGACGCCATGCGCGTGCTCAACAGCTATTCCGATCTTGACGGCAGGGTGCGTGCGATGTGTCTCGGTCAGCCGGTGCTGGAGTACTATGACCCCAAGTCCGTCGGCAACTACGCCGCCATTCTCTCGCGCGGCGACACGGCGCTGTACGGGAAGATGCAGGCGTTTTTGGAGGAGCTGGGCTATGTCGGCTTTTCCAACATTGATATGAAGTATGACCGCCGCACCGGACGCTATCTTCTTTTTGAGATCAATCCGCGGCTCGGGCGCAGCAGCTACTTCTGCCGCGCGGCGGGCATCAACATGATGAAGCTGCTCGCCGAAGACGTCGTATACGGCAGGCGCGGGGACTGCGTATACAACCGGAACACCGCGCTGTGGCTCAATGTGCCGCAGGGGATCCTCGACCGCTATGTCAAAAACGATGCGCTGCGCAAAGAGCTCCGCTCCTGCAAGGCGACCCACACGCTGTTCTGCAGAGGCGACCTCTCCGTGCAGCGGCTCTACCGGCTCTGCCGCTACTACGCCGCGCAGTATCACAACTTCCGCGACTACTATTTCGATAAAGAGCAAAGTCTCCCCAAGGAATAAGAACGCTCCGTTTTTCGGCAAAAAAATCCTCCGAATTGCTTCGGAGGATTTTTACTATTTTAATATATGTATGCTTTCTTTGCTTATTTGCCGGAGAGCTGCTCGTCAATGCTCTTGGCACCGAGCTTGCCGGCACCCATCGCAAGAATGACGGTTGCCGCGCCGGTGACGGCGTCGCCGCCGGCGTAAACGCCCTGCTGGGAGGTCATACCGGCTTCGTTGACGATGATGCCGCCCTTCTTGTTCACCTCGATGCCCGGGGTGGTATTCTTGATGAGCGGGTTGGGAGACGTGCCGAGGGACATGATGACGCAGTCGACCTCCAGGTCGAACTCGCTGCCGGCCTTCTCGATCGGACGGCGGCGTCCGGAGGCGTCCGGTTCGCCAAGCTCCATCTCGATGCAGGTCATGGAAGCGACATAACCCTTGTCATCGCCGTTGATCCTAACGGGGTTGTTGAGCGTCTTGAAGACGATGCCCTCTTCGATGGCGTGCTCGACCTCCTCGTGACGGGCGGGAAGCTCCTCCATGCCGCGGCGGTAGACGACATACACCTCAGCGCCGAGACGCTTGGAGCAGCGGGCAGCGTCCATTGCGACATTGCCGCCGCCGACGACGGCGACCTTCTTGCCCCTGAGATCCATCAGCGGGGTATCGGCGCCTTCCCGATAGGCTTTCATGAGGTTGATACGGGTGAGGAACTCGTTGGCGGAATACACGCCGCAGAGGTTCTCGCCGGGGATATGCATGAACATCGGAAGACCTGCGCCGGAGCCGATGAACACCGCCTCAAAGCCGTACTCACTCATCAGCTCATCGATGGAAACGACGCGGCCGACGACCATGTTGGTCTCGATCTTGACGCCGAGCGCCTTCAGACCGTCCACTTCCTTCTGCACGATGGACTTGGGAAGTCTGAATTCGGGAATGCCGTAGACGAGGACGCCGCCGGCAAGGTGGAGCGCTTCAAACACGGTGACCTCATAGCCCTTCTTGGCAAGGTCGCCGGCGCAGGTCAGTCCGCTGGGACCGGAGCCGATGACGGCGACCTTGTGTCCGTTGGAAGCGGGCTTGGCGGGCGCTTCGCTGACATTGGCGTTGTGCCAGTCGGCGACAAAGCGCTCAAGACGACCGATGCCGACCGGCTCGCCCTTGATGGCGCGGATGCACTTGCACTCGCACTGCGTCTCCTGCGGGCAGACACGACCGCAGACGGCGGGAAGTGAGGAGGTCTCGTGAATGACCTGATACGCGCCCTCGTAATCCTTTTCGGTGATCTTCTTAATGAACTCGGGGATCTTGACCTGAACAGGGCAGCCGGAGACGCACTGCGGATTCTTGCAGTTCAGGCAGCGGGCAGCCTCGTCAAGCGCCTGCTCCTCGGTATAGCCGAGGGCGACCTCGAGGAAGTTCTTATTGCGGACATTGGGGTCCTGAGAGGGCATTTCGTTTTTCTTCAAGCTCATGTTAGCCATCTTACTTGACCTCCTTCTTGAACAGGTTGCAGGTTTCTTCGTATTTATGGCGCTCCCAGTCGAAGTACATCCTGCCGCGCTTGAGCGACTCGTCCCAGTCGACCTTGTGACCGTCGAAGTCGGGACCGTCCACGCAGGCAAACTTCGTCTCGCCGCCGACGGTGAGACGGCAGCCGCCGCACATGCCGGTGCCGTCGACCATGATCGGGCTCATGGAGACGGTGGTGGGAATGCCGTAAGGCTCGGTGGTCTTGCAGACGAACTTCATCATGATGGCAGGACCGATGGCAAAAATCTCGTCATAGACGTTGCCGGCATCGAGCAGCTCCTTGAGCGCGTCGGTGACCATGCCCTGCTGCCCGTAGGAACCGTCGTCCGTGCAGACCTTGAGGACGGAGGAGACGGCTTTGAATTTATCTTCCAGAATGACAAGATCCTTGTTCTTAAAGCCGACGACCGCGTGGACCTCCGCGCCGCAATCGTGGAACTTCTTGAGAACGGGGTAAGCGATCGCGCAGCCGACGCCGCCGCCGACCACACAGACCTTCTTCTTGCCCTCGGTCTCGGTGGGCTTGCCGAGCGGACCGACGAAGTCCTGGATCGACTCGCCCTCGGCTTTGTGGCTGAGCTTTTCCGTGGTCGCGCCGATGGTCTGGACAATGATGGTGACCGTACCCTTCTCGCGGTCGTAATCGTGGATGGTGATGGGGATGCGCTCGCCGTTTTCATCCACACGCAGAATGATGAACTGACCGGGCTGCGCCTTCTTCGCCACCATCGGCGCCTCGATCTCGTACAGGATCACCGTCGGTTTCAAGGCCTCTTTTCTTACGATTTTGTACATACCGTTTCCTCTTTTCTTTTCAAAATGCTTTTTATTGATAATCATGACCGGTCACTGCCCGGAAAACCGCATTGCAGCAACACCTGAATTTGAGAAAGCCGGTCAAAATGGACCGTTTTCGCCGCTTGCCGGCTTTGCGCCGTGCGTCAGGCGCTTTGCTTCGGATGTATTGAAATAATTATAGTATGAAATTTTCGTTGCGTCAATGTAGAATTTTTTGCAAGTTTTCTTTCATTATATCTTCGCCTTTTCTATTTTAGCCGATTCCACGCAGAATGTAAATGCTTTGCCGCAGGAAAAGCCAAAAAAGCGTCCGTTAAACGGGCGCCTTTTCGTAGTATTTTTTGGCATAGTCGTAAAATGTCTGCGCGACCGGAGACAAAATGCTGTTTTTGTGCTTTACGATGAACAGCTCCCGGCGCAAATGCGACTGTTCAAAATCAAAAACCAGGATCTTTTTAAACTGCTCGTAATCGCGCGCGGCGCTTTTGGCAATGATCCCGAAGCCAAGTCCCTCACTGACCATCTGCTTTACGCTCTCCGTCGAGCGGATCTCGACCGCCGTGCGCAGCGCGGTGATGTCGATGCCCATTTCCTCAAGCAGCTTTTTTGACGCCTGATAGGTGCCGCTGCTCTTTTCGCGGCTGATGAACGTTTCGCTCGTCAGCATTTCTTTGGGAAGCGCTGCTCCGACATACCCGGCGTATTTTTCCGTATTGGGTGTAATGATCACCATACGGTCGCTGGCAAATTCCTGATAGACGCACTTATTGTTGTCGATCTTCGTGCCGCAGAAGCCGATCTCCACGCTGCGCGTGCCGACCATCTCCGCGACCTTGGGACTGTCCTCCATCTGGATGTTGAACGCAATGTCCGGATACTTTTCACGGAAGTGCTGCAGCAGGTGCGGCAGATAGTACTGGCTCGGCACCGTGGAGGACGCGATGCTGATCGTGCCTTTCATCTCCTGTGAGAAGTTGCGCAGTGCAAGCGCGGCATTTTCGCGCACCTGCAGAATTTCCTTGGCGTAGCGGTACAAAAGCTTTCCCGCGTCCGAAGGATACGTCTCCTTTGTGGTGCGCACGACCAGCTTGATATTCAGTTTTCGCTCCAGCGCGGAGATATGCGAACTGATGGTCGGCTGTGTCAGATGGAGCAGCTCCGCTGCGCGCGAAAAGCTGCAGTTCTCCACCACATAGACGAACGCTTCCAGTTCCTTGATGTCCATATCAATGTCCATATGTTCTCCTGTCAAAGGGTCGCTCCGCAGCAATTGTTTTTTGCTGCATCGATACCCTCTGAGTATACACAAATCCTATGACTTTGTCCAGTCCCGCTTCCTTCGATTTTCAGATAAAGAATCCGTGATTTTTCGGTTTTCCGCGTGTTTGGGCGAAATAATTTCTTGCGCCGCAGCCGTATTGTGATATACTGGAATAAAGAGAAAAAATGGCAGGAGGGGACATATGAACAAACATGCAGCGCTGCGCAGAGAGGATGCCGTGCTCCGCAATGACGGCGGAGTTCTTTACCAAAACTATCAGGAGTTTCTGCAGCTTCAGCATCTTTATAACGCTGCGATAAAAGAAATTCAAATGCGGCTGGAAGTTCTTAACGACGAATTCAGCGTTAAATTTTCCCGCAGCCCCATCCACCACATCGAAAGCCGCCTGAAATCGCCGCAGAGCATATTGGAGAAGCTGCAGCGCAAGGGGTTTCCGGCTTCTCTGGAATCTGCGAAAAAGAACGTCAACGACATCGCCGGCGTTCGGGTCGTGTGCTGCTATATCGACGATGTTTACCGCGTGGAGGAAATGCTGCTGCGCCAATCGGATATGGAGCTTGTCAAGCGCCAGGACTACATCAAAACACCGAACTACAACGGCTACCGTTCCCTGCATTTGGACCTGCGCGTTCCGATCTTCCTTTCGGACCGCACGGAGCACGTTCTTGCCGAGGTCCAGCTCCGCACGGTCGCCATGGACTTCTGGGCAAGTCTTGAGCACGACCTGCGCTATAAGGCGGACAAATCCGCGCTGCCCGAGGGCATCAACGAGGAGATGTTCCGCTGCGCCGATGAGATCGCGGAGATCGACCGCAAAATGCAGGACATGTACCGCAGGATCCTGGCAGCGGAATAAAGCGCCTCCGCAGCGGAGGATGACATGAAAAAGCCTCTGAAAGCTCATGCCTTTCAGAGGCTTTTATTGTTCCCCGCGCCGCAGCGCCGCACCCGGCTCAATCCGCTCCGGCCGTTTCCGCCTCGAGCGCCTTCTCCAGCGCAATGGATAGCTGGTCGGGACAGGAGGTCGGCTTGAAGCCGCAGCGGATCCCGCGCAGGCGCGCAATGGCGTCTTTTGCCGGCATCCCCACCACCAGCTTGGAAATGCCCTGCAAATTGCCGCTGCAGCCGCCGACGACCTCCAGCTTTTCGATGATACCGTCCTTGAGCTCCAGGTTCATCACCCTGGAGCACGTCCCCTGCGGATAATAGGTATAGGTCATATTTTTCTCCTTATTTCGTCCGGATGATCGCCGCATAGACGGCGGCGGGCTTGTCCGTGCGGTTGGCAATGCCGTGTGTGCCGCCGTCGGGGCAAAGGCTGAAATCGCCCGGACGCATGACTTTTTCCTCGCCGCCGTCGTTGAGCACAATCTCGCCCTCTTTAAAGAAAAAGATCTCATACTCGTCCGTGTGCTTGTGCAGACCGATCGAGCAGCCCGGCTCCAGGCGGATCTCGGCAAACATCTTTGCATTTTCCGGCATACACTCCGGCAGGTAGTCGCGCTTGTCCACCGTGCCGTCCCCGCCGCGCAAGTGTTCGCTGAGAGTTTGTTTTCTGTCTTCTGCGCGAATGATCATAGCAATCCGCTCCTTTTGTCTCGTTTCATTGCCGTTATTGTAGCACACGCTTCCCTTCTTCGCAAGCCTCCGGCGCAGCACTCTTCCTTTCACAACGCGCTTTCAGCCGCCCGCGGTTTGCGGCGTTATCGTGTGTTGCCCGTTAAGAAACTGTATATAATTACCAAAAAGTCGAACATCGTCGAACTATTTTTGACTGATTCGACGATTTTTTGCTTGAAATTGCTGTCTGAATATGGTAGCTTTATGACAAGGCAAAACGAAGTCGTCAGATTTTCGTCGTAACTGCCCCTCACCGCAGGCGGTGAATTCCAAGAAGAAGGAAGATTAGGCATGGAAAACAAAACGACGGTCATTTTAGCAGATGCAAATGAAGAATTCCGGGCAATGTTACAGCAGACGATAGAAAAAACGGGTGAGTTCGATGTGGTGGGAACCGTTGGAGACGGATTGAGCGCCTTGCAGCTGGTATCGGAGAAGCAGCCGCAGCTGCTCATCACGGACATTTTGCTGCCCGTACTGGACGGCTTTGGTCTGCTGGATCGGATCGAAGCCTTGCCGAATCGCCCGAAAACGATTCTGGTTTCGGCCCTTTACCGCGACCAGATCGTGACACAGGCAATGGCAAAGGATGTTTCGTTTTTTATGCCGAAGCCCTGCGAAACGGAATCGCTGCTCGAGCGGATGCGTCAGGCGTGCCGGACAGAGCAGGCGCTCGAAGAAGATACGCTGCAAGCTCTCGAGCGTGAGGTCACGACCGTTATCCACGAAATCGGCGTTCCGGCGCACATCAAGGGCTACCAGTATGTCCGCGAAGCGATCGTCATTGCCGTGCAGGACATGGACGTGATCAATGCGGTGACGAAGGTATTATATCCCGAAGTTGCCCGCCGCTATGCAACCACGCCGAGTCGTGTTGAGCGCGCGGTGCGCCACGCCATCGAAGTTGCCTGGGATCGCGGCGATCTTGAAACGCTCCAGCGCTACTTCGGCTACACGGTGTCCAACACCAAGGGAAAGCCGACCAACAGCGAGTTCATCGCCATGATCGCGGACAGGATCCGGCTGCATCAGAAGAAAAGAGCTTGAGCCTCCGTGTGAAACAGTTTGAGAATTAAATGGAATTTGTGAAAAAGAGTGCGCCGCGGAATTTTATTCCGCGGCGCGCTCTTTTTAGCCTGTCCGCTCAGCCTGCTTTCCGTGGCGTTGAAAACTCTGCCGCGTCAAGCATATTTTCAATCAAAATTCCATATCCTTTTGCTGCGTCATCGACCAGTACATGCGTTACTGCGCCGACGATC
>SAMEA3663296__coassemble_1465_pt1 | contig 6914 bp, 4 predicted proteins | sample SAMEA3663296__metabat2_low_PE_021 | metagenome-assembled genome bin SAMEA3663296 (sample SAMEA3663296) | pig gut metagenome | biome: pig gut; feature: pig-associated habitat; material: faeces | place: China | collected 2013
CCGAGCCGCTCGATGGAGGCGCGGAGCGATGCAAAGTCGCGCCCGCCGGCGGTGCCGTAGACGATGCGCCCGATCAGACGCTCCATGTCGCTGATGCCTGTCATGGCGAGGATCAGCTCCTCGCGCACCACGGTGTTTCCGACAAGCGCCTCCACCGCGCCGAGACGGCGGTTGATGGCGCCCACGTCGCGCAGCGGACGCTCCAGATACGAGCGCAGACACCGCGCGCCCATGGAGGTTTTGGTCTTGTCCAGCACCCACAGGAGGCTGCCGCGCTTTTCCTTGCTGCGGATGGTCTCCGTCAGCTCCAGATTGCGCCGCGCGGCAAGGTCCAGCTCCATAAAGCGCCCCTGCTCGTAATACTCAAGGTCCTTGATGTAGGACAGGTCGGTTTTCTGTGTTTCGTACAGGTAGGAGAGCAGTCCGCCGAGCGCAAGCGCCGCGGCGGGGTTGCTGCGTGGCAGGCTTTGATACGCCTCCTCGCCGTACTGGGCGAGAATGGCGCGGTCGGCGGCTTTGAGGTCAAAGCGGTCGCGACCGTTTTCCACCGCGCAGGAGAGGTTTTCGCGCAGGAGGGAAACGAGCGCGGCGTTGGCGTGGGCGCCCTCGCTCAAAACGGCTTCGGCGGGGGAAAAGCGCCCCAGCTCGTTGCACAGATGCTCAAGACGGTCCTCGCCCGAAAACGCGGTGACATGCGTGTGTCCGGTGGTCATGTCGCAGAAGGCGACGCCGGCGTTGACGTCATCGAGAAAGACGCCGCAAAGGAAATTGCCGCGCCGGTCATCGAGACACGCGCTGTCGATCACGGTGCCGGGGGTGATAACGCGGATGATGTCGCGCTTGACAAGACCCTTGGCCTGCGCGGGGTCCTCCGTCTGCTCGCAGATGGAGACCTTGTAGCCCTTGGCGATCAGACGCGCAATGTAGGCGTCCGAGGAGTGATAGGGGATCCCGCACATGGGCGTCTGATCCTCGGCAGCCTTGCCGCGGTCGCGCGTGGTCAGGACAAGGTCAAGCTCGCGCGAGGCGGTCTGCGCATCCTCGTTGAACATCTCGTAAAAGTCGCCGAGACGGAAAAAGAGGATGGAATCCTTATTCTGTTCCTTGATCTCCAGATACTGCCGCATCATCGGCGTAAGCTCAGCCATCTTCCTTCTCTCTTTCTGAAAAATTACACTTCAAATACCGTGCCGCCCGCCATATAGTCCAGTCGGTCGCCCAAAATCTCCTTGAGCCAGCCGTAGGCGGCTTCGCCGGTGCAGTGACCGGTGATATAGCGCGTGTGCTCGCGCGCCTTCAGCTCCCGACCGACGGCGTCGACCAGCTCGCGCGGCTCGGGCGCTCTGAGCGTCGGATTGTACAGATGGAAGCCGGCGAACACCGCGTCGGGCGCGCGGCCGAGGATCTCCTCGGCGCGGCGGAGGATGTTGACGATGCCGTTGTGTGCGCAGCCGGCAAAGAGCGCGGACTTGCCGCGTTCGGTGACGATGAGGTTCTGCTCGTGCAGGAAACGGTCGGGCGGGTATTCCCCGCCGACCTTTTCGCGCAGCGTGTCGTTTGCGTGGCTGCGCAGGTCATGCGTTTTGATGTCGGAGAAGACGGTCAGCTCCTCGTCGATGACGGCGCAGTTTTCGCCGTAGCGGAAGCGCTCGCGCGCGTATGGCTTGAGCGCGCTGTCAAGACCGATAAAGCTGCACTTGTCCGGCGTGACGACGTAATAGCTGCCGAACACGCACTTTTGCAGGTAGACGGGCGCGGCGGCGTTGCGCCGGCAGAACAGCTCCAAACCGCCGCAGTGGTCGTTGTGCGCGTGGGAAAGAAACGCCGTGTCGACGGCGGAAAGGTCAATGCCCAGCGTCTCGGCGTTTTCCAGAAACATGGCGTTGGGACCCATGTCAAAAAGAAGCTTGTGCTTTGCCGTTTCGATGTAGAGCGACAGACCGTGTTCGCACTTGAAGTCGTCGCGGCAGACGGTGTTTTCAAGCAAGGTGGTGATTTTCATTTGACTGCCTCCCCGTAAAGAGCCCAGGTATTGCTGTTTTGGATGGTGACGTCGGCAAACGTGCCGATCAGCGCCTTGTCGCCCCTGACGCGCACCAGACGGTTGCCCTCGGTGCGGCAGGAGAGCGGCCAGTCGGGCTCGTCGCTCTCGCCGTCCACGAGCACGCGGACGGTTTTGCCGATATAGGACGCGTGCTTTTCGGCGCTGTAGGCGTTCTGCGCGGCAACGAGGCGGTCGAACCACTTCTGCTTTTCCTCGCGCGGGATGAGGTCGACCATCCCGGCGGCCGGCGTGCCGGGACGCGGAGAGAAAATGAAGGTAAAGAGCGCGTCAAACTTCGCCTCCTCCACAAGCGACACGGTGTCCATCGCCTCGGACTCCGTCTCGCCGGGAAACCCGATGATGACATCGGAGGTCAGCACCAGTCCGGGCATGACCGAGCGGGCGTAGCCGATCAGCGACAGATAGCCGGCGCGGCTGTAGGGACGGTTCATCGCCCTGAGCACGCGGTCGTTGCCGGACTGGACGGGCAGGTGCAGCTGTTTGCACACATGCCCGCAGCGCGCCATCGTGTCAAAAAGCTTGTGCGTTGCGTCCTTGGGCTGGCTGGACATGAAGCGGATCCAGTACTCGCCGGGAATGGCGTCGATCGCGGCGAGGAGGTCGGCAAAGTCATAGGGCGTATCAAGGTCTTTTCCGTAGCTGTTGACATTCTGCCCGAGCAGCGTGATCTCCTTATAGCCCTGGGCAATCAGCTCACGGCACTCGGCAATGATCTTCTCGGGCTCGCGGCTTCTTTCGCGGCCGCGGACATAGGGCACGATGCAGTACGAGCAGAAATTGTTGCAGCCGTACATGATCGACACCCACGCGCGCACGCTGCCCTCGCGCACGACGGGGAGATCCTCGGCGATGCGCCCGTGCTCATCCTCGATAGAAAAGACGCGCCGGCGGCGGCTGATGACCTCCCACAGAAGCTCGGGCAGGCGCCATTCCGCCTGCGGACCGAGAACGAGATCGACATGGCGGTATGAGTTTTTGATCTTGTCGGCAACGACCTTCTGCTGCGCCATGCAGCCGCACAGACAGATGATCTGGTCGGGCTTTGCCTCTTTCGTGTGGGTGAGACGACCCAAATGACCGTAAACGCGCTTTTCCGCGTGCTCGCGGATGGCGCAGGTGTTGAGCAGGATCACATCGGCGACCGCTTCGTTATCGGTCAGCTCGTAGCCCATGTCACGCAGCAGCCCCATGAGCATTTCCCCGTCGGCGACGTTCTGCTGGCAGCCGAAGGTGTCCACAAGCGCCAGCGGCGCGCGCGTGCGCTGCGCGTTGAAAGAGCGCACCTTTGCCGAAAATTCCTTCTGCTGTGCGAGCTCTTCGGCGCTGACCAATACTTCTTTGCGTTCCAAGACGATATTCCTCCAGAATGTATACTTTAACTCATATAATATAGCATAAATCGGAAGCGGTGACAAGCCGTCGAACGGGAAACAGGGGAAATTTTAAGCCCGGCAGGGGCGGCGAAGCGCCAGTTTGCACAGAAATAGCGACAATGCGATACTGTTCTCAATCACACAGGGCTTTATGAATACAGGCACGGCAAAAGGCTGATGCACTTTAGGCTTATTTTTGAAGCGTTGAGTGATTTAAGCGCTCCCGGAGATTATATGCGCTACTATCGTCAACTGAGGGGGCTTACCACAAGGCAGCTTGCAGAGAAGTTAAACATCGTACCGGCAACAGTTCTCGGATATGAACAATGCTATCTTGCATTAAACGACCGGGAACGGCGATTTGTGATTGAGAGTTTAACGGTGCTGTAAACATCAAAAGGATTTACAGCACCGTTTTTTGCGTATTCATTTTCTGTTTCACAGATTATTCAACCTTCATCATTCTGTAGCCAACGCCGATATGCGTTTGGATATATTGGGGAGAATCTGCGTCCTTCTCCAGCTTTTTGCGAAGCGTCGCCATAAAGACGCGCAGAGAGGCAATGTCGTTATCCCAACTGCTGCCCCAAATGCGCTGCGTAATGAAAGTGTGCGTCAAGACCTTTCCGACATTTCTTGACAGCAGGCACAAGAGTTTATACTCAATAGGGGTAAGATGCAGTTCTTCGTCGCCTAAACAGGCGCATCCTGCGGCATAATCGATACGAAGCCTGCCGTTTGTGAAAACGGACGCTTCGGCTGCGGTTTCGTTCTGTACCATATTAAGCCGTCTTTGTGTAACCCTGAGCCTTGCCAAAAGCTCTTCCACAGAAAACGGCTTGGTCAGATAATCGTCCGCCCCCGCGTCGAGAGCGTCAATTTTATCGGTATCCTCGCTTCGTGCGCTGATAACAATAATCGGCATATTCGACCAGGTGCGGATTTTTTTGATCACATCAACACCGTCGATATCGGGAAGCCCTAAATCAAGCAGGACAATATCGGGATTGTGCGATGACGCTTCCAAAATGGCGTCGGCGCCGTTCTGAGCGGTTAAGTATCTGTAATCGTGCGCTTTCAGGGTTGTTGTAATAAGATTTTTGACCGAATTATCATCTTCAACAACCAATATCAATGGTTTATTCATGAATCTCTACCTCCCCGACCGGTAATATAACGGTGAACACCGCGCCGTGCGGTGTATTGTCCGAAACGGTTATTTTACCGCCGTGTGCGTTTACAATGGAACGGCACAGCGACAATCCCAAGCCTAAGCTGCGGCGGCTGTCGGCAATTTTGTTGGCTCCGCTGTAAAACATATCAAACACCCGCTCTTTCATTTCATCGGGGATCCCGTCGCCGTCATCGGCAATGGAAATAACGGCTTTATCTCCTTGCTTCCAGGTTTTGATCAGAATATTCGAGCCTTTCGGCGTGTATTTTATGGCGTTGTCCACAATATTTATGATAACCTGCACCATCAGCTTTGCGTCCATTTTGGCGAGCAGATAATCTTCTTTATGCCGGACGGTAATATGATGTTCTGCGCTTTTTCGGTTCACATGATGAAGCGCTTCTGTGATGACATCGTCTACCAAATCCTCTGTAATGTTCATATTCAGTCTGCCCTCGTCAAGCCTTGTGACCGAAAGCAGATTTTCCACCAGATTGATAAGCCACATAGAGTCATCGTAAATATCGGTATAAAGCTGATTCTTTGTCTCTTCGTCAAAGGAATTGCCGTTTGATAAAAGATTACTTGCATTGCCGGAAATTGAGGTAAGCGGCGTTCGCAGATCGTGCGAAATAGCCCGCAAGAGATTGGCACGGAGCTGTTCATTCTTAGCGAGAATTGCCGCTTCTTCTTTCTCTCTTGCGTTCTTTTCGTTTTCCAGCGACAATGCACATTCGCCGAGTATGGACAATAGAATACTGTTTTCAAACGAATCAAGCGGCTCATCACCGATATAAATCCCGACAACGCCGTAAACCCGGCTGTTTACCCTTACGGCAAGGTATAGGCATTTTGCGTTTGAAAGCGTTTCGGTGGTGGCACCTGCGTGCTTGTTATTTTTCAGCACCCACTCTGCAACCGCCTTTTCATTTATGCCAGTTATTTCCTCGTCCGTTTTGTCACCTGAAACGGTAAAAATATGAGCCTCGCTTAAGGTTTCGTTTTCTGATAAATAGAATACAATATCTTTGCCGAGCAGTTGGATAAGCTGATTTGCCGTAGCAGAAACGATTTCGTTTTTATCCTTTGCCTGCTGTAAAAGCTGGTTTGTGTCAAACAGCACCTTGGTTCTGTAGGCGGCCTGCGCTGCCTGCTTTGCATGATTTTTGAGCTTTACGGCAAGAGAGCTTGTAAGCAGCGCCGCCAAAAACATGATCAAAAAGGTGACAGGATAGCCCTGGTCGTAAGCCTGAAGAGTGAAGTGCGGTTCGGTGAAGAAAAAGTTGAAAACCAATACGCTGACAATAGAGGATATCAGACTGTAAATTCGATGCCTTGTGACAACTGAGGTTACAAGGACACCGAGAACATATACCGTGATAATATTCGCTTCTGCAAAACCCAAGTGTCGGAACAGCATTCCGATACAGCTTGATAAGATCAAAATAGCAGCGCTTTTCAAGAGATCGGAAACCGAGAACACGATTTCATTTTTCTTTCTCGCTCTTTTTGCACGGTATGCGGCGTTTTTGCCTTTTGTATCCGGGATAATATGCACATCCAAATTCGGCGCACTTGCAATTAGCTTTTCTGTTAGCGTAGGTTTAGAAAATATGCTTTTGCGGGCTGCAGCGCTCCTGCCGATCACGATTTTCGACACACCCGACAGCCTTGCAAACTCAGCAATTTGAAACGGTACATCTTCCCCGTACACAGTTTCGATTTTTGCACCGAGCTGTTCCGCAAGACGCATATTGCTGCGCAGTCGTTTTACATCTTCTTCAGGCATAACCTGATAATCAGTCGTTTCCACAAACAGCGCGGTAAAGGCACCCTTGAACGCATTTGCCATTCGGGCAGCAGTACGAATGATTTTGGGATTGGACGGCGATGACGAAAGGCAGACAAGGATATGCTCGTCCGTATGATAATCGCTGTGGCTTTTCATTCTGACGGCTTCGGTAAGCAGATTTACTCTATCAGCGCAGCGTCGCAAAGCAATTTCACGAAGCGCCGTAAGAGTTTCCGCGGTAAAGAAATTCTCTGTTGCACGCTCAGCCTGCGTCGGATTATAAGCTTTGCCCGCTTGCAGCCGTTCAATCAATTCCTGCGGCTCAATATCCACAAGCTCAACCTGACTTGCGTTATCGAATACCGAATCCGGAATGCGCTCATGTACCATAATGCCCGTTATCGATGCAACGGTGTCATTAAGGCTTTCGATATGCTGAACATTTAGCGTGGTATAAACATCTATTCCCGCATTAAGCAGCTCTTCAATATCCTGATAACGCTTTGTATG